>Ga0335081_10014306_pt1 | contig 12834 bp, 9 predicted proteins | sample Lox_Sample_35_FD_206713 | JGI IMG/M metagenome (GOLD analysis project Ga0335081, IMG submission 206713) | Soil microbial communities from Loxahatchee National Wildlife Refuge, Florida, United States - Lox_Sample_3.5 | ecosystem: Environmental > Terrestrial > Soil > Wetlands | place: USA: Florida...
TTGAAACGACGACGCCGCACCCGCCAAATCCGACGCCAACCCGTCCCAGGCCGACGCCGCCATAAGCAACGGCCCCGACCCGGCACCGGCAAAGATCCGTGCCGAGTTAATCTCCGGAGGCAACAACACAAAATCCAGAACCATCACAACCCTCGCGTTGCATTTCGCACCTTCCCCAGTCAGAAGATTCGACCACGCAATATCATAATCTGGCTGATCGATACATCATAGCGGCTATGACATCTTAGCGGTAACGGTGTGGAGAGAATCAGGCTGGAGTTAGGCCGGAATCAGGATCGCGCTGACACGATCATCAAGAAGCGCAATATGGTGAGTGCGATGTTCGACGAGCCAACCGACGACGAGCTAGCACAAGCCAGTCGCACGGCGGCCGAGGCCGGCCTAGCTGCTGCACGGTTAATTGCCGCTACCCGGCTGGTGGACGGCCCTGGCAAAGGTGTTGGTCGGCCGGCCGCCGTGGTGAAGCTGTTAATGGCCCGCGACGAGACTGATGCGCGGTGGGAGCGTCTCGGGCCGTTTGAGCACCAGTGGGCGCTACTCGTTATCCGGATTGTGGCACCAGTGATGGACCCAGTTAGCGCGGTTGCCGATGCCCGTCGGCGCGGCAGCTCGTGGGCAGCGATCGGCAGCGCGCTCGGAGTGACGGCACAATCCGCTCACACGCGGTTCGCCGGACGCATGTAGCGCGGCGTCGGTCGGGTGACGGATCGCGCGGCACTCAACGACGTCTTGCAGGGCTTCTCGCTGCTGATGCCCTTTGAGGGCCGAGCCCGTCATCGCGCCGGCCCGCCCGCCGCGCGGAGTTGGCCGCAGGCGTGCGCAAGTGCTTCTCGGCGCTGTTGGTTTTCCTTGCGCAACTGGTTGATTCGCTCGTGTGCCGGAGTTAGTCGGCGGTGCAGCGATTCGTCGCTGGCTCGCTCGACTATCTGGCGGGCGGTATCGGAGTTGGGATGCGAACGCTGGCGTTGTTGGATCTGTTCGCGCAGCTCGGGGCCGGGTGTAAATCCATGACCGTGAGGCGCCGGCCTATGCTGGCGAGTTCAGCGACGGTTACTGACTGGCGACCAGGACCGCCGGCGGGTATTGCGCTGCGCCGACAACGGTTGCAGCCGGACTCCAAGCGAGGGAATGCCTTTGGCTTCAGCTAGCTTAGTAACCGGGAACCGGGGTGCCGATGGCAGGAGATAGATGCAGATGAAGCGAGCGATCGCGGGAGCTCTCGCAGCGTGGCTGGTCGGTTCGGTTGGTGGATTGGGACCTAGCGTCGCGACGAGTGACCCCGGGTTTCCCTGGATGCCTCCGGCCCCGTCCCCGGTGGGCGATGCCGCGACCGCCAAGGTCGTCTACGCGCTCGGCGGCGCAAGGCCGCCCCAGTTCGACTGGACCTATTACACCAACCGGGCCGGTGAGGGCTTTTTCCCCGGCGCCAAGCGCGAGCTCATCGACTACCCCGCCACAGCACCTTTCGCGTGGATGCCGACTTTCATAGCCCCCGGGCCCAGGGACATGACCACCATCGGCGCCGCGGCCGAAATAGCCGTCAATAACCTCGACAAGGCCATTCACCAGGGAACCGAGCCGGCCGCCGCCGTCGGTCTGTCCCAGGGCGGCCTTGGTATCGACGGAGAACAGGCGCGGCTCGCCAATGACCCGACGGCGCCACCGCCGCACAAGTTGAGTTTCACCACGTTCGGCGACCCATCCGGGGTGAACTTGTTCGGAAAGAGCTTCCTCGCCAGCTTCTTCCAGCCCGGCATGCACATCCCAATCGTCGACTACACGATGCCCTCACGGCCGGACAGCCAGTACAACACCAACAGGGTGTTCGCGGCCTATGACGGCCTCGCCGACTTCCCCGACCGGATGGACAATCTCTTGGCGTTGATCAACTGCGCCTTCGGCGCGGCCATCGGTCACACCCCGGCCGCGTTCATCAGGCCCGACCAGGTGCCTCCCCAGAACGTCAGGACGACGGTCAACTCGCGCGGTGCGACGGAGACCACGTACATGATTCCGGTGAACCACCTTCCGATGACGCTGCCGCTGCGTTACCTCGGCTGGTCAGACGCCAAGGTGGATCAAATCGACGCCATCCTGCAGCCCCAGATCGATGCGGCCTACTCGCACAACGACAATCCGCTCACCAGGCCGACGGCCGTGGATCCAGTGAACGGCATGGACCCGTTGGCCATCGTGGACCCGGGCATGCGCGACTCCATCGAGAACGCCTTCGCCCAGATTCGCGCGATATTGCCTGCGCCGCCCGCCTGATTCGAGCCACCCGAGACCGCACGGCTACTCCTCGGCCACCGCTTGGAACACCGTGAGCTTCTTCTGTTCTTTCGGTGGGCGTTGCTCCCAGGGCCGCGCCGGCCACCAGCTCGCCCGTCCCAGCAGGGCGGCGATGGCGGGCACCGTGACGGTGCGCACCACGAACGTGTCGACCAGGATTCCGACGCCGAGCACAAAGCCGGATTGCACAACGGTTCCGATGCTGGAGAACAGCAGACCGAACATCGACGCGGCGAAAATGAGGCCGGCCGCCGTGATGACGCCCCCGGTGCAACGCACGGTGCGAATGACGCCGGTACGCACGCCGAAGTGCGACTCGTCACGCAACCGCGACGCGAGCAGCATGTTGTAGTCCGCCCCCACGGCGACCAGCACGACGAACGCCAATCCCGCGACGCTCCAATGCAATTCCTGCCGCAAGATCACTTGGAACAGCAATACACCGAGGCCCACCGCCGATAGATATGACAGGATCACCGACCCGGCCAGATATAGCGGCGCGACGACCGCGCGCAGCAGCGCCGTCAGGATCGACAGGACCACGATGATGGTCACGACCACAATCAGTTTGATGTCGTGGTCGTAGTAGTTGCGGGCGTCACGGGATATCCGGAGATCGATATCGGCGCATCGGACAGCGTGGTGTTGGGCTGGGCGCCCCTGGCGGTGTTCAGGATCGTATTGACCTGGTCCATGGCCGCGGTGCTGAACGGGTTGAGGTCCGTTTGGATGAAGTACCGCACGCAGTGCCCGTCCGGCGAGATGAACGTGCGGGCAAGCGTTTTGAAGTCTTCCGCATCGAGCGCCCCCGGCGGGATGTTGAATCCCGCCATCGATGGTTGCGACGCGTCCTGCCCCATCGCCATCAGGAAAGACGACGCCGCGCCGAGACCCACACCCATCCGCTTGACCTGGTCGACCAGAAGCTGCACCCCGTCAGCAACCTGACGGCCGGCGTAGGCGAGATCGTTGGCGCCGTTTTGCATCATTGCCATCTTCGACCGCGCGGCGCCCGGGTTGTCCAGCCCCAAGTTGTGCAGCGAAACGACGGCGCCCTGAAGCGTTTTCCCTAGACCGTTGACCATCGAACCCACGGTCTGAGACGACTGTGCCGACTGCAATTGGTGGAAGAGATCGGCGATCCTGCCGAGGGTTCCGTCGTCGCGAGCGGTGAGCAGCCTGTGGAACTGGGCGCGCGCCGTGCTGCACATCGTGCTGTTGTCGCAGACCACGCTGGTATCGAGGGCCGCCAGCACGGCGTCGATCCACTCGAAGTTGTTCATCGCGCCGGAGAAGTTGAGTTGCAGCATGTTGCCGAGCGTCCGCATGTTGCTGACAAGCTGTGTGGCAGTGTCGATCTCACCGAGCGTCTTGCTGCCACCGAACATGGCCGAAACGGTTGCCAGGGCATCGACCAGGCTGCCGACGCCGCCGATCATCTGGCTGACCTGCGTGCGCACGTCGCCGAGTTTGTCGGCCAACAGGCCCGCACCCGAGGCCAGCCGGTTCAGGTCGCCAGTGCGATCGCTGATCAGGTCGGCGCCAGCGCCGAGCTGTTTGCCGACCTGGCCGGCCTGATAGGTCGCCCTGGCGATTTCCAGGGATTGTCCGGTGGGCCGGGTGACACCCCGGACCGAGGAGATGCCCGGGATCTGGCTCACCCGTTGTGCCATCTGCTCTAAATCGGCGAGGCCGGCGGGCGTGCGCAAGTCGCGTGGGGATTCAATGAGCAGATATTCCGGAATCGTTTGGTTCACCGGGAAATGGTGTTCCGGCGCGGCATATCCGATGGAGCTCTCGACCGACCCCGGCAGTTGCTTGCGGTCGTCGTAGTTGAAACGAACCAGCGCCGCGCAGCTGGCGAAAGCGATCAGAACCACCAGGCTGGCGGCCAGATATCGCGCCGGCCGCCGCACCAGCCGCACACCGGTTCGCCGCCAGAACACGGCGGTGCGCTTGCGCGGGGCGACCCAGCCGCGCGGCCCGGCCACCATCAGAATGGCGGGCAACAACGTCACCGCGGCCAAAAACGCCACTGCAATCGCGATCGCCAGGGCCGGGCCAACCGTGGAGAACACCCCCAGTTTCGCGAATCCCATGGCGAGGAAGGTGATTCCGACCGTCCCGGCGGACGCGGCGATCACCTTGCCGATGGAGGCCATGGACCGCTTGACTGCGTGGGTCGGGTCGTCGCCGAGACGGACGTAGTCGTGATACCGGCTGATCAGGAAGACGGCGTAATCGGTTCCCGCGCCGGCGATCATCGCGGACAGCAACACGATCATCTGGTTGGAGACGGCCATGCCGGTTAGCACCGACACGGCGGAGACCACTGCCTGCGCGGTCACCAGGGAGGCGCCGATCGTGATCAGGGGCAAGGACATGGTGACCGGGTTGCGATAGATGACCACCAGGATGATCAGCAACAAGACAGCGATTGCCAGTTCGATTGACACGCGGTCTCGCGCGCCGGCGGCGGTCAGGTCAGCGACGGTCGAGGCGGGTCCGGTCAGGTTGGCCTTCAGCGTGGATCCGCCGGCGGTTCGTTTTATGAGGCCCGCGACGTCGGTGTAGGCCCGGTAGGACTCGGGTGTGCCCAGCTCGCCGGAAAGACCGACCGGCAGGATCCAGGCTTTGCCGTCCTTGCCGCTTAGGACCTCACGCAACGGCGGCGTGCTGAGGAAGTCCTGCAGCATCAACACGTCTTTGGTGTCTTGACGCAGCCGATCCACCAAGGTGCGGTAGACGTTTTCGTCGCCCGGGCCCAATCCCTTGTCGTCAGTCAAGAGCACGATCAGCACGTTTTCCGAGGCGGCTTCGTGAAATGCCTGGCTGATCTTTTTCGCGGTCACGACCGACGGCGCGTCGGCGGGCAGGATCGCGACGGGATGTCGGGCAGCCATCTCCGTCAACGACGGCACCGTCAAGGGCAGCGCCAAGGCAAGCGCTACCCAGCACCCGATGACAATCCACGGCCACCGCGCGACGATTTCGCCTAGCCCTAGCCGGCCGAAGATGAGTGCACCTCCAAGAGCGCCGACCGCGCCCGACGTGGATCAGGCGACATTGCGCCGGTGCCCGCTTTGGGCGACGCGCCCGAACACCGACTTCAACGCCGCCAGATAGCGGGCCACCGATTCCTCGGCCTGCGGATTATCGGGGAACATGACCGTGACCGCGGTCTCCTGTTCGACCCGGATCACGTAGATCGACATCTGATACGAGTACCGGCCGTCGCTGTAGGCGCCGATATTGAGACCGTCCAATTCTGCGGTGAGCAAGACGGAAAGCGGAGCGGTGCCCGCGTCGAGGAAGTTGATCACCGGGAAGTTCGGCCGCGGCTTGTGCACCGTCGGCGCCAACTCCACCACGCGCTCATAGGGTACTTCCGCCAGGTGTACGCCCGTGTCGAAGGAAAGCTGCGCGGCACGTGCGGCGTCCCCGAACGACGAGCCGGCGATGGGAACGGTGATCGGAATAAGGCCGGTGAACCAGCCTTGGGTCATCGCATCGGTGGGAGTCCGACGGGTGTCGCGCGGGGTGACCCCGTAATACGTGTCCGCGCCGGTCAACTCGTGTTCGGCCAGACCGCAGCAGGCCAACACGCCACCGATGAATCGGGCGCCCGCCGCGGTACACGCCGACTCGAATCGTGCCGTCTGCTCCTCACCCAACATCGTCATGGTGACGATGTCGGATACGCAGGGCTTGGACACGTCACCGAGCGGGAGCGCGAAATCGGGCAGGCTGCCGTCATTGCTTTCGGCGAACCGGGTCCACAGACGAACCTGCGGGGAGTCGGCGGTGAGCGAGGATGTGAACTCACGCTGCCGGACGCAGAAGTCGTCGTAGCTGCCCGCCGGCGGCAACTTGAGAGGACCAGCACCACCCACCAGGGCGCCGTACATCATGTGGAACTCCACAAGCGTCACACCGACCAGCATCGCGTCCACATGCACATGGTCGACGCTGGCATAGAACGTGAACCGATCCTCGCCCTGGATGATCCCGAACTGAAAGCATCCCCACTGCAGCGGATCCGGCGTGCTTACGGCAAGTTCCCGAATCTGGGCCAACGTCAGCTCGCCGTGTCGGACGGGTACGAATTCGATGTCGGCGGGGTCGGAGATCGTTCGCCGGATGATCTGCCCGTCGTCGGCGTACTCGAACCAGCTGCGGTAGGTGTCATGCCGGCGAAGGTGTGCGTTGACGACGTAGTTCGCCGCACGGATGTCGCACTGGCCGGGTTGGTCGCTGCTGACGATCATCAGCCGCGAGTAATCGAGTCCCTTCGCCTTCTGCGCGACATAACCGCGGATGTGCTGCGCCTGCATGTAGCTGACCGGCACCGGGCTCACCGGTGCCTGCGATACCTTCTCGCGCGCAGCGAGTGTTGGTTGCCACGACACGGTCCTGCCCGGGCTGGGTTCCCAATCAACCAGCGTCCCTACCGTTAACGGCCCTATCACATGGGCGCTCATCCCGCCAGCCTTTCGTCGCTTCTCCTCTGGGTTGCCTTGATGCGCGCGTTGAGCAGTCGGCGGCGTTCACGGGCGCTCATGAGTGCACCGTTTCGATCACCGCGACGCCGGCCCATTCTCATCAAAGAGAGCTCTGAATAGAAGGCGGCCGGCGGCGGCCGTGGGCCGTGCTGGTGCTTGTCATGCCGGAATCCCCACAGGCTCAAAGAGGTTGAGCTGTCCGTCGTCGGAGTCCCACGACATGTCAGGCCCGGCGTTTCCCTCATCGGCGGCCGGCCCGTCTGCGGTGGGTTCGGCATCTGCAGCGGATCGAGTCAGCGCGTCGCCGAGGGCGGCATCGAATCCGGGTTTTAGTTCCGAGCGCCGGCACAACATCACCGCGATCCGTTCGCATCCGGGTCGATATCGGCTTGGTTTTTGCCCAGCGATTCGGCGACGAATTCGGCGAGAATCGCGAGAAGCTTTTTGCGATGCCAAGTTCCGGGACCGGGATAGTCCGCCACGAGGACCCCTGCCCACACTCCGTGGTTGGCTTGGGTTTCCAGCGCCACCACGGCGCATGTAATCCGGAAGTGGCACCGTCGGCAGGCGCGAGCGAGCTCCGGCAGCCGGTAACGCGTGAAACTGCGCCGGTACTTGAACGAGGCCTCATCGAGTTCTGGGAACCACCGCTCCGGGTCGGTGTCGCATGGAACGGGTTTGATAGGTGAATCCGTGACGAACGCCTCGCTGAGCAAGCCCGCCGTGGGCTCCCCGGCGGAAGCGCTGGAATCGGATGCCGTACTGGCGGACATTCCGACCTTTGCCCCGTGGTCATAGTTGATGCGACCGCTCCGCAACTTGTCTCCTCGAACTCAGCAGCGTGCTGCCATCAGCTGCTCGCTGGTGCTGATGCTGTTGTTTCTGCGTGTGCCAGCTCGTCGCACAGGTGCTCCGCAAGACCTCGAACGGTGGTGATCTTCGTGGGACTTATACGCACCCCTGTCTCCGTCTCGATACGAGTCCGCAGTTCCAAGTTGCCCAGAGAGTCGAGCCCGTACTCGGACAACGGCCGATCAGGGTCGATGGTGCGCCGCAACAGCAGGCTGATCTGGCCGGATACCAGCCGCCGGATCGTGGCAGGCCATTCCTCGCTGGGTAGCGATTTCAGTTCGGCGAGGAATTTGCCAGTGTCCGGTTGGCCTTGGCCTTTTGCCTGGAACGCTTCGGCGAAGCGGCTGCGTTGCGCAAACGCCGTCAACCAGGGCGTCCCCATGATCGGGGCGTAGCCGGAGTACGGGCGGTCATAGCGCAGCAGCGTCTGGAATGCGCGATAACCCTCGGCGGGCTTGATCGCGACGCCGGCATCTTCGGCCAGGGCGGTGGCGCGGCCGACCTCGGACCACGCTCCCCAAGCGATCGCGGTGCTCGGAAGACCTTGGGCGCGGCGCCAGCGGGCGAACGCGTCCAACCAGCTGTTGGCCGCGGCGTATGCGCCCTGGCCCGGAGAACCGACCAGCGCGGCGGCCGAGGAGAAGGTGCAGAACCAGTCCAGTGGCTGCCCGGCGGTGGCCTGGTGCAGGTTCCATGCGCCGTAGACCTTTGGTGCCCAACAACGATCGATGAGCTCGTCGCTGACGTTGGTCAACGTGGCGTCCTCGACCACCGCGGCTGCATGCAGCACTCCGCGCACCGGCAGTCCCGACGCGGTCGCCGCCGCCACCAGGCGCTCGGCCGTCCCGGAGGCGGCGATGTCACCACACTGCACCGCGATGTCCGCCCCGCTGGCGCGCAGGCCTTCGATGGCCTGCTGCGCTTGATCATTCGGCGCCGAACGGGAGTTCAGCACGATCCGTCCGCAGCCCGCTGCGGCCATGTCGCCGGCCACGAACAGCCTGAGGCCCCCGATGCCCCCGGTGATGATGTAGGCGCCGTCGGCCCGAAACGCCCTTACCTGCTCCGGGGGCACCACGGCGACGCTGCTTCCGGTGTGCGGTACGTCGAGCACCACCTTTCCGGTGTGCCCGGCGCCGGCGACCAGGCGGACGGCGGCGGCGGCGGCATCGTGGATCGGATAGTGCGTGGTGTGCGGCATCGGCAGCACGCCTTCGACCGTGCGGTGATACACGGTGGTCAACAGCCGCCGAATGGTCTCTGGGTGGCTGTACGCCAGCAACGCCAGGTCCACCGCGAACAGCGACAGGTCGCGGCGGAACGGGAACAATCCGATCTGGCCGTCGCGGTAGATGTCGCGTTTACCGAGCTCGATGAACCGCCCACCGAAGGCCAGCAAGTCGATTCCCGCGCGCTGCGCGGCGCCGGTCAGCGAGTTAAGCACGACGTCGACCCCATATCCGTCGGGCTCCCGCGCTACGGTCATGCGGATGGGTGTCCCCAAATTAACTCCATTGCGGTACCAGTCCTAGCTGGTTGAAAACCCAGCCTTCGGACATGGTGAATACGGAGATGGCGGTGATCCGGTGCTGCGGCAGCGGATAGTTGAGGTTCGTGTTGAGTTCCGGATTGTAGGGGTATCCGGAGGGCATGGCCACGGGGGCGCCCAGGTCATGGGCGAACGCCTGCGGGCCTTGTATCGACCCGACCAGCAGGTCGGGGAAGATGGTGAACGGGTCGGGTAGTTCGAGCAGGCTGGCCGGGGTGGGAATGTTGGCGTACTCATCGGAGCCGTAGCCCATGTCGACGATCACCCGCAAATCTGGTTGCGCCAGGTCGGCGAAAGCATTCCCCCACGGTTGCGGCAGGAATAGCCGTAAAGGTTGCACCAAGGGCAGATTTTGTTCCAAGTCGAAATAGTAGGTGGTGTTACCCGTGTATCCGGGACTGGTCGGCAATTGAACAGTGTGCGCTGGACTGGTGGTTGACAATGGCAGTTGCACACCGTTTTGCGTCTCCCATAAGGGCGTATAATTGTGCGCGCCGAAAAGGAATCCGAAAAACGCATTGACGTCGGAAACCCCGTTGAGCGGATATTGCGGTGCATTAGCAACCCCGTCATACTGATTAGTCCAAATTTGCGTTGGATAAGGGGAATTCGGGGGTGTTGCTCCATTGAATAAGACGTCTAGGCCGGGAAGGTACAAGCCGTTGAACCGCTCCAACAGGCCGCCATTAGGGTTGTTCGGGTCACCGGTCAAAACAAACGACAACATATTGGTGTCCGGTGACCCATTGGCCATCAAATTGCGTATTTCGACGGTGGCCACGGTGGAGGATTGAGATGTGGTCCACACGATCACGGGGTTGCCGTGGTTGATCTCGGTGAAAATCGCTGTGTTGAGCAGCGGCACCCCGTAGGCGATCGACTGATCAAGCGACATGGATCCAAGATTCGGTGTCAGCGGCCAAAATTGTTCGGGGGTGTAAATCGACCCTGTTAGTTTGCTGGGAAAAAACAGTTGCTGAATGAGTGATGGGTAATATCCTCCAAGCACCGGATAGTTGGTGCCACCGAGTTCCAACACGACCGTCTGCCCGGGTGGCGCCGACGGTAGCGACGGGGTGGCGGTTTGTGATCCGGTGTTCCACAGGGTGGACTGGTTGAGCAGCGGCATGAGTGGTTGTTCGTCGAAAGTGACCGCACCCCACAAGGTTTGCAGCGACACCTGCTCGGTGCCGTGATAGGCGTTGCCCCCGGCGGTCAGCGTCAGGGCGAAGTTTTCGTTAAACGCCGACGCCTGGGCGGCCACCTCTTGATACGACTGGGCGTGGCTGTTGAACACCGCGGTGATGGCCACCGACACCTCGTCGGCGCCGGCCGGTGCGATGCCGGCCGCTTTGAGCATCGCCGCCGCGTTGGCGTCGTCGATGACAGCGTTTATTCCGCGCAGATCGGCCGCCGCCGCTGACACCAGGTCGGGGTCGACGGCAACAAAAGTGTTCACCGTTTTCAGATGCTCAACGCGCCGACGCCGATTTCGCCGCTGCCGTAAACACCGATGCCGGCGTTCAATTCGCCGTGGTTGTCCAGGCCGCCGTTGAGCATGCCGACGTTGCCGACGACGGCGTTCAGCTCCCCGATATTGTCGAATCCGAGGTTGAGTTCCCCGTCGTTGCCGAATCCGGCGTTGAAGTCCCCGGCGTTGTTGTCACCGAAATTGCCGAACCCCGCATTGGAATTGCCGAAGTTGAACGATCCGGCGTTACCGTTGCCTACATTGCCGATGCCCAGGTTGCCGGTGCCGGCGTTGAACGGGGACAGCAGGTTCTCGGCGAAGTGGTTGATGTCGCCGGTGATCGAACCGGTGATGCCGCCGATGAACCCGTTGATCGACCCCGTGAAACCGTTGACCACACCGTTGATCTGCCCAGTAATGTAGCCGCCGACTATTCTCGGGATTTGAAACGGAAAGTTGATCAGATTGGCGACGTCGCCCTCAATGGCCTGAATGCTGAACGGACTTGAAGGTCCGGCGTTGCCCCACTGCCCAGTAGCACCGGTTTGCCCGGCCGCACCCGCGGAGCCGAACAGGGACCCGCCAGCACCACCCAAACCGCCGGCGCCGCCATAGCCTGGGGAACCACCCGGTCCGCCGATGTAAGCAAACCCGCCCGCACCCCCGTTGCCCCCGTTGCCACCATTACCGCCGTTGCCGCCCGCACCCCCGTTGCCGAACAGGCCGGCATGCCCGCCGTTGCCACCCGGGCCGCCCTGACCGCCCGGGCCGCCCACGCCACCGTTGCCATCAAAGGGCCAGAAACCGTTGGCCCCGGGCCCGCCGCCGCCGCCGTTGCCGGCCGTGCCGCCGGTGCCGCCGGCGCCGCCGCTGCCGAACCACTGGCCGCCGTTGCCGCCGTTGCCGCCCGCCCCGCCGGGACCGCCGCCGCCACCGGTGCCGCCGTTGCCAAGGGGCGGGCCGGTGAACCCGGTGAACCCGTTGCCACCCGCGCCGCCCGGGCCGCCCGCGCCGCCGTTGCCCCACAGGCCGGCGTTGCCGCCGTTGCCGCCCGTGCCCCCCACGTAGCCGTTGCCGGCCGCACCGCCGTTGCCGCCGTTGCCGAACAGGTGACCGCCCGCACCGCCGTTGCCGCCGTTGAAGCCCGATCCGCCGGTTCCGCCGTTGCCGATCATCCCGGCGTTACCGCCGTTGCCGGACTCACCGTTGAACCCGGCACCGCCGTTTCCGAACAGCAGGCCGCCGTTGCCCCCGTTCGGGTTGATCGCAGTACCCGCGGCGCCGTTGCCGATCAACGGCTGGCCCAACAGCACGTCCGACGGAATGTTGGCCAAGTTGACAAAAGGTGACGCCAGGGGGTCGTTGAGGACGGTTCCGGCCAGGGCCACGGGCATATCGGGCAGCCCGGTGATGGTTGACACCGGCAGCACACTGCCCAAACTGCCCAAACCGGAGCCCGAGCCGCCGCCTAATCCCAGGCTGCCCAAACCCAGGTCATTGGCGAGGCTTCCCAAGCCCAGACCTGAACCTCCTCCGCTGCCCGAACCCCCCAGCAGGCTTGACAGGCCCAGACCCGAGCCTCCCCCGCTGCTCGAGCTGCCCAGCCCGAAGTCGCTGAGCAAGCTCGATAGGCCCAGGCCAGAACTCCCCCCGCTGCTGCCCGAGCTGCCCAGGCCAAAGTCATCGAGCAGACCTGACAGGCCTAGACCCGAACTTCCCCCGCTACCCGAACTTCCCAGGCCGAGGTTTGCAAGCGGTGATGTGCTGGCCGCCTCAGTGGCCGCATACGACTGCCCGCCACCGGACAACAGTGTCGCGAACTGCGACCCGAACTCCTCAGCTTGGGCGCCCAGCGTTTGGTATTGCGCGCCGGCCGAGTTGAACAGCGTGGTGATGGCCGCTGACACCTCGTCACCACCGGCGGCCGCGATCGCCGTGGTCGGAAACGCCGCGGCGGCGTGCGCCTGGCCCAGCACCGTAGTGATCGAGCGCAGATCACCGGCCGCCGATGACAGCTCTTCGGGGACGACGGACAAAAACGACATGACACCTTCCGTTTCGTTAGAGAGCCAGCGGGTTTCGTCACCCGTGACAGTCGACGCGAGCTTGGCCAGGTGCCACAGCCCCCCAGCTCATTTGAGACGGTA
>Ga0335081_10014307_pt1 | contig 12834 bp, 21 predicted proteins | sample Lox_Sample_35_FD_206713 | JGI IMG/M metagenome (GOLD analysis project Ga0335081, IMG submission 206713) | Soil microbial communities from Loxahatchee National Wildlife Refuge, Florida, United States - Lox_Sample_3.5 | ecosystem: Environmental > Terrestrial > Soil > Wetlands | place: USA...
CACCTTTACCACTGCGCGTCTATAACCTACTCCCCGCTCCACAGAAATCCCAGGACACTGCTGCAAAAGTGCGATGTCGTTTGCATGAATAAATCCATGACATTACATGGGCAATAGATGAGAAACAAGCCGTTGTTGATGCCTTGATCCGAAGCATCAACGACCGGAGAAACTTCCCGGGCCTTGCAGAGCGGCTTCTCGCGGAGGTACGGTGGCCTCCGTTATTGACTAATGGTTTGCCAGCTTTGTCGGATGTCATTATTGCCACCACATGAAACGACAGATTGCACGGATTCCTCCGCCACCGCTAGCGGTGGGCATATCCACGTGGCATATCACCCACCATCTGACCAACACCCGCATGATCCTCGCAGGGCCCCGCGCATGCGAGTTCATGGGGAAAGCCCGACGGTGTGTGTCATGGTCCAGCTCGAATTGGACTGGAATTTACACCTTTGGAAATATCATCAAGGCCGGAGCAAGAGGGAGGATTTCAATTGGCCACCTGTTGATCTCAATGGGCTGACTATTTGTACCCTTTGAGCACGAAGTGTTTGCGAACCAAACTTGTAAGTTGGGTGCATGAGTGGTGATCGAAAAAGGGAAGCAAATGCCTCTCGTATCGGGCGATTCTGTAACATCCGGGGGATACGGGCAAGCATACAACGGTTGCAACCTTTTATTCCGGGGATGCCCGCAAACAGAAAGGGTGTTTTGGAATAGAAGCAAAATTAGAATCAGATTAGATAAAACTGACTGAATGACACTTATAATGAATGTCGAAATAAGTCTTCCTTTAAGCCTTTTCCTCCATTGAGACCTGCACGATTTCCATTTCCTCACGTGCTGCAGGAACAGTCCTCTTTCGGCGCAAGAGATGAAATTCATAGCCAAGAACAATGGAAAATAGAAGCCTTGATCATCAGAGCGCTCGTGCTTTGAGATGGTACCAGAGTGATATTTGAGAAGCCAGGACGACTTTGGGCATGAGACACATAGTCCACTTAACTTGGGCGTCAAGACTGTCGCAGAAATCCTTTCCGTAAAAATTGGCAGCAATCAAGACAAAGCTAATGTTAGGACAATCGCGTGTATACAAAGGTACCCGACAAGAGAGAAAACCCAGTTGAGGAAAAAGATTGCGACTAAGACGGTCAGCAGTGGTGGTGAAAGAGGATTAACTGAAATGATATCCGTGCCAGTGTTTTCTGAAAAAGGCGTAAAGGTACAAACCGGATACAGTGAGAAAGGCCCAGGCGCCCTACGTGTCATGAAGGCGATTTTAATTTGGCGCATACGGCAAAAACATTCCAATGAATCCAAAGGAACGCCCCCGAGAAAGTGAAGGTGCCGATCTGTGTACGCGATGCGTCGTACACGGGGACAGTTTTGTTTTCGTACTTCCTGAATTTCCCATCCAGAGTGCTGACCAGAGCCAGGCCTTCGGTTAGTAAGTTAAACTGGATGGAGCTACCAACGACGGTTGAAACGAAGACCTGAAAGTAGGTCATATATTCGAACCATTTCCGACTGAACAACTTGTGAACGGATGCAGGAGCCATTTTGAGATGCGTGCACGATCAAGAGGGGGAGGAACACGCTTTATATAATAGCTCTGAACTGCTTTCGCCTTCCCCATTGGGAAAGCTTAGCAATATCGTCGCTGATCATCGAAGGGGCCATCCTGTTTCCTAATCGGGAATTTTTAGCGGGAGGCAACGTAAATATGTTAAAAGTGGCACACCTTTACGGTGATTTTCGGACGCCCGCTCGTCGCATTTTGCAAATTCAGGCCGCTCTTCAGCCGTCAATCAACGTATTCGATTGTTTGGTTATATCGAATCGAGACAATTTAAACGCCGGCGGCACTTCTTTTGTTCTGCAGTGACCCCCCGGTTCCGGCAATTGCGCCGGCCCTGTCCCGAACGTGTGCGATATCCGGCGTTGGCCGACAATGGGCGGCGCTAATCTTCGGCCACCAGGTACGGCCTTCCTGATCAACTGTGCAGTGAATGACAAGGTCGGTTTGAGAAATACAACATCATTCGTAACCGGATTCATTTTTACAACAGCGTCGGCGTGACCGCACGGTATCAGGTCAAATACCTCGCCCCCGACAACCTCGAGAACGTCGTTTACAATATCCTAAAACGCGTCGTTGACGTGCACCCTGTGCTCGGCATTACGATCGCCAATGAATTCTCCCCGAAGCCGTCCTTTGCTCAACTCACAGAGATCGACCTCGGCCGAATTGTCCATTTCACAGGCAGAACGGATATTCGCGCCACGATCGAGGATGCGCACCAAAATCCTTTTGAATGCGGAGACCTGCCCTTATGGCGTCTAATAGTCTCGCGGCCGGTCAACGAATTCATGTATGTCTCGTTTTTTTTCCATCACGGCATATGCGACGGAACTTCCGGAGTTGCCTTCCACCATGCGTTCCTGAATGCCTTGAACGATGCGCTCGAGACTTTGGATGTCCACGAATCCCAAGACACGCTCATTGCCGTCCCCAGGCTTGAATTGTTGCCATCCCTGGAACAAGCACATGCCCTTCCTGTGTCTCCTTGGTATGTCATCGGCGAACTTATAAAATCATGGAGAGAGACTGGTCGAAAATTTTGGACCGGGGCACCGATTTTTCCCACGCCAAACATCACCTGTCTTCGTCTCGCGTTCCTCCGCAATTCGCAAATCACTGCTATTACACAACGCTGCCGAGACTCCGGTGTCACGTTCACCGCCCTATTGACTGTCCTCATCGCTCGTATCCTCGCGAAATGCCTTCCACATGTCAGCCGATTCAACTGTCAAACCGCCATGAGTTTTCGTCGGTTCACTGGTACCGATCAGAAGGCAATGGTTTGCTATGTCAGCTCATTTGGCCACCGGTTTTCCTCCTCTTCCCAGTCGAATTACATCCAATGCGGCGCTTTTTCTTGGGACGCGGTAAAAGCATGTCATCACGAAATCAAGGCGGCCACTTCGAATTCGAGGAATCACAAAGTTGGTCTTCTCCGGTTTGTCAATAATTACGAGGAATTCTTCTGGAAACAGGTGGGAAAGCCCAGGGCGACCTCATTTGAAGTTTCCAACGTTGGGGTCATGGATGCGGAACAGGGTCGTGCGAGTATTGATCATATGATTTTCTCACAATCGAGTAATGTCACTGGTGCGGCGTTGGTCTTTAGCATTGCGTCAGCCAAAGGAGGCGATTTGGTTATTTCATTGACCTGGCAGAAGGGAGTTGTGGAAGAGGAGCTGGCCGAAAACGTACTGAAAGCTCTCGAAGGGGAGTTAGGTTCCTTCGCGGGAAGTCTGTTGAATTGATGTCAATTGTACAGGCCTTGCATGCGAAATCACTCTATGGTGGTCCTCGTGCTTATTTTCAGCTATTCTGTTTTGCATTCGTTGTAGAAATCATAATTAAGCTTGGGCGTTGGAGCCGATTCAACCGATTCGGCGAAATCAATTGTGGGTCAGCCGATCAGCCAGGGGTCTGGCCGAAACATCACCCAATCCGGCCATGGAGCTCCTTCAGCTGCTGCTTCTGACGGGCCTTCTCCGGCTGGTTTCTGCTGCGGCGTATTCTCCGGTATCGTTCGCTGGATAACAACAGAAATGGCTTCGACTTCCCGTACAGATTCGACTACAGGGCGGTGAGTCCTCCCCAAGTGCGCAACTGACACGCAAATCACAGCACCTCGGCCATCGGCGACCATACCATCATCCGCCCAACGCGGGGTATAACTCTGTATGTTGCGACTGACGTGCCAGGCTTGTGAACCACATTCCCGCCGGCTGCAGAATTGTGCAAGTCCAGGCACTGATTCGGTGCGTCCCCGCAATTCTTGACTGAACACAGACATGGAGGTCGTAACCCGACCCGAGACGAATGGCCCCCGATTTCCGAACTCACCAAGGTACAAAAACCATCCTTCTCGCTTGATCTTGATTTCCAGATATTGGAGTCTTCCGTTTCAGTAGACCCTCGTGTGCCCGACAATCCATTTACATTTCTCCCCAGTTGGAAGCCATACTTGCATAAAGTGTCCGTAGATTCGTTGTCCATGACAGGTCGCACACAAGCATTCAGTCTGGGGGAGTCCTTTGCGGAGCATTATGGATTCGATTTGATCGACAAAAAGAAGGTTTATACCATTGAATATGCCGGTCGTCTCCTTATGATCGCCGGGTTAACCGTAGACCAGGATCGGGTTGAAGAGACCGCGAGGTGGTTTGCTACCGGATTGTGGGGTGTCAACGTTTCTTCATATACCAAATTCCATGGGATTTCAGAGGATAGCGGTGTCCAAATCAATCGAGAGACATCTGACTGTAGACGCCGGCGTGAGAAGTCTCTCACAATACAATGCCTGTCCTAAATTCGTCGAGAATACGGATCAATTAATGGGCAAGGTAATCGAGGTCAACTGACAGCTGATGGCAGTGGAAAGCGAAGTTCCTCCCACCTATTCGCAAACGATTGAACAAGTATATTCGGGGATACGAGTTTACGGACGAAGATGTCTACACGCTCTACGAGATATGCGCTTACGAGAATGCCGTTACTGGCGCTGATAGTCCGTTGTATTTCCTCATTAACGTTGGCTGTTGTTGACTACAGCTGCACGCTCTTTCATCAGGAAGACTTTCTTGCATTCGAATATTTGGACGACTTGTGGTTCCATGAATTCGATGGACCGGGGAATCGCTTCTCGGCCGTTTTAGGGTAAGAAGTCGAAGAGCCAACTAATTTTAGTGCCCCATGGGTTCAACGGATGGCGGAACGTCTACGGTTGAATACCTCTGAAAGTCTGTACTTTTCGTTCGGCCATGATGTACCTACCTTTCTTCAAGACGCATATCAATTGACACGAGGTCACGATTCTCCCGGTACTCTCTGCCCTCGCGGTCTTCCCTTCGACGGCATACGACGAGCTTGGCGTGGACGGAATCGACTGGTCCCGTGGATTCAAAGGGGCTGATTGGGTCCCATTTTGTGGAAACCTGGTTGTAGAAAAGCTACAATGCGAGGACGCGCAGTATGTGCGTGTCGTGAGCAATCAAATTCCAGGTTTGTCCCAAATACATCACGTATCTGATGTAGTTCCGCTTGAAGGATGCGGAAACGGTCCTTCTGGCTTTACGGATGGTTTTTGCGAGGTAGGTCTTTAGAGTTCTTGAATTGCATTGACGTCAGGTCGGCGCCTTTTTACAGCAGAAATCACGGAGGAAGGCGGTTGAATCTGGAACGGCATGGTTTGAAAATCAATGTGGATTAAATGACATCACATGGCAAACGTGATGCCAGGAGTATTTAAAGCAAATTATATTTATACTGATTATATATCAGATACGGATTATATATCAAATATGTGCCATATTTTTACGCCCACTTTCCAAGCAAAGCCATCAAAGCGGTTCCGGCGAGCAGACACGTAACGCAAAATAGTAGATTCCACATGGGACCTTCTCGAACATCTAATTATCTGTAAGATACGTACGCCAATCGAGTTTTTACCCTTGGAGAAGAGGAATTCATGAGCAAGCAATTCAACGAGGCCTGTATAAAGCAAGATTCCCGAGGAAATAGCATCAAGGATACCAGAGACAATAAGCGCCGTCTGAGATGCGGAATCATAAGTCGTCCTCAACCCAAGTCCAATAGCCATCCCAATCGGCGTGACGAGACCGTAAATAATTCCTAAAATCCAAGGCCAGATGGATCCAGTCTTGAATGGAAGGATGGCTAACCTGGAGCCGAGACCGAGACCTTCGAAGGTTTGATGGAAGATGATGACGACGAAGAGGATGTTAAAGTCTGCGCCGGTGGTAGAGAGAGTTAGACCGATGATGACAGAGTGAAAGATGACACCGAATTCAAGGATAAAGAAACCGACTAAACGGGCATCAAGGTGATGAGCGGGTTGAACAGAGGGGGGACTCGCTGCGGGCGCAGGGACCTGTATCTTCTCGGATGATAGTTTCGGAGAGATTTCGTCGGGCATCGGTGTGATTTCGTTATGCTGTTCGATGTCGGCGGAAAAATGTTCTGGGAGGACCGGGTTATCTGACGAACCAAGACCACTTGTCGTTGCGAATTGAATGTGCGCAAATCTCATGGCAAATAATTCAACTAGAAACAGAACGAAGACAGAGATCATGCTGAACGCGGCGGACCAGGGATAATTGACGTCCCAGAATGTAGAGAGACACGGATCACCGAGTTCTGCGAATGAGGCAGCCAGAAGGTGGATGAATGCCGTTGCGATGATAACTCCGGAACCAAAGAATTTGGCGAACCTGAAGCAGATGTCGGGGATATGAAGACCGGGGAGTTTTTTCGCGGACATCGGAAACAATGCGCCTAACTGATTTAGACTCCACATAAGAAGTTCTACCGAAGGTGCTTGTCACGAGAATGACAAAGAGGGCGGCGACGTGCAGTCCCAGACGGCCATTAAAGTCGTTGCCGCCTCCGCAGACGGGTGACAAGGTGTAGTAGGCGATGTCCGTCGAGTTATCGATTGAAGAACTGTTTGAGTCTGACATGGCGGCAAGATGAGAGGAGTTCCCGCTCCCGCATCCTTTTAAACGTGCACATGCAAAAAGAGAACCGTAGTGGCCGAATGCAGTCGGAAGCAGCGCGGGGACCGTGCAGGTCGTAGGCTGCATCTGGAACGGACAATTCCCATCGAATAGGCAACCTGCTTGGGCTATCGTGATTCCACGAGATTAAGATACACGCTCTCATTCGTCATTTGGGGTAGGCGGGCTTGGATGTTGAACGCAGGTAACCCTCGTGGTCCGAGACCGTTGGAATGGATCGCCGTCGGCGGGAACCACTCTGCCTGCCCTTCGAGCCGATCCGGATGGATATGCAAGCCCAGCATGCAAGTGGCACTGCGACGCTGCTGGCTTGAGACTACATTGGGGCTGACTGCTTGTGGGGTCTCCCCCGACATCGAACGTCACCGTGCCCCCAACATCTTTTGGGTGCACTCGAAATGTGAACGACATACGTCAAGAGAGTCGTGTCTAGAGTTAGCGGGGTCGATAGTTAGTACATCAAAAGATGTGATTGCTAAATTGTGTGTATATTCTCAGTGCTTTAAGCTCCCTATTGGTGTCGGCCGCTTTGTGCTCGGTAGAGATCACGACGATCATCACGTTCTGCTCAAATTTCCGAGGCGAGACCGTCAGGCTTCCCTCTCCACTCACTCCCTCCCTCCCAAACCGAGGTATTTACTCCCCGACCCCCCTCCAATCGAGCCCCCTCTCATCCCTCTGTCCATCAAAGCTCATGGCGTCGCCGTTTATGGCGTGCATGGTGATGGATGGATTGATGACCTGTTCTTCAGCCCGTGTCCCGCTATTTGCTGTTGGGCGTATGCCGGCTGATCCCGCAGATGTCTAAAATCGAGGAAATCGAGGATGACGACGCCCCTGTGCTGAACCAGCCGACGGTCGAAGAAGTCGACTCTGACTCTGAGGACTCGCACGCCGGCCACGACCACGATGGCCACGACCATGGCGAGGGCATCCCCGCCGGTGCCAGTGTCAGCGTCCACTCCCGCGGCGAAAAGAAGGCCCGCAAGGCTCTCGCCAAACTCGGCCTCAAGCACATCCCCGGCATTACCCGTGTCACCTTGAGGCGTCCCAAAGGGGTCCAGATCCCCCTTTCTCCTTTGATGGGTGTGGTTCTTATTTGTTTTTTAGATTTTGTTTGTGATCAATCAGCCTGACGTCTACAAATCCCCCAATTCCGATTGCTACATCATCTTTGGTGAGGCAAAGATTGAGGATTTGAATTCGCAGGCTCAGGCTTCTGCGGCGCAACAACTCGTGTCTCAGGCCCAACAGAGGGAAGCACCCTCTGAAGAGGGCAGGAAGGAGGCCGAGGAGGAAGACGAAGGCGAGGAAGTTGATGCTGAGGGTGTTGAGGAGAAGGATATTGAACTTGTTATGCAACAGGCTAGTGTTGGCAGAAACAAGGCTATTCGAGCACTCAAGAGCAACAACAACGATATCGTAAATGCCATCATGGAGGTATTCCGCCCTTGCCCGTCGCCAGGCTAACTCGCCGCAGTTAACGATTTGATCCATTGTCATAGAGTACCGTTTTCAATCTCATTGCTTAGTGTATCCCATTGCTCTGAATCTGTCCCGCATCCTCTCATTCTTAAAGCTGTATCTCGTGTGATATTATTAATGCAACCTTTTATTGAAAAATCCCCATATTTGTCTCCCAGCCTCGGGTCCCACAACCTCCATCAATCTCCCCTCAGACGCCCGACTGATCTCCTGAACACTCTCCCACTCTATCATCAAATTATATATATTCTTAGCAGTCACACCCGGCACGCTCCTCAGAAATTCCTGCGGCGCCTGATTGTACAATTTTGCGCCCGGCGTTTCGCTTGGATCGAGGCCGACTTTGACAGCAGCAAAGGGATCAGGTTCCTCGTGATTCTTTTTTAGTTCCTCAAAAACTTCTGCTGTAAAATATGGGGATGATGACCAGATTATTTTTAATCGGGGGAAGCTGAGGGCTAGTAGAACGAGCTTGGATTGTAAATCCGATCGGTTAATTGACCCCGTCATATCCGCGAACGGCTTTAGTTAGGAAAGGTCGTCGGCAGAGGGATACCTCCAGATTAAACGACTTGTTTTGTTCGAATTCGATCAGAAGCAGGGGAGTTTTGTAATACTGCATCATCGTCTCGCATTGATTGTATAACCTCCCAGAATTGAGACTGGAGATTAAATCCTTGACGCTCTTCCTCTCGACGACCATTGTGGGTGAAAGGACGTAATCTCCGACCGTCAACATCGCGGGCACCACATCAAGATTTCGACCATGTAACAAACTCGGCAGCGACGAGCGGAATTCTCGTGAGTCGACAATGACCTGTCAGCAGGGGATTGCGTCAGCAAGGCATTGAGTGAGCAAGCGTATATATACCCTCGGCGGCTCCGCAGTCGCAGCAATGCGTCCTCCACCTGCAATCCTCGTATTCACCGTCCTCAGAAAGAACTCCTGGGGATCATCGATAGTAACATCACTCTGGATCACCAGTGCCATATTCCCTTTCTCTCTAATCAGCCGCGTAAATGCATCCTTTTCCCTTCGCACAGCCGACAAATACCGCTGCTCCTCCACCGAATTCGCATAATATAGGAAGAATACTTTAAGAAAGCGCGACGGATGAGATGCTCGATAAACCTACTCTCAGTTAAGCAGAGTTAACCAGGGAGGGGGAGGAAACACCTCAACGCGACGGATAAACGGTGGATTGGGTTCATACATCACCACATATCGCGGTTTGATTTCTTCGAGGACGCGGTCATCCATATCCCCGTCGTAGGGGAGGACAACCACTAAATTCTCGTTATCGTAGAGTTCAAAGTAATCTTCTGCATCTTCAAATGTTAATTGAGATTCATCAATCTCCTCGACGTCGGCGGAATGCAAATCAGTTCTCGAATTAGCAGGCTCAACAAAGATACTACAATTGGTTCAACTCGGATGGCTCGTCCTCAGGAATTTCAATGACGCCAGCGGCATTTCTCGTCGTCGATGGACCACCTCCACGGACTCTGCGTCGTTTATTCGGCGGGACGCCCCGTCTCTTCATCTTTAATCGTGGGTCCTCGGCATCTCTCAGTCAGGAAACGATAAGAAAAGGAAACGATTTCATGCCATCTTCATTATTCTCCTCGGGTTTCTTTTCAAATAGCTGATCCTTCGACTTGGAAAAGTTTGTTTTCCACTGAAAGTAATTATTTAATTTCCTCTTCATCATTCGATCTGATCCGACCTCGAGAAACTCACGGACTTGCCGACACGTCCTCTCGTCCGTGCACATTACCACTACCGCATTCGTTCCGTCATCTAAAGTTAACGAAATTTATTTGATTTTCGCACCTCCTTTAGAAGTGAGGTGAATTTCGTGTTCAATCTCGTCGAGGACTTCCTTGAGTGTTTCCCATTTTGGCAACTCCTCCAGAACGTGCTTCATTCCTTCGGCGGGTTTCATTGTCTCGTTTGTACCTTCCGTTTTTGCGTCTTTTGTATATACTCGCTCTTTGGCAACGGAGAATATTGTATGTGCGGCATCAAGAAATAACCATGGTGAATGATTTTGACGCGTGGCACCTGGCACTGGAGTATTCGTAATCAACACCGTTTCCAGAAGCTGATTAAACGAGACAGCATCGTAGGTCAACAGATAACTAAATCAGCCCTGTCTTTGAAAAGCATACTGTAAGATCCGCCTTAATAGACTGAGATCCGCTACGATCGTCTTGGTTTTCCAGCTGACGCGATGCCAAATAGGATCCAACATCCGCCGAATCGTGACATCGAAATTTTGATTTAATGCGGCATCGGGCGTCCACTCTTCCATATCCAAGGTCGGATTGGATCGTTTCAGTTCCGAAAGACATACTTCGATACATTCCAGCAGCGCATTCTGGATCTTTTGCATTTGCGGTGTCAGAGCGATGGATAACTCTATGACGGTCGGAGGAGATCCTGATGGAGGCTCCAATGACGTTGCAATGTCGACTTGGAATCTAAATTAGGGCAGTCACTAAGGATCATGCCTGGGCCATAACAGCGGCGTTCGGAGGAACAGGTTTTTAAGCATATTTGCCAGCGGACTGAATCCGGTTGTAAACGGTTCCGGGACATCGGAAAAAGCTTTAATAAACCCGCTTCGGTTCTTTTGCCGGAATATTCTTAGAATGAAGGCTTCTACGGATGTGGCAACGACTTTTTCCGCGTGCATGACGACGATACCAGTGATTGACTCCGCGAGGTTTGGAAACGTCAGGAGGTCTACGACGAGAATCCGCGATGTAATGCTGAATATCCCGCCTGAATCATAGAGCCTCATTCTACAATTAACCGTGCCCTCTTATGACCGTGCCTCTGGTCGACGCCCACTTTATCGGTATTGACGACTTGTAGACCTGCGCCGGTTCCGCCGTATTTCGTAACGAGTTCGGCAATATTTTGCCCAATGAGTGTTTCCTCACGACTCTCTGCACCAATGGTAATTACAAAGTTCTTGTAAACTTTGTCTGCTTCGGCGGATGGAATCTCGGGGTTATCGAACGCATAGAGAAGATGGGAAATGACAGTTAGCAGGCCCAGGCCGCGGGCGAGAATGAGAAGGGCGTCCGTGGACAGGACGTTCTGCAGCAGCATGCGCTGATATGGCAAAGGCAGTTGCGGGGATGGCGCCGAGATGCCGTTTCCATCTCTCGACGCCGCATCTCTTGCCGCCAGCGCCGGCTCCATCGTCTCTCGTTCGCGGCTCCGAACGAGTCATCGTCGCGGCGCCGATCACTTCTCAAAACGCCTGTCGGGATTGGAATTCCCTGTCTCGCCAATCTCAGCTTCCCTCCACGGGTCCGTCCACACACTCCCTCGCGGGCCTTTCTCGACAAGGCTCTAAACTGAGAGAGTCTCGGCTTTCTTTTTCTCCACATTTACGTGCATATGGCGGATCCTTTGGTTTGTAAAAACGCGGCAAATCTGATCGGTCGAGAGTCAAGTTCGCTCAATGGATAACGAGGAGTCTCTAGCAATCTTGCGCCTACACCGTTATCTTCGATTGATATACACCCATCTGTATGGATTGAAACTGACGACAGCTAGATCTACGGGAAACGGGTAAGAAATTAGAATCATCGACATTATTTGTAGAACAGAGTTTGGATGTTTTATTTGCTCGCATTTCAATCGCGTGACTTTGGCCTTTTCTCGTCAAACAAATGCCCCATCTCTTCCCTTTCGCCGACGATATAAAATCTCGGCCTTCGGATTTGGAATGATCAAGTTGTGCAATTCCGGATTTGGCGGCCTCCTTCCATCCTTGGTTTTTATATCGAAATGCAGTAATTGATATGCAAGCATCAGCTTGATCTCGTTAACCGCAAAAAATCGCCCGGGGCTGCCATTAACCACGAATAGACGCGGAGACTACCACGCATGCTGACCGTGTCCAAATGTCATAAATTCAAACGATGTATTCGAGGCGTGATGCTTCGCGCTCTCCCCCTCTTGTTCCCTCATCCTACTGAATCGAAAGCCGTCGAACTCTTTGCCGTTGGGGTAAATGTTGTCGTCTGTATGGGTAGCGAAGACAGGGGTCCCGATGACTTCGCCTCGGGGAACAAAGATTCCGTTGCTGAAAGCGAATCCTTCGCCAACGACCAGACGGGTAACGGCGACTGTAGTCAATGGTTGAAGAACAAGGAACGCACCGTAACCAAGGGGATTCAGACGAAGTGCTTCTTTAACGAAAGAATCCAATTTCCGCATTTTCATAACGGCAGCTTTTGTCCACCCATTTTCTTGGATTGCAGCTTCCAATTCGCGTCGCAGGGGCTCGGCATATTCTGGATTCCCCGCCAGATAATATAATGCATGGGTGTACATCTGGGATCAGATAGGGTTATTATTGAATATACGAGCAGCGTCGTATGGATCGAAGCAAAATTCATAAATTGTATCCGTGTGACGATTTGTGGAGGCTCCGCTTCTTCCTCCATGGCGAAATCCATCAGCCATTGCAGAAAGTCAACCTGAAATTAATTCACTCCGTATGGTTTACCGGCTTCTTGTATGTGCTTTCTGACTTTTCTCGCCGCAGCCGTTCGTTTATCAATGGCAGAACAAATCTGGCCGCTTTGTTCTTTCCATTCTGAAGGTCTCGGAGGAACGGCACAACCAAACTAGATCAGATATAGCATGAGTTCGGGTACGGTCTTAAAAACGAAGGCCAACGACGGAGGAAGAATGCTGCCTTTGAGCAA
>Ga0335081_10014308_pt1 | contig 12833 bp, 12 predicted proteins | sample Lox_Sample_35_FD_206713 | JGI IMG/M metagenome (GOLD analysis project Ga0335081, IMG submission 206713) | Soil microbial communities from Loxahatchee National Wildlife Refuge, Florida, United States - Lox_Sample_3.5 | ecosystem: Environmental > Terrestrial > Soil > Wetlands | place: USA...
TGGGTTGATAGGCCGGAGGTGGAAGCACGGCAACGTGTGCAGCTGACCGGTACTAATAGGCCGAGTGGCTTGGCTTCTACTCCATTTGATTTCGCGTCCACTGTGCGGTTCCCGAGATACGGTCGCCTCGGCAGCGGCTCCTCGGAGCTGGCTCTGCCGGTGACATCTCAATAGAGTTTCGGCGGTTATAGCGAAGGGGAAACACCCGGTCCCATTCCGAACCCGGAAGTTAAGCCCTTCAGCGCCGATGGTACTGCGCGGGGGACCGCGTGGGAGAGTAGGACGCCGCCGGACATGCATGAAGAGGGTCGCTCCCGATGAGGTTGAGCGGCCCTCTTCGTTTGTCTGCGTACTGTAGACAGTGGACTGGAGGTTGATGAGCGTGGCTGAGGGACCCGGAGCGCCCAGGGGCCAGGGAGCGAACGGCGGGAACCCTATGCCTTCGCGAGGGGCCAAGGGAACCAGGGCCGGGTCATCCGGCGGGTACGGCCGCGGCAGGTCGGCGTCTGGCGGTACCCGCCAGGACCGGCGCCCAGGCGCTGCTGCCGGGGGGACCAGCCGGGCGGCCCCGAGCGCGGCCGCCGACGGCCCGCGCCCATCCGGCCGGAACCAGCCAGGACGCAGTACCCGCACGTCCGCCGATCGGTCCTCCGATAGGGGAGCGCGCCCGGAGGGCAACCAGGCCCGCCGCGGTCCGGCCGCGCGCTCAGGCGAGGGAAAGCGCCGGACGCCCCGCCCACCCGCCGGTGACGATCCCCGACCCAGCGCCCGTACCGCCCCCAGGGACGGCTCCCGCGAAAGCGGCCGCCCCCCTGCCCGCGACAGCAGCCGCACCCCCGCCCGGGACAGCTATCGTGACAACAGCCGTACTCCCGCCCGGGAGAGTTTTCGCGACGGCGGCCGCCCCCCCGCCCGTGACGGCTTCCGTGACGGCGGCCATGCCTCCGCTGGCGGCGGTCCTCGCCCCGCCAGCCGGCGCCCCGCCCCCCGGGACTCGGCCGAGGGCCGCTCCCGTGACGTGAGCAGGACCGGCTCGGCCGACGAACCCCGTAGGAGCAGCTCGGCCGACGGACCGCGCAGGACCACGCGGACCGCCGGGGGCACCGACTTCCGCCGCAGCCCCAGGACCTCCGGCAGCGACTTCCGCAGGTCAGCCGGTCGGCCACGTCGGCCCGGCACCGGTGACGGCGCACCCGGCCGAGAGCCCGCGGACTGGCGTGAAGACCAGCCTTCGTCCGGCTACCGGGACCGGAGCGGCGTGCCCGCCCGGGCGTCGCGTGGCCGGACCGGATCCTTCCCCCGCGACGGTAGCCGTGACCGTACCGACGGCGGCCGTGACCGAAGCGATAGCGGCCGTGACCGAAGCGACGGCGGCCGTGACCGAAGCGATAGCGGCCGTGACCGAAGCGATAGCGGCCGTGACCGAAGCGACAGCGGCCGTGACCGGGCCCCGTGGCCAGCCCGCGGCCGGAGTGGCGACCGCGGCCAGGACCGCACCGGCGCCGGGCGACCCCGAGCTGCCAGGGACGGGGCGCCGTCCCGCGGTCCCAGGGCCACCTACCGAGACGACGCGCCGTCCCGCGGTCCCAGGAACGCCTATGAGGCCGGACCGCAGGTCCCAGACTCGATCAGCGCCCAGCAGCTCGATCCCGACGCCCGGGCCCAGCTGCACAGCCTCCCGAACGACCTGGCCGACAGCGTGGCCCGCTACCTGGTGGCCGCGGGCCTGGCCGAAGACCCGGAGCAGGGCTACGCCTACGCTCAGGCCGCCAAGCGCCTCGCCGCCCGGGTCGGCGTGGTCCGGGAGGCCTGCGGCATCGCCGCGTACCGGACCGGACGGTGGGCCGAAGCCCTGTCGGAGTTCCGAGCCGCGCGGCGCATGACCGGACGGGACGACTACCTGCCGATCATGGCCGACAGCGAGCGGGCCCTCGGCCGGCTGGACCGGGCGCTGGCGCTGGTGCGCGAGGCGAATACCGCCGAACTCGACCGGGCTACCCAGATCGAGCTCCGCATCGTCGAATCCGGCATCCGCAGAGACCAGGGGCTGCCCGAAGCTGCCGTCGTGGCCTTGCAGGTTCCCGAGCTGACCAGCAGTCGGCTACGGCCGTGGTCGGCCCGCCTGTTCTACGCCTACGCGGACGCGCTGCTCGCGGCCGGGCGAGCCGACGAGGCCAGAGACGCGTTCGCCCGGGCTGCCGAAGCCGACGCCGACGGCGAGACCGACGCGGCCGAGCGGCTCGACGAGCTTGACGGCATCAAGTTCGAGGACCTCGAAGACAGTGACTCCGAAGACGGCGACCTGGAAGGCGAGGATCTAGGGCGTCCAGAAGACCAGGACCTCCAGGACCCTTTGCCAGAACTCCAGGACGATGACTCAGACTCAGCAGGAGAGGGACTGGCCAATGGTGACGCCCTCCCGCACTAGCTAGCCCCCAATCCCACGCGCAACCTCAGCCTCCCAGTCCCCTCGCCGGGGCCAGGGAGTGGCAACGTACCCCTTCTTTCCGGCAGAGTGCGGCAACCACGCACCGCCGCCGCCCTCCGACCCGCACCCGCCGCCCTCCAAACCGCAACTCCAACCCCATCTTTCACTCCTGCCCTAGCCCTCTCAGGATGAATTAAGAGAATGTGACTCTGTACCGCAAAGATTGGGTACAGAGTCACATTCTCTGACTGCGGTATCTGACTGCGGTACGGGCGCGAAGCCCTCTGGTTGCGGTAAGGGCGTGGAGGGGCGAGGTCGGTGCTCCCCCGATATCAGGCCGCACTCGTCGTCGTGGCTGCGCTCCCTTCGGGATCGGCCAGCGCGTCTCCCGGATCGGCCAGCACGCCGACTTCGCAGGGCTCCGCATGGTCAGCAGGGCTCCGCATGGTCAGGCGCCGTCCGGCCCGGTCTTGCCGAGCCAGTGCATGATGCCCTCGACGTTGGCGGCCGTGCCGCTGACTCGTTCGAACTTCTCCGCGATGGCGGGATCGGCGTCCGGGCTTAGCGCCGCATAACGTTCCGCGGTGCGGTCGCGCACCATGGCGACGGCGTGATCCAGCTCCAGGCCCGCCGCATGCGCCCGGCGGGTTTCCACCACCCAGACGGTGATCTCCTCCGCCGCCCGGTCCAGCGTCCGGCCGACCGGGGTGACCGGTCCGTAATGGCTGAACAGCAGCCGCGCGGGCTGCAGCGCGGCGAACATCCGCAGCGAGGCCAGCGCGGTTTGGTGGTCGAAGTCCGGCGGCGGCGTTCCGGGCCGCAGGTCCCCCGTCTCCGGCAGGTACATCCCTGCCGCGTCTCCCACGTACAGGTCGCCGCTTTCGGAGTCGACCAGGCCGACGTGGTGCTTGGCGTGGCCGGGGGAGTAGTGGCTGTCCAGGCGCCGGCCGCCGCCGAGATCGATGGTGCCGACATCGCCGAGCGCCACGATGCGCTCGGCGGGCACCGGCGCGAGCACGCCGAAGAGCCGGTCGAGCGCGTCCCCGTAGACCATCCGGGCGCTGGCCATCAGCCTGCTGGGGTCCGCGAGGTGCCGCGCTCCCCGCTGGTGCACGACGATCTGGGCGGCCGGGAACATCGCGGCGATGTCGCCGGCCCCGCCGGCATGGTCGAGGTGGATATGGGTGACCACCACGGTGGCGAGGTCGCCGGGGCCGATCCCAAGCTGAGCGAGCGCGTCTCGGACCACCGGCGCGGACGGCGCGGTGCCGGTTTCCACCAGGCACGGCCGGTCGCCGCGGATCAGGTAGCCGGCCGTGATCCCGTCATATCCGGCCATCCGGGTGTCGATCTGGAACACCTCGTGTCCCAGCGCGGTCGGCCCGAGTCCTTCTGCCACGGGCTCATTGTCCCGCACCAGCGCTATCGCGGGTCAATCGGACGGGCCGAACGTGCGCAGGACCAGGCCGGTGCGCGGTTTGGGGCCGAACGAGGTGGACTTGCGCGGCACCCGCTCGCCGAGGGCGGCGATCCGGACGACGTCCCCGAACGAAGCCGGGTTGGAGATCACGGCGGTGCCCCCGGCCGACGGGGCCGCGCCGGCCGGGCACTCGGCGATGTCCGCCGCCGACGCGTCACCCGAGACCGCCCGGACGGCGTCGGCCGCGTCGTGGTCGATGAGGACGTCGCTCTCGCTGTCGGTGACGCCCCACAGGCGGCCGAGCAGCAGCTGCTGCATGACCGACGCGTCGAGGGCCTGCCACGGCACGGAGATCCCGGCCGGCATCGAGGCCGCGAGCTGAACCGGGTCCGGGTGGCTCAGCAGGCGGAACACCGGGCCGCCGGCCAGCAGGAACGCCGTTCCCTCCTGCCCGGCCGAGGCCAGGCGCTGCAGCGCGTCGTCCAGGGCGAGGCCGGGTGGCAGGTCTTGCACGGTAAATGCCACCTTGGCCAGCTCGGCCGCGCGGTCCGGCGGCAGGCCGGGCAGCACCCGGTGGATGGCGCCCAGCCGGGGCGGGTAGGCGGCCGAATCGACCAGGAAGGCCAGCCCGTAATCCCATGGCCCGGGGCCGAGGCCGGACGCCTGCATCTCGGCCTGCAGATCCAGGTAGGCGGCATAACGGTGATGGCCGTCGGCGATAAGGGCCCGGCGCCGGGCCAGGTCGGCGATGATCGCGGCCTGCTCGGCGGGGTCGCCGAGGCGCCACAGCCGGTGGGTTACGCCGTCCTCCGTGGTGACCGACACCAGCGGCGCGCGCTCGGCCGCGATCCGGTCCATGATCCCGGTGGCCGTGTCTGGATCGTCACCAGCCTGATCGCCGTCGTAGATCAGGAAGATCGGCTCCAGGTTGGCCTGCGTGGCCGCCATGAGCTCCCGACGCCCCGCCACCAGGCCGGGCATGACCCCCTCGTGCGGCAAGATGCCCGCCGACTCGGGCGACCCCAGCCGGACCAGGCCGATGATGCCGCGCTGCAGCCAGGCGCATTCCGAAAGATCCTGCTCCGGCAGATCCCGCTCCAGGAGGCCCTGCTGAGAAAGACCCTGCTGAGAAAGACCCTGCTGAGAAAGACCCTGCTCGTGAAAGCACTGCTCGTAGATATACAGTGCGGCCATCCGGTCCCGGATGAGCACGCCCGCCGACAGCCACTCGCGGAGCAGGCTGGCCGCGGCCTGACTTGCGTCCGCGTCCTGGCCTGGCAGGATGAGACGGACAACGTTGTGCGGATCCGCCGCCCGCAGATGATCGAGAACGCTGCCGTTTATCACGTCATACGGTGGTGATGTGACGTTTGCGATACCGCTCACCCGGTCACGGGCATAGCGGATGCCACGGAAGGGTGCCAGCACGAGACCGGAACCAGAGTCGGACGGAAGGGTCTGCACACCATGTCAAAAGGATCGACGGCGAGCGGGGATTCCCATCCGGAAGAAAACTTCCCTGGCCAGCCCGTTCCCGAAGGATCTGCGGATGATGTGCACGCCTGGTACCGGCGCGGCATGGAGCTTCTTGGCAACGGCAGCCCCGCGGCCGCGGCCCAGGTCCTGCAGCGCGCCTCGACGGCCGAGCCCGCGTCCCGCAGCGTCCGGGAGGCCCTGGCCCGGGCCCAGTTCGACGCCGGGCGGTACGCCGAGGCCGCGGACAATTTCCGGGTGATCGTGGAGGCGAGCCCGTCGGACGATTACGCGAACTTCGGGCTGGGGCTCGCCCTGGCCAGGACCGGAGACGCCGCCGCCGCGGCCGAGTACCTGGCCCTCGCCGCCGCCATGCGACCGGACGCCGCGCACTACACCGAGGCCCTGCGTTCGGTCCGGGCCACGCTGCGGGCCAGGAAGACCACCCACGGGACCGCGGAATGAGCCAGGGCCAGCTACCCCGCGGCAGCGCCGAACCCCTCGACACCGCCTACGACGTCGCCCTGCTCGACCTGGACGGGGTCGTCTACCTGGGCGGCGCCGCCATTCCCGGGGCCGCCGAGGCGCTGCGCAAGGCCGACGCGGCCGGCATGCGGCTGGCGTACGTGACGAACAACGCCTTCCGCACGCCGGCCGCCATCGCGGCGCTGCTGACCAGCTTCGGCGTCCCGGGCGCGCCGGAAGACGTGGTGACCTCCGCCCAGGCCGCCGCCCGGCTGCTGGCCGAGCGTCTCCCGGCGGGCGCGCCGGTCCTGGTCATCGGCGGCAGCGGCCTGCGCATGGCGGTGCGGGAGCGGGGGCTGCGCCCGGTCAGCACCGCCGCCGAGAAGCCCCGCGCGGTGGTCCAGGGCTACTCGCCCGACATCAGCTACTCGCTGCTGGCCGAGGGCGGCCTCGCGGTGGCCGCCGGCGCGCTGTTCGTCGCGTCCAACGGTGACCTCACGCTGCCCAGCCGCCGCGGCCGCCAGCCGGGGAACGGGTCGCTCATCCAGGTGGTGGCGACCGCGACCGGGATCCAGCCGCTGGTGGCGGGCAAGCCCGAGCCGCCGCTGCACCGGGAATCGGTACTGCGGACCGGGGCCAGGCATCCGCTCGTGGTCGGCGACCGGCTCGACACCGACATCGAGGGCGCCCACCGGGTCGGCGCCGACAGCATGCTCGTGCTGACCGGCGTGACCGGTCCCGCCGAGGCCGTGCTCGCGCCGCCGTCGCAGCGCCCCACCTATCTGGCCGAGGACCTGTCCGGCCTGCTCGAGCCGCACCCGGAGGTCACGGAGCGAGACGGCGCGTTCGGCTGCGGCGGCTGGACGGTGCGGCTGGACGGGGGCCGCCTGGAGCTGACCGGTGACGGCGAGCGCATCGACGGCCTGCGCGCGCTGTGCGCCGCCGCGTGGGCTGACGCGGGCGTCAGCTCGGGAGCGGTGTGGTCCGCCATCGAGCAACTCTCAAGCCGGACGCGTACCGCAATGTGACCACCCACCGTGTAAGCTATCCCGCATGTCAGGCCGCGCGATCCGCAATCACGGTATCAACGCGATCACGCGCGCCCTCTGTCCTTCGTGTTGTTGTTGACAACGTCTCCCAGCTGACCGTTGTCGTCGAGGCCGCCCAGGGCGGCCCCACACGAAGGAATTTCCGTTGATCGCAGATATGTCTGCCGCCCCGGAGATCGCGAGACTCGCCGGGGCCGCCCTGCTCCTCCCCGTCCAGCCGGCCACCTCCCAGTCGGCTACCTCACAGCCGGCCACCTCCCGGACATCGACCTCGCAGGCAGCGAATCGCCCGCAGCCGGTCCCCCGGGTGACGCTCGGCACCCTGGCCGGACGGCTCCGGATGCTGGCGTCCACCCCGGAACGCTGGTGGGGCCTGGTCCGCTTCGAGCCAGGCCGTTCGGTACAAACCATGGTTGAAGACCAGCCGCAGTACGAAGCCTGGCTCGTGGTCATGCCTCCCGGGCACGCAGGCCAGGACTGTGACTGCGACGCGGCCACGATCATCGCCGGCGAGGCCACAGAGGGGGCGCCCGGCAGCGCGGTACTGCGCCCCGGCCCGACGCGAGTCCACGGCCAGCGGCACCGGCTGCAGGGGCAGGGGGCGGGCTACTCGATCAGCCTGCACGCCCGCGCGACGCTCAGCCATTCCTGAGCCCGTAATTCATCGGACCGCAATCTGGAGGTAATAGGCTGAACTCGCCGTGGCGGTACTTCGAGACGTACCGCCGGAGAGGACTCATCCGATGATTGAAGTACGGGGGCTTAGCAAACGTTACGGCGACAAGATCGCCGTCAACGACCTGTCATTCGACGTGGAGCCGGGCAATGTGACCGGCTTCCTCGGTCCGAACGGCGCGGGCAAGACCACCACCATGAGGCTGATTCTCGGCCTGGACTACCCGAACGCCGGCACCGTCAAAATTCACGGCAAGCAGTACGCCGGCCTGGCGTACCCGATGCGCGAGGTGGGCGCGCTGCTCGACGCCAAGGCGGTGCACGGCGGCCGGTCCGCCTACAACCACCTGCTCTGCCTGGCCCAGACGAACAACCTGCCCAAGCGCCGGGTGGGCGAGGTGCTCGAGCTGGTCGGCCTGACCGAGGTGGCGCGCAAGCGCACCAAGGGGTTCTCGCTCGGCATGGGCCAGCGGCTCGGCATCGCCGGCACTCTGCTGGGCGACCCGAAGGTGCTCATGTTCGACGAGCCGGTCAACGGGCTGGACCCGGAGGGGATCTTGTGGATCCGCAACCTGATGAAGACGCTGGCGGGCGAGGGCCGCACGGTGTTCGTATCCAGCCACCTGATGTCGGAGATGGAGAACACCGCCGACCACCTGATCGTGATCGGCCGCGGCCAGCTGCTGGCCGACTGCACGATGGAGGAGTTCATCGCCCGCAGTTCCGGCCAGACCGTCCGGGTGTCCACGCCCCAGCCTGACCAGCTGGTCAAGGCGGTGACCGAGGCCGGCGGCAGCGCGGTCACCGGCGCCGACGGCGCGCTGGTCGTGTCCGGGATGAAGGCGGCTCAGGTCGGCGACCTCGCGTTCGAGCACGGCGTGCGGCTGCACGAGCTGACCGTGGTCCGGGCCTCGCTCGAGGCGGCCTTCATGGAGCTGACCGCGGACAGCGTCGAATACCGCGCCGAGGGCCGCGGGGGCCCGCCGCCCGCCGCGGAGCAGGCGCCCGCCCCGGAACAACTCGCCGCGCACGGGCAGGGAGGCATCTGACATGGCCGCGACAATTCAGAAAGCCACTCCGAAGGTCCTGCCCGAGCCGTCCGGCCGGGCGGGTCTCGGCGGCACGCTGCGCTCGGAGTTCACCAAGATCCGTTCGGTCCGCTCGACCTACTGGACGCTGCTGGTGCTGCTGGCGGTCAGCATCGGGATCGGCGCGGCGATCTGCGCGGGCACCGCGGCCAACTGGTCGCAGACCTCCCCGGCCGACCGGGCCACCTTCGACGCCACCCAGGTCAGCGTGGCCGGGCTGTTCTTCCTCGGGCAGCTGGTCATCGTACTCACCGCCGAGTATTCCACCGGCATGATCAGGACCTCGCTGACCGCGATGCCCAGGCGCGCCACCATGTACATCGCCAAGGCGGCGGTCTTCGCCGTCGTCGCCCTGGTGGTCACGCTGGCGGCGGCCTTCATCTCGTTCTTCCTCGGCCAGTCGCTGCTGGCCAGCACGCACGCGAGCGCCACGCTGTCGCAGCCGGGCGTGCTGCGCGCGGTGGTCGGCAGCGCGCTGTACGTCACCCTGGTCGGCCTGTTCGCGTTCGCGGCCGGGGCGATCTTCCGGCACACCGCGGCCACCATCACCTCGATCATCGGGCTGCTTTTCGTGATCCCGATCCTGGTGCACCTGCTGCCGAGCAGCTGGTACCAGGACCTGGAGCGGTGGCTGCCGGATGCCGCGGGCCGGGCCATATCGACCACGGTCTCGGGCCAGGATCCGCACCTGTTCTCCCCGTGGGGCCAGTTCGCCGTGTTCGCCGTCTACACGGTGATCCTGCTCGTGGTGGGCGGCATCCTGTTCCGCAAGCGTGACGCCTGAAGACCGCAACGCCTGAAGACTAAGGAAAGCCGGGGGACGGCTACGGGAGCGTCAGGATCTCGTAGCCGTCCTCGGTGACCAGGATGGTGTGCTCGAACTGCGCGGTGCGCCTGCGGTCCTTGGTTACCGCCGTCCAGCCGTCCGGCCAGATGTCGTAGTCGATCGTGCCGAGGGTGAGCATCGGCTCGATGGTGAACGTCATACCCGGTTCCATGATCACGTTGGTGTGCGGGTCGTCGTAATGCGGCACGATCAGGCCGGAATGGAACGTCCGGCCGATCCCGTGGCCGGTGAAGTCCCGCACTACCCCGTAGCCGAACCGGCGCGCGTACGACTCGATCACCCGGCCGACGGCGTTCAGCGGGCGGCCCGGCGCCACTGCGCGGATGCCGCGCATCATCGCCTCGTGGGTGCGCTCGACCAGCAGCCGTGATTCCTCGTCTACGTCCCCGGCGCAGAACGTGGCGTTGGTGTCCCCGTGCACCCCGCCGATGAAAGCCGTGATGTCGATGTTGACGATATCGCCGTCGTTGACCAGCGTGTCGTCGGGGATGCCGTGGCAGATCACCTCGTTCAGCGAGGTGCACAGCGACTTCGGGTAACCGCGGTACCCGAGCGTGCTCGGGTAAGCGCCGTGGCTGACGAGGAAATCGTGGCCTACCTGATCCAGGTGATCGGTCGTGACGCCAGGGGCCACGTGCGCGCCCACCTCGGCCAGGGCCTGGGCGGCCAGATTTCCCGCCACCCGCATCCGGGCGATGATCTCCGGCGTCTTGACGTCCGGTTCCCCGGTCTTGGGGCGCTTTTTCCCCACGTACTCCGGCCGCGCGATCTCGGCGGGGACCTGGCGTGTGGGTGAAAGCCGGCCCGGATGAAGCACTGTCGCCATGCTTTGCGAGTCTAATGTGCATGGAGAACCAACAGGGAAAGCGATGGTGGTACAGCCTCAAGTACCACACCGTCGAGGACGACGACGGCCCCACGCCCGGCAAGGACCGGCTCGGGCCGTATCCGACCAGGGAAGAGGCCGCTCGCGCGCTGGAAACGGTGCAGGAGCGGAACAAGGAGTGGGACGCGAAAGACTGATCATGGCCCTCTCGCTATTACGCTAGGCACGTGAGCGATGAACTGCCGGCCGTAGCCGAAGCCCGGATGGCCGAAATCCGGCGCAGCGGCACCTGGGGTTCGGCGCTGACCTCTGACGAGTTCGCCGCGATCCGCAGCGTGGGCTTCGCGCCCGTCGGCCAGGTGCTTGGCGCCTGCGTCTACAACATCGGATATACCGGCGGATACAACTGCCCGGGTGCCTGGGGTTCCTGGGGCTACATCCCGGCCCGGACTACCACGCAGGTATCGGGCCGGGGTGGCACTGGTTCGTTCGGGCCGCTGGTCCAGGCGATGTACGAGGCGCGGCACAAGGCCCTGGACCGGATGACGACCGAGTGCGAGGAACTGGGCGGCCACGGGGTGGTCGGCGTGCGGCTGACCATCGGCTCGTTCCCGGCCGGCGGCCTGGAGTTCAAGGCGATCGGCACGGCCATCCGCGCGCCCGGCGTCGACCCGGTGTCCAGCTGGCCAGCCCGGGGCGGCCGCCACCGCAGGCCGTTCACCTCCGACCTGTCCGGGCAGGATTTCGCCAAGCTGATCATGAAGGGCTGGGTGCCCGCCGGGCTCGCGCTGGGCATCTCGATCGGGTCCAGGCACGATGACTGGCTGACCGTCGGGCAGACCCGCTGGGGCTCGGGAAACGCCGAGGTCACCGGCTACACCGAGCTCGTCAACGACGCCAGGCACGACGCGCGCCTGCAGCTGGAGCGCGACGTCACCCGGCTCGGCGGCGAGGGCGTGGTGATCGCGGACATGGAGATACGCGTGCGGGAGCGCGAGTGCCCGGCGCAGGAGGGCCGCCGCGACCATATCGTGGAGGCCACCACCATCGGCACCGCGATCGCCCGGTTCGCCCGCTCCGAGCACCGGCACAGCGGCCCGACGCTGGCCATCATGTCCCTCGATCCGCAGCGCCGCCAGGCCGCCAGGATCCGTATCTGAGCATCTGACAGGTCCGCATCTGACAGGAGAGACGATGACCGACCAGGGGAACATAGCGACCGAACTGGATGCCGCGGGCGTTCCGCACGATGCCATGCGCCGCCTGGCCGAGCTGCAGCCCGGCCGGCCCGGATCGATCTTCACCTCCGACCTCTCGGTCAACGAGTTCCTGCTGGTCCGCGAGGTCGGCTTCCGGCCGCTCGGCCTGGTCCTGGGCAGCTCGATCTACCACGTGGGTCTGCAGATCGGCCGCTGGGGCAGCAACCAGGAGCTTGACGTGCTCTCCCAGGCCATGTACCACGCCCGCGAGCTGGCCATGAGTCGGATGGAGGCCGAGGCCGACGCGCTGCGCGCCGACGGCATCGTCGGCGTCCGGCTGGACGTGGAGATGAAGGAGTTCGGCTCGGACATCGCCGAGTTCATCGCGGTCGGCACGGCGGTCAAGGCCGAGGAGGGCGCCGGCGGCGGCGGCGTCGATAACTGGCGCAACAACAAGAACCAGCCGTTCACCTCGGACCTGTCCGGCCAGGACTTCTGGACGCTGATCCGGGCCGGCTACGCGCCGCTCGGCATGGTCATGGGCTCGTGCGTGTACCACGTCGCGCACCAGAAGTTCGGTAACAAGATCGGCAACATCGGCAAGAACGTGGAGATCGAGCAGTTCACCCAGGCCCTCTACGACGCCCGCGAGCTCGCGATGAGCCGGATGCAGGCCGAAGCCGAGGCGCTGCACGCGGAGGGCATCGTCGGTGTCCAGCTCCGCCAGCACAGCCACACCTGGGGCTCGCACACCACCGAGTTCTTCGCCATCGGCACGGCCGTGCGCCCGCTGCGCCCCGACCACATTATCGAGCGCCCCACGATGGTGCTGACCCTGGACGCCTAGAACCTCTAAGACCCGCTCGGGCCGCTCACCGCGTCCAGCAGGCGCGCCACCCGGTCCCGCAGGCCCCGCATGCCCGGCCGGTAGCGCTGGTAGCCCGGCGTCCCCGGCTGCGGAGCGCGGACATCGGGGCTGGCCACGCCGAACTCCCCGCGCTCGAGCCGCTCCTCCGCGCCGATCTCGCCCACCGACGAGCTGATCAGGTGCTGGGCCCCGCCGAACGACACCGCGTCGACGCCCGGCCGGATCGCCATCGACTCGTGCGCCAGCCCGTCCAGTTCCGGATCGCCCGTGTCGAGCGCGAAGATGGTGGCCCCGGTCCGCCGCGCGTCACTGACCCGCTCGAGCAGCGGGACCGGCGCGGTCGACGGCGACACCACGAACAGCGTCTCACCGCGCCGGGCGGCCTCCAGACGGTCCAGGCCGACCCGCAAGTGCGACGGCGCGTTCCGCGGAACCTGCCAGCGGACCAGGGTGGGCATGAGCTCGGGAATCCCCGACAGCCTGCTCTCCTCGTCC
>Ga0335081_10014309_pt1 | contig 12833 bp, 9 predicted proteins | sample Lox_Sample_35_FD_206713 | JGI IMG/M metagenome (GOLD analysis project Ga0335081, IMG submission 206713) | Soil microbial communities from Loxahatchee National Wildlife Refuge, Florida, United States - Lox_Sample_3.5 | ecosystem: Environmental > Terrestrial > Soil > Wetlands | place: USA: Florida...
CGGCCGAAGTATTTCGAACTCATCGACGACTCGAAGATCGTCATCGCCAAACCGACCGAAATTGCCGACAGGAAGAAGAACACCGGCAGCAGCGGGCTATACCAGAACGGGTGCAGCTTGTTGGGCATGATCAGGTAGAGGGTGCCCAGCGACGACTGGTGCAGCGTGGACAGCAGCACCCCGAGGATGACGAAGACCACCATCACGCTGCGAATGATTTTCAGCGGCTTCTGCAGGTTGAAATGCTCCAGCACGATGGGCGAGAACTCCAGGGCCAGCACCGTGGTGTAGAACATCACGCAGTAGGCGACTTCGAACATCACCGAGTGCGGATTGCGCATGATCAGCGGATGCCAGATGTTCCACGGCAGGCCGAGGTCGTACATCAGCGCGGCGCAGACCAGCAGATAGCCCAGAAACGCCGTCAGGATGGTCGGACGGATGATCGAGTGAAAGCGCTTAATGTTGAAGATTTCGACCACGGCGGTGAGCGTGAAGCCACCGGCCGCCAGCATCACGCCGCACATTACGTCGAAGCCGATCCACAAGCCCCAGGGAAACTGGTCGCTCAGGTTGGTGGAGGCGCCCAGCCCATGAAAGAAGCGGATGTAGGTGCAGTAGATGCCGGCCACCATGATGACCAGAAAGACGGCCTTCCAGAAGGTGAATCGCACGCGGGGAACTGTCATCGGGCACCGCCTTTATGTTCTTTCTCTTGCGCTTCCGCCTCGGCAACGTCTTCGCGGCGGTGCGTGATCCAGTAAATGCCACCCAGCATGGTGCCGAAGAGCGGGATGAAGTCGGGAATGCGCGATAGGACCTGGTAGGTGTAGAGCGGCAGGGCGCGCTCGGTCAGATCGGTCTTGAAACCGAAATTGGCGAAGTCGATCGACGACAGCAGCATCACCGAGGTCCCACCGACTTCGGTCTCGCCGAAGATGTGGTGCAGGTAGGTATTCGGATTGTCGTGGATGCGCTTCTTGGCTTCTTCCAGCAGGGCATCGCGATCGCCGAAGAGCGTGGCGCCGGTGGGACAGATTTCCGCGCAGGCGGTTTGCTTGCCCGCGGCCACGCGCTTGCTGCACATGATGCACTTGCGCACGCCGGGAACCGCCTTCTCCCATTCATACTTGGGCACGCTGAACGGGCAGGCCGCCATGCAGTAGCGGCATCCCATGCATTTGCTCTTGTCGTATGTAACCGGACCGAGCGCAGTCTTCTTCATGGCCCCGACCGGGCAAACCGAAGCACAGGCCGGGTCACCGCAGTTCATGCAGAGCTTGCGCATGAACTTGTCGTCTTTCGTAAGAATCGCGGTGTATTTGTGTTCGGAAGTAAATTCCTGGGCTGCGATCTTGTCGTCGTAGGGCAGACCGTTTTCCGTGGCGCAGGCCTGCTCGCACTGCTTGCAGCCGATGCACTTGGTGGCATCGTAGAGGATTCCTTTGCTCATGAGCGTTTCTCCTGCGGCTGTAACCACTCGCGGGGAGGGGGACGTCTGGTTACGGCCAAATCGCCCAGGCGGAGCAGAATCGGCAAGGAGAACTGGGCCAGATTCCCCGGCAAGTTCGAGTTTGTACTTGGCCGGGATAAAGGCGCCGAACACAGCGCCGTCGGGCGATTGACGTCGGACTGCATCGCCACTCCGGACCGGTCAGCTTCGGCCGGTCCGCAGCGGATAGAACCTTACGCGAAAACTACTTCAGGGTCTTCACGTAAGTAGCCAGCTTGGCAGCCTCGGCAGCGCTGACGCCCTTGTTGGCGAAAGCGTGCATGGCTTTCTTCTGCGGGCCACCGTTCTCGATATAGTCGACCAGCTCGGCGTCGGTCGCCTTCTGCACGGTCGGGGATGAGAACGCGGGGGCTCCCATCTTCTGGCCGGCGGCGGTGCCTTTGCCATCAGCGCCGTGACAGCTGGCGCACTTTGCCTTGTAAACATCCTCTTGCGCCCAGGACAGATTCGGCAGCGCAAAGAACAGACCCAATGCGATTACTAAGACAGCTAAGATGACCTTCTTCATGAAATCTCCCATGTAGGCATATAAGAAGTGGACCCAATCGACTCACGTCTGGTCGCCGGGTTTATAGCTGCACCTGCTGCCGGCAACCTCGATGAGTACGATTCCAGTGTGAGACTTGGGTCTGGGGGAAGCTGTGATGGGGGTCACTCCCGCTGGTGATGGGTTTCGCAACACTCAGGTTCGTTCCGCCGGACGACGACGAGGCGGTTTGCCACAGTAACCACCCGGAAGCTCCTGACCGGCTGTTCAGAATCTCAACAGGCAGAAGATTCGAGGATTCTTGGCTGAGAGATTTTGCATCGAAAGTCTCCGTGGCGAGGCCATGGTTAGTGCCGCGCGAGAAGCTGCCCAGCGGGCAACAGTTCGCGCACACTTTAGTTTGGTCGCGGCCGATTGGATAGGTTATCCGAGAGGAGATTAGTCCGGAGCAGTAAGCGTGCCGCTGGCTGAAGCCGGCTCGCAAATCTAATAGACTAGCCTACCCAGCGCTCCGCTCCTCCACCCCAGTCCCCGCAAAATCGGCGCGGGTTGGGGACCCCGGTTGCGCGGCGTCCTCGGCTAGCGGCGACTCCGCCCAGCGGGCTCGACTCTGCCACGGCGTACACCTGCCGCGCCGGAACAGTTCCTATGCGCCAGCGGCCGCCGGATTTGTCCAACGCCACGAGTGCCCTAAGCAACCACAACCGGGGAGGCTGGAGCCGCCAGTGGCTTTGGCTTTCCGCCCCTGATCAGAAGCCAGAACATGAAAACAACCTCCCCGAAGGAGGCGGGCTGAGAGAAGGTATAAACGTCGCTCTCATATTGCGGCAACAGTATGCCCGTAAGACTCAGCACCACCCAGGCGAGGCCGGCGAGGCCGAGCCAGACGCCCAGAAAGCGCGGCAGGAATCGCGATCGGTACACCAGCAGCGCGAGGGGAAAGAGCCACAGACCCCAAAATATCTCGGCGACAACAAATCCGTAATGATGCAGATTGAGGAACAGCATAGCTAGAGCCTCCCGCTGCGGCTTGTCAAATATGGCGAGGAAATCCGCTCCGCGCACCAGGACGAGGGCAGCGATGGAGTTCAGCTCATTCATAAACGCTATCGGGACCGAGACCACGATCAATCCCAGCATGAGCGCGGCGTGCCGCTGGTTGACCCCTTGAACAGATCGTACAAAGCCAGGGCCACGAAGATAAATCCGGTCTGGCCAATGAGTTCGCCCGCGATGCCGAGGCGAAATAGCGTCCCGGAGGCCGCGATGTTGCCGGCCGTCGCCGCGGCGTTGGCGTGCACGATGAGCTTGCCGGGAACGTAGCCCATGGCAAAGAAGCCAAGTATTGACGTGAGTACATACAGCAAGCCCGCGAATCTGCCTGGATCGCGCATCCAATTCATGGCTCACTCCCAATGCAGTGCTGGCCGACATACGCCTGAATCAGTACCGAGGTTCCGTTAAGAAGGAAATGTCACGCACGAAGGCTCCCTGCTAACAGCGGTTATCGTAACCGATCCCTAAGACCGAGGCTCTGGCCCGATCAGTTGTGATATGGCGATGTTACGCCAATTAGGGTCGTCCAGTTACGTGCCCGACCACCTCATCGCCAGAAAATCAACCGTACCGTTTGCCCCTGGTTGAGCAAGTCCATGCCGGATTGACGAACCAGCTGCTCGTCGAATTATTCGACTTGAGTAAAACCTGAGCGGGCCGCAACACGACCGCTTTCCCTTCCGCTCGGAAGTTGCCGCAGGCCGGGCACCGCAACTCTGAAGCAGGCTTCCGATATAATCCTGCTGCACCTACAGCGGAGTCGGGCTTCCCATCTGCGTGCGCGCGGGATGGGTGCCTGGCACGGCCAGCCGTCGCCAGCACGAATCCGCGTTGTACCAATTCAACGGAAGCAGGAGGCAAAAATGCCGAAGAAGAATTTTGCAGCTCTTTTGATCGTGGTCGGCGCAATGTTGCTCGCGGCAGTACCGGTCTGTGCCCAGAATTCTGCGCAAAGCGCGCCGAGCGCCGGCGCTCAACCCAGCTCCGCCAGCGATCAGGACATCCAGATGCTTCGCCAGAACATTCAGGCGCAGCGCAAGCAGATTACTGCCGCCAACATGCCACTCACTCCGGACGAGGCCACCAAGTTCTGGCCGATTTACGACCAGTACCGCAAAGAAGCCAGCCAGAACGGCAACGAGCGCTGGGCCCTGATCCAGGAATACGCCAAGAACTACACAACCATGACCGACGCGCAGGCGCAGGACTACATCAAGCGCGAAGCGGCCAACGAGCAAAAGGTGATCGAGCTGCGTATGAAGTACGTTCCGATCTTCGAGAAGGTCATCTCAGCGAAGAAGACGGCGCTGTTCTGCCAGATCGACCACCGCGTCGACCTCATGATCCAACTCCAGTTGGCATCGCAGATCCCAATGGTCGACGCGAAGTAGACGAAGAACCAGTTTTGCTTAGGAGCAGCGCATCACGGGGTGCGTTGCTCTCAACAGCGCGCAGTCTTTTTTCCAGCGAGCCGATTCCAATAAGTTAATCCCGGGAAACGGGTCGCCGCAGCCGGATTGCTTATCAATGGGGATAGCAGCAGAATCATGGTGCGGAGGATGACTGCCGCACTGGTACGGTCAGTGTTTCTCCTTCCAGCGGCTGTACTGATTCCACGTGAAAAATCCCAAGCCGAGGACAAATAGCATTGAGATTGCCGCGTCATTGTCGCCCAGGATAAAAATGTGGACCAGCAAAGCGACGAACATAGTAGCGGTGAGCAATAACCCACCGAAAACGGCAAGTCGCGGCACCAGCAGCAAGAGACCTCCGCCGACCTCAACAATGCCCGCAGCGTAGCGGAACCAATCGCCAAAACCGATCTGCCGGAACATTCTTACCCAGAAGGAGGAAGGTGTATCGGGAAATTTGTCGAGGCCAACCAGGAGGAAGGTCAGACAGATGCCAAGCCGCACCGCCCAGTCGGTGAAGTCAATGCGCGGCGGCTCTATCTCCGGCAACAGCTTCAGGTCACTCATGGCGATTGTGCGAGACGATCCCCTCCACGACGAGATGGCAGTCTCTCGATGGCAGCGGCCTCGACGGAGGCGGCGGCAGACTTGGACACTGGCCTAGAGGCCAGCTCTACCCGAACGGACTCGAAATCCGACTTTTTCAATGCCCTGTGAAGGCGTGCTCCACCCGATGCGGATAGCAATTCGAGAAACCGCTCTAGAGGCAAAGCCGCCCTCCGGGCTCGACTCTGCCACCGCGCACACCGGCCGCGCCCGAACAGCTTGTATGCGCCGGTCCACACCGCAGGGCCTTTGCCAGTCGCGACACAATCTCTGAAGGTGCTCAGTATTCAGGAATGCTCCCTACCAGGGCCTTTGTCCTGGGTGGACTGAGCCGTCCCGCGCAGCGGGACTGGATTGGCCGCTCTCCCAACTGGAGCGCCTGCACTGCTGCTGCGGGATGTCAACAGAACCAAAAGTAATCTGGTTGCGCCGGCCTTTCTATCGCTGGCACGGTGACCATTCAGCGCAGCTTTTCGTACTCCGCTCGCGCTTGCTTGCGGATGGCAAGATCGTCGTCGGCGTCTTTCCACAGCAGCAGGAAATCGTTGTAGGACTTGGTTGCGGCGTTCCTGTCGCCGCTTAGCGCCTCGGCGCGCGCCAGTTGCAGATGCGCCAGCGCCGCGGTAGTGAGATTGAGGATGACGCCGGGATACTTCAGCATCTTCTGGAACTCGGCCGCGGCTTGCGGTCCCTGGCGCTGTTGCAAATAGGCGAGTCCGCGCAGATACACCGGGTAAAACGCATAGCCGGGCTGCGGCGATCCGGTTTCGTAGGGTGCGGTCGGCTTCAACGCTTCGATGGTTGCCGCCGGATTGTTGTCGCTCAGCGCCATGGCTGCGCGCACGCTGGGCACCCAGTAGTCGTTCACCATGGTGTCGGCGGGATATTCGCGCACCAGTTGATCGATGAGAGCCTGCGCGCCTTTGCGGTCGCCGCTGCGGGCCAGCACCAGCGCGCCGAGAATCTGGACATTCTTTCCCGGACCATTAGCTAGGGCTTCGGCTGCCTGCTTGCGCGCAGCCTGAGGATCGCCCAGTTCGGCCTCGTGCAACGCACCCGCCAGCTGCCAGAGCGCGGCGACCTCCTTCGCTCCCGCACGTGTGGCCGAGTCGCGCGCCGCCTCCGTTAACTCGCGCGCCTTCGACAGGCGCCCGTAATAGGCTTCGCTGTCGGATTGCAAGGCCAGCATCTGGTCTTCAATCCCGGCCTTGCTGCTGGCCGCGTTGACGTATTGCAGCATGGTGGTGAGATCGCCGTGCAAGAACGCGATTTCGTAGAAATCGGCCAGCAGCGCGGGCTGCGCAAGATCGCGGGCCTGCGCCTGCTGCAACGTCAACTGCGCATCCTCCAGCCGGTTGAGGTAGATGTAGCTTAGCGCCAGGTTGGTGTAGCTGAGGACGTTGTTGGGGTCGAGCTGCACCGCCGCCTTGGCCTGCGCTAGCGCGTCCTCATAGTGGCCGATGGCGTTGTACCAGGAAGTCAGGTTCAAATACGATGCCGCTTCGCGCGGGTACGCCTGCTGCAGCAACTGGTAGGCGGCAATGGTCTGGTCAACATTGCCGGTCACCAGATCGTGATAGTGGGAAACGATGTAGAGCTTCTCGCGCTGACTGGTGTGATCGCGCAACTGATACGCCTTGGTCGTGTACTGCGCGGCCAGCGTGGGCTGGTTGAGGTTGAAGTACTCGACCCCCAGCCGCGCGTAGGCCATTGCGAAGTTGGGATCGAGATCGATGGCGCTCTTGAAATATGGAACCGCGGCGCCATAGCCCTGCGCGTTGCCCATCTTCACGCCCAGGCTGTATGCCTTCAGCGCATCCAGCGATGGAGTCGTAGCCTGCTCCACCGGCGTGTTGTACTTCTGCACCGAGGCCAGCGACTCGCCCAGCCGTTGCCGCAGGCGTTTGGTCGCGCTGCCCAAAGCGCTGAGCACTTGCGAGCGGCTGGCGGCCTTGGCTTCCTCGCTGCCCAGCGAGTCGCCGGTGGTGCAGTCAAGCGCGCGCAATCCGATGACATAGCTGCCGCCAATTCCCGAGATCGAGCCGACGATCATGGCTTTGCTGCCGGCGCGCTGACACACCTGCCGCGCCACGTCGCCGCTGAGGCGAGAGTCTGCCGGTAGGCCCATGAACTGCAATTGCTCCGTCACTCGCTGATCGGAGAGCACGTTGATGAACGGTGACTGCTCCAACTCAACGCTGAGGGCCTGCTTCAGCGCGTTGTCGAAGACCGCCTCGCCGGTTGTGTTGTCGAAGTCTGCGAGAACGATCGTGTCTTTTTCGCTTAGGACAGCGGTTTTGCGTGAGTGCCAGTAGATGACTCCCGCGACGACAACGATCACCGCGACCGCAACAGCGGCGAGGACAATCCAGAGCGCACGGCGGCCGGAGCCAGTCGTCCGCTCCGTCGCTACAACAAAAGAAGCGGCGGCCGGCGGCGGAAAAACAACGTCACTCGCAGCTTCCGGCTTCGGTTTCAACTCCACCGTCGGGTCGGGAACCGCCTTCGGCGACGGGCTGACCGCGGGCGGAGGTGGCTGAGGGATGGCGACTTGCGTCTGAATGCCGGAGTGAGACTCGACCACCCGCGGCGCCGGAGCAGGGATAGTCTTGGTCACAACTGGAGCCAGAAAACGGTAACCGCGGCGGGGGATAGTCTCGACGTAGAGGGGAGTGTCGGCGCTGTCGCTGAGGACGTTCCTGATCTGCTTAATGCAGTGATTCATCCCCTGTTCAAAGTCGACGTAGGTCTCACCGCCCCACAGGGTTTGCTGAATCTCCTCGCGAGTGACGACCTGGCCCGAGCGGCGGGCCAGCAGGGTCAACAGCCGGAACGGCTGTGGCGCCAGCTTCATCAGAGTTCCGGATTTGCGCAGCTCTTCCGTGTCGAGATTCAACTCGAAGGTCCCGAACCGGATAAGCTCCTGCGTGTCGCTCACAACCTGCGTGCCACCCCAGATCGGCAATTTTGGCTGCGGCGGGATTATACATTGCCGCCCAAAATAGCTTTGCGGCCTCGATCATATGTTGGACTAAGCAGCGCATTTTCAGCAGGCTGGACGATCATCTCGAACTCATCTCCAAATCATGCCTTAACCATTGATGCTATTGCGCGATAGGAGCAATGTGGGGTCACGAGGGCGAGGTTCTGGAACGCCTCGGGCTCTCGGGGGGCTCCCGGATGGCGGGCAGGCAAGTCCCGCCTCCGGGGAGCAGGTGATGGGTGAGGGGGAACGGCCATGAACTTCGTCAGCAGGAACGGTTTGACGCTTGGGCCTTTCTTGACGCTGCTGGTGCTGGCGACGATGGGCCGGCGGCAGGAATATTTCCGGGATGCCAGTCATGCTCTGACAGTGGCGCTCAGGACGCCACCAGAGCCTTCGCACCGGCCGGCGGCAAACGGACCTGAAGCTGCCGCTTTGCGCCACGCGCGAGCCAGCCTGGGGCCGTTCTTGACGCTCATCCTGACGCTGCATTGCCAAGGCCAGGACTGCACTGACGAAAGCCGCTTCGGGCCATCGGCGCGGCTGCTATCGGTTTCGGCTGCTCACCGGTCCGGATGAACAGCGCAAGTTAGGGAGCGCGATCCCAATTCTGCTGGCCGAGAACGCGCACCCGGCGGGGGGCAGCAAGGCGCTCGAACTGCCCTTCGCTTTCTTCTACCGCGGCGAGTATTTGCCGCCACGGGTGTCTTAAGCTCTTCCACCCTATGCGCCAATAGGACTTCGGCCGCGGGCTTCGATGGTTGGTGGATCGAAGCTGCGCGGCCGGGGAAGATATCAGCTTACAAGCAAACGCCCCGGAGCAGGAGGCTGCCTCCGGGGCGGGGTTTCTATGTCAGGAAGAATTCGCGGGTGATCTTGGTCCACTGCTCGTCGGGCATGGTGCTGGCCAGATCGTCGATGGCCACGCCGCCGTCCTGCGCCAGGGCGCCGAGGGCGGTGGGCATAACCCGCTGCAGCCGCATGGAGGACTCTTCCGTCCACCAGCGGGCCAGCGCACCACCCAGCAGGTTGCGGAAGTTGGTCTTGGCGTCGGGCGACTGCACGGTTACCAGCCAGCCTTCGCCGTAAGGATCTTTCGTCGCCAGCGCGGGATCGTTGACCACGGCTTCGTTGATGTCGGCCACGCTGCCTTCAATGGGCGATACCATGTCCACCTTCACGCCGTTGCGGATGATGCTCCACACCTTTTGTCCCTGGCGAATCCACTGGCCGCGTTGCGGCAGCGTAATGTGCTCCACCTTGCCGGTCAGCTTGGAGGCAAAGTCGTCGATGCCGATGCGCACGAGGTTCGGGCTCTCGCTCAACGCCCAGGTGTGTCCGGGGTGATAGCGCAGATTGTCGGGAACCGAGAAGCCACCCACCAGGCTGGGCTTCAACCGCGCAGAGGCCGGCGCTTGCTTGCTCATCGCTGGCGCAACTTGCAGAGCGGGATGCTTGGCTTTCGAATAGAAGAAGTCGATGGTGAGGAAGATGGCGAACATCATAAGAACGAGTAGTACGGTCATAGCGTGCCTCCTGTTGAATCCTGCTGCGCTCTTGTTCTCGCGCTTGACACTTTCTTTTAAGGCACACGGGGTGCCAAAGCCAGGACAGTCCGAACTCGTTGCTGTTTGCATCTGCAAGTAGCGTGAAGAGAGGAGGTTGCGAAGGGTGTTGCAAGACTCATCACATCGCGCGCTGCATTTCACAACATGAGCTTTCGTTGCGTTCTTCAACGGAAATATTGAAACGATCGCAGTCTGGAGCCGAATTTGCCGTCTAACTATCAGCGCGATCAGTCGGTTGCGATACCTTATTGCCAGGAACCTACCGTTGTTGTGTTTCGCATCGCCGCTGATGCGATTTGTTACTGTCTGTAGCGATCCACAACCACATCAAAAGAAGAAAATTTTCGGCCTGAGCCTGATTTGTCATGCCAGTCTGACTCGATAATTAACTGTTCGACATGAAGACCAACGCTATTCGCCTCCTCGATACCCTTGGCATCAGCTACGAGCTGCGCGAGTACGAGGTCGACCCCAACGATCTCGCCGCGGAAAGCGTAGCCCTCAAGATCGGCTTGCCTCCTGAGCAAGTTTTCAAAACGCTCTTGGCTCGTGGCGATCGCGGCGGTCCGTGCTTTGCAGTTATCCCCGGCAGTGCCGAGCTGGACTATAAAGCGCTGGCCCGGCTCAGCGGCGACCGCAAAGTGGAATTGGTTCACCTAAAGGAGGTACAACCGCTGACGGGGTACATTCGTGGCGGCGTTACCGTTCTGGGCGCGAAGAAGGACTATCCGGTCTTTGCCGACGAGACCATTGAGCTCTGGGATCGGATCTCGATTTCCGCCGGAGTGCGTGGGACGCAGATCCTGATTGCCCCGGCCGACTACCTGCGGGTTGCCAAAGCCACAGTCGGGGCAATCGCGCGCGAGAAGGGGTAAGCCACCTTTTGTATTGCTATCGGGGCGCGCTTCTGTTGCGACGCGGGAGATCCAAGCGATGCGCGCGCAAGGGAAGCTCTGATTAAGTCACGGAGAGGCGCCCGCAGCGGCGAAGCCGTATTGATTTTGCAGCCTTTACGGAGAGCCTGAAGTCCGTCCCCCCTTCAAAGAACCGGCTTAATCAGAGCTTCCTTCCCGAGCCAGCTCCAAAAATGCGCCTTCCGAGAACAGTGTTTCGCCGCCACTCCAGGCGTGCGACAATAGAGTTTCCTTCCCCGTTATGAATCCAGTAGAAAGCGCTCCCAGCCTCGCTCACGAACCCACAATCACTCCCGATGTGCTGCGCGATCACGGCATCTCGCCGGAGGAGTATGCCCGCATCCTCAAGGCACTGGGCCGCGAGCCCAGCTTCACCGAGCTGGGCATCTTCAGCGTGATGTGGAGCGAGCACTGCTCCTACAAGTCGTCGCGCGTGCATCTGAAGCGGCTGCCCACGCACAGCCGCCGCGTGGTGCAGGGACCGGGCGAGAACGCCGGCATCATCGACATCGGCGACGGCTGGGCCTGCGCCTTCAAGATCGAGTCGCACAACCATCCCTCCTTTATCGAGCCGTTCCAGGGTGCAGCCACCGGTGTCGGCGGCATTCTGCGCGACATCTTCACCATGGGAGCGCGGCCGGTAGCGGTGATGGATTCGCTACGCTTCGGGCCGATCACTAAACCCACCCTGTCGCCAAACGAGGGCGATAGCGGTGGGCCATCCACAATCGACCAGGCCACGCTCCACAAGAACCATTCCGTGCTGGAAGGCGTGGTCAGCGGCATCGCGTCGTACGGCAATTGCTTTGGCGTGCCCAACGTGGGTGGCGAGGTGAAGTTCGAGAGCTGTTACTCGGGCAATCCGCTGGTGAATGCGTTTGCGTTGGGACTGGTGCGGCGCGATCAGATCTTTTATGCGAAGGCCGCGGGCGAAAGCAACCCGGTGATCTACGTTGGCTCGAAGACCGGACGCGATGGGATTCATGGCGCGACCATGGCCAGCGAGGAGTTCAGCGAAGAGTCGGAGGCCAAGCGGCCGAACGTGCAGGTGGGCGATCCCTTCCTGGAGAAGCTGCTGCTGGAAGCTTGCCTGGAAGCGATGCAGACCGGCGCGGTGGTCGGCATTCAGGACATGGGCGCCGCGGGCCTCACCTGTTCCACATGCGAGATGGGCGGGCGCGGCGGCGTCGGTCTGGAGATCGAGCTGGATCTTGTCCCACAACGCGAGACCGGCATGACTCCCTACGAGATCATGCTGAGCGAGTCGCAGGAGCGCATGCTGCTGGTCGCCGAAAAGGGCCGCGAAGACGAAGTGTTCGCCGTCTTCCAGAAGTGGGGACTGGATGCGGTGAGGATTGGCCGCGTGATTGGGCAGCCAACCATGCGCGTACTGGAGCACGGCAAAGTCGTCGCAGAAATTCCCAACGCCGCGCTGACCGACGATGCCCCGCTCTATCGCCGGCCGATGGAGCGCTGGGAGCCGCCGGTGCAGCGCGAGGTTCCGGAGGACATTTCTCTCGGCGCGAAGACGGAGTTCACGGATGAGCTGAAGCTCCTGTTGGCCAGTCCGAACATCTGCTCGAAGCGCTGGGTGTACGAGCAATACGACTCGATGGTGCAGACCAACACGGTAGAAGGTCCCGGCGGCGAAGGCGGCGTGATCCGCGTGAAGGGAACAGCCCGTGGCCTCGCGATGTCGCTCGATGGCAACGGCCGTTGGTGCTATCTCGATCCCAAGCTGGGCGCCATGCACGCCGTGGCCGAGTCGGCGCGCAACGTCGCCTGCACCGGCGCGACACCGATCGCCGCGACCAACTGCCTGAACTTCGGCAATCCCGAGAAGCCGCCCATCATGTGGCAGTTCTCGCAGACCATCGACGGCATGACCAAAGCCTGCGAGGAACTGGAGACGCCCATCACCGGCGGCAACGTCAGCTTCTACAACGAGACCCTGGGCGAAGGCATCTTCCCGACGCCGGTGATTGGGGTGGTCGGAATCATCGAAGACATACACAAGGCGGTCGGGCCGCATTTCCGGGAAGCAGGTCGGGCGCTGGTTCTGTTGCGCGGCTCGGAAGCGGGAGACGCTTCCGATGTCGAGGCGGAGTTCGGCTCGTCGGAATACGCCGAGGAGATCCTGGGCAAGATCTGGGGCTTTCCGCCTTCGCTGGAGATGGAACGCGAGTCGGCCCTGCAGAAGGCGATCGTGGAGATCATCCATGAGGGCTTGATCGACTCGGCCAAGGATTGCTCCGAAGGCGGGCTTGCGGTGACGCTGGCGGAGTGCGGTTTCG
>Ga0335081_10014310_pt1 | contig 12833 bp, 15 predicted proteins | sample Lox_Sample_35_FD_206713 | JGI IMG/M metagenome (GOLD analysis project Ga0335081, IMG submission 206713) | Soil microbial communities from Loxahatchee National Wildlife Refuge, Florida, United States - Lox_Sample_3.5 | ecosystem: Environmental > Terrestrial > Soil > Wetlands | place: USA...
GGCCGAATCTTGCGCGGCACGCGCAAAGCCGCGCCACAACTGGGAAAGGATCACGCCTGAATTACCGCGCGCGCCCATCAATGCACCTTTGGCAACCATCGCGACCATTTTGCCGGCGTGCTTCTCACCTGAATCCTTGATCTCATTCCACGCCGAAGTCATGGTGAGCATCATGTTCGTACCGGTATCGCCATCCGGCACGGGAAAAACATTCAGCGAGTTGACGGTTTGCTGGTTGGTCTTGAGCCATATCAACCCGGCTTCGACGAGGCGCTTGACTGCCTGGCCGTCCAATGGCTTGCCGCGCAGTTTTTCGAGGCGAACAGTATCAATACCCATTAAGTTTATTTTCCTAATCGTTATTGCTCACGCGTAGTCCCGCCACGTGAATGTTGATCTCGTGAACAGGCATTCCCAACGCCTTCTCAACATGAAACTTAACTGTATTGGCAACGCTTTCCGCCACAGTTGTAATGCGCGTGCCATATTCAACAATGATATAGATATCAATATCGATGTTCTCGCCGTCATAGCGCACCGACACGCCATGCGCCGGTTCATGCGTGATGGTCTGCGTCAGACCCTCGACCAGATTTTTCGGCGCGAGTCCAACCACACCGTAGGATTGAAGCGTGGCATGATAAACAATCGCCGCAACCGCGTTTGGAGAGATATGGATCCCGCCCAGAGATGTAGTTTCTTCGCCCATAGATTCCTCTGCTCTATTCTACTGCTTCTTATAACACGCAAAACGGATTAACGAATTGCACTTCTGCAAGCAAAATCCCGTTGATGACGTTTGCGCTTTTGTGGTACAATGCCGTGCCTGTAAAAGAAGGCACTTGAATCATTGTAAGAAAGGATCATGTACGATGGCTAAATGTGCAAACTGCGGCAAGACAACCACCTTTGGGCATAATCGCTCGTTCTCACTGCGCGCCACCAATCGGGATTTCAAACCCAATCTTCAAAAGGTGACGCTCCTGCAAAACGGTCATAAGGTCAAACAAGTGCTGTGCGCCAAGTGCATCAAAGCGCTGGGCAAATCAGCGGCATAAGGCTTGCGCTGAGTTTATCGAAGCGTTGGTCTTTCCAAACACAAAGGTCACGGCGAATTTCGAGCCGTGATTTTTGTTTTAATAAAGCTTTTATAGCAATGCACGCAAGGCATTGACGCCCGCTTCTATTCCATTTGGATGTTTGAAGATCGCGGTAGCTGAGACAAATACATTTGCGCCGGCGTCTTTCATGCTGGGCAAGGTTTCTGCTGAGATGCCGCCGTCAACTTCGAGATAAGCGGATGAATGAATCTCATCTAACGTCTTGCGAATCTGCGCGACCTTTGAAGCGGTTTCCGGCATAAAAGCCTGACCAGAAAACCCGGGGTTGACGCTCAACACGAGCGCCAAATCGGCTAATGGCAAAACCGATTCGATTGCCGAAACCGGTGTGGCAGGATTCAACGTCACGCCTGCTAAACAACCCAGCGACTTGATTTGTTTCAATGTCTCAGCCAAATGCGGACAAGTTTCAACATGAACCGTCAAGTGCGAAGCACCGGCTTTGGCAAATGCTTCGAGATAACGTTCCGGCTTTTCGATCATCAAATGAACATCCAAAGGAAGCTTTGTTGCGCGTTTGAACGTCTCCACTAGAAACGGTCCCATCGTGATGTTGGGGACGAAATGTCCATCCATCACATCTACATGAATCCAATCTACACCTGCGGCCTCGCAGGCGGCGATGGATTCTTTCAATCGAAGAAAATCAGCAGAGAGAATGGAGGAAGAAATGAAGTATGAGGTCATGGGAGAAACCGTGTGGAAAACCTGCGGCTTTGCGTGCACTGCCCGGTCATCACGCTCTTATTTTACCGGCGGGTTATAGCTAAAGTAGACCCACATCCAAAAAGGAATCAATCCGCCAACCGCGATCAGCGCCAGCAAACCCAAGCCAATCGATGCCCAATCAATATTCAAGGGCGATGAGTCCGCCTCAGGATCGGCAGATGGAGGCATATGTTCTTCTTCTCTAATCGTCGCAGGCGCGATTTCGGATATCGGCGTTGAGATGGGAGTCGAAATTGGTTCATCTCGTTGCGTTCCGAATTTCATCAACACGCGGCCCAGCTGATCCGCAGTGCGATAGCGCGCAGAGGGCTCCTTCGATAAAACTTTCAAAATGATCTCTTCGAGCGCTTTCGGCAAATCGGGAATATACTCGCTAGGCGGAATCGGTTTGGCTTCCATATGCAAGCGCGCCAACTCTTCAACTGAGGACGCCGTAAACGGTAACGTGCCCGTAAGCATTTCATAGAGCACAATGCCCAGCGAATAGACATCGGAGGCCGGAGTGGGCGACTCGCCGGCCGCTTGTTCGGGGGAGTAATATTGCGGCGAACCCCAAACCACATCCGTGCGTTCTCCGAGGCTCGCGCCTGCCATAGCACGCGCGATTCCAAAGTCTGTCACTTTGAGCCGATTATCCGGAGTGACCAGCATGTTGTGCGGCTTGACATCGCAATGGACAAGTCCGGCGCGATGGGCATACCCGATTCCGGCGCAGGCTTGCACCATCAGCGGAATGCATTCTTCGACCTTAAAGCGGCCGCGCTGGCGAAGCAAAGATTTCAAATCCTTACCGGGAACCAATTCCATGACGATAAAAAGCTGATCATGGTCATTGCCAAAATCGTACACGGTGACAATGTTCGGATGCGAGAGATTTGCCGCAGCGCGCGCTTCGTTCCGAAATTGACTCTCAAACTCCGGATTCTTGGAATGATCTTCCCGCAAAACCTTGATCGCTACGTAACGATCAAGCACAATATCGCGAGCGCGATAAATCTCCGCCATGCCGCCGGAAGCAAAACGTTCCAACAGTTGGTAATGATTGAGAAGCAGACGACCTTCGCCATTTTCAGGCATTGAGGAAATTATACCCCTCCCTTACCCTCCCCATTTTCGGAAAGCAATATGGGGAGGGTGGGGCGTTATAATCCGCTTCATGCGCCAAGGCTTGCTTCTGTATAACCCCGCCGCGGGACGCGTGCCGGTTCGTCCGTTTGTGCGCGGCATCATTCGCCCACTCACCTCATCAGGATGGCAGATCGAAGTCGCAGAAACATTGAGCGGACGTCACGCTACGCAAGTGGCGCGTCAAGCTGCAGTCGAGAAATATGATGCGGTGTTCGCAATCGGCGGAGATGGAACGGTGGGTCAAGTCGCCAGTGGATTGATGAATTCAGAAACCGCATTGGCAGTTTTACCGGCCGGTACGATGAACGTTTGGGCGGCGGAAGTGGGGATCCCGGTTTTCGATTGGCTTCATAACCGCGCACTGCAACAAAACGCGAGTCTGCTTGCGGACGCAAAAACGTATCGCGTCGATGTTGGAAGTTGCAACGGGCAAATATTTTTATTGTGGGCCGGCATCGGCGGGCTTGATGCCATCGCCATTCATCAATTGGAACCGCGCCCGCGTTTTGCCAAATATATTTCTGTGCCGCAATATGCCGCTGCCACCGTTTGGAACGCGGCAATGTGGCACGGCATGGATTTGCGCGTGTGGGCGGACGATCAAAGAGTAGATGGGCATTATCTTTTAGCGGTCGCGACCAACATCCGGCGTTACATCGGAGGCATCGCCGTGCTTTCGCCAAATGCTTATGTGGATGATGGCGAAATGGACATGTGGTTGTTCAGCGGTGATAATGTTACTATTGCATTTCGCCACCTCATGGACTTGTTTGCGGGACGCCATTTAACTAGCGATCAAGCGCGGCGATTACCTTTCCATTCCATCCGCGTCGAATCGGATACGGCCTTCCCGATGCATGTGGACGGCGAACCGTTGCTGGGCGGAACCAAAGCTGAGATAAAGATTCAAAAGCAGGCGTTGAGAGTCATCGTTCCATCAAAAGCGTTAAAAATGTTAAAGGAACAACGAGAATGAAACGCATCATCGAATTCATCGCGGGCAATCCCTGGAGCTTTTTGCTCGCAGCTCTTCCAGTGACTCTCGCCGCGCAACTTTTTCATTGGTCACCGGTCGTGATCTTTATATTTGCCGCGCTGGGCATCATTCCACTTGCGGCTTATATCGGCGAAGCGACGGAAGACTTGGCTTCATACACCAATCCGCGGCTCGGCGCGTTGTTGAATGCCACCTTCGGCAACGCGGCAGAATTGATCATCACCATCGCGGCCGTCAAAGCGGGCTTGATCGAATTGGTCAAAGCCTCGATCACAGGTTCGATCATCGGCAACCTTTTATTGGTCTTGGGATTATCCATGTTAACCGGCGGACTTCGCCATGGCACACAAACATTCGATAAACACAGTGCCAGCCGTAACGCGATTCTGCTTGTGCTCGCTGTCGTTGCATTGGTCATTCCATCCGTGTGGAGTCAAGCCATTGGAGCAGAAAGCAATCCCAAAGTCGAAGCCTTGAGCGTGGGTGTGGCGATCATCATGATAGTATTGTATGGTCTCGGCCTGCTGGAAGTGTCGAATGTTAAAGAAAGTCCGCTCTCACACCAATTATCAAAAAGCGATTTGCCCAACTGGACCTTGAGTCAAGTGATTGTAATTTTATTTATTTCAACAGTGGGCGTGGTTTGGCTGAGTGAGACATTAGTAAATGCAACCCAAGCCGTGATCACGAGTTCGGGCGTTTCTGAATTCTTCCTCGGCATCATTCTCGTGCCGATCATCGGTAATGTCGCAGAACATCTTGTGTCAGTGCAAATGGCGCTCAAAAACAAAATGGAGTTGAGCGTCGAGGTTGCCACTTCGTCAAGCCTGCAAATCGCTTTGTTCGTCGCGCCTCTCTTGGTATTCATCAGCCTGTTGCTGGGTCACCCGTTGCAACTCATCTTCAATCGCTTCGAGTTGCTGGCGGTGCTGACTGCGGTAGTCGTATCGGCGCTCGTTTCATCCGATGGCGAATCGACGTGGCTGGAAGGCGCGGGTTTATTGGCGGTTTACTTAATTCTCGGACTCGGATTTTTTCTTTTGCCATGAACCAAAAAAATCTTTTTAACATTTGGACGATCCTCGGATCATTTGCCTGCGCAGGATTATTATTGATTGCCACATGGATTGGAATTCAATGGTCGCATCCGCATTCATCCTCGACCGTGGGCTTGGTGGCCGCGGATTTGACTGTCATTCCACTGCCAACTGCCACCATTAAAATTTCAACGCCGACCATTAACGCGAGCCTCGCCGCCTCGCTAACCGCGCAGCCGAATCAAATTGGACTCAATGTCTATGTTCAGATCACCGGCACAGGCGGCGACATATTACGCCTTCGCTCCGCACCGGGACTCAACAGCGACACGGTTTTTACCGGTAAAGAGTCAGAAACCTTTATTGTGAAAGACGGACCTCAACAGGCCGATGGATATACATGGTGGTATATTGTTTCCCCTGATAGTACACGCGCAGGCTGGGCTGCCGCGAATTTTCTGGCAGTGGTGCCGCCGCCCACACCATCACCATAATGGTCATATCCACAATTGGACATCACAATGACTAACGAAAAACCAACCAACATCACTGTCAATAAAAAGATGCGCGAATTCACCATCAACTGGGACGATGGACATATCAGCGTTTATCCGTTCGGGTTATTACGCGCGGCTTGCCCCTGCGCCTCCTGCCGCGGCGGACATGAGAACATGAAATCCGAGCCGGATGCCGAAGTTTTTGATGTTCAACTGGAAGATTCGCCCATGACGCGCATCAACAATGTCAAAGCCGTTGGCTCCTATGCATTGACTATCGTCTGGGAAGACGGCCACGACTATGGGATTTATAACTGGCACTATCTGCGCGCCTTATGTCCATGCGAGGAAGACCGGAAGAAGTATGAAAAATAAAGGGGTGAAGCCAAATGAAATAATGATGCAATGGCCCCATTCTTTGGTAGGAAGATAAAAGATGAAAACAATCAGAGTTACAGCTGATGATTTTTTTGAGAAAGAAAACTATCAAGCAGCACTTCAGGTCTACCTTGACATCTTACGTCAAGAACCTGACGATGGAAAGTCACATCAAAGATGCGCCCAATGCTATTATAGACTCAAGAGTTACGATTCCGCTATTTCTGAATGCCTGAGAGCTATTGAGTTAGATCAAACTCTTGCGATTCCACATGTAACCCTAGCCTATATCTATTTTGATCAACGAAAATATGATCACGGTTTTTCCGAAGCAGAAACAGCTTACAACTTATCACCAGATGTGCTGGAGGTCATAAATTGTTATGGAGCCTTGCTCGCCGTAAAAGGCAGATTCAAAGAAGGCGTTTTGGTGCTTCAACGTGCCTTGGAAATTGATGCGACCTTTGTGGGGGCGCATTACAATCTCGCTTTGGCTTACGAGAAAATAGGCAATTATAAGAAATCACTTGAGGAAATGAAGACGGTTTTTAAATATAAACCGAGCTTGAGACATGGCTGGCAGTTATTTGTAATGTACGAAAAGCGATATGCTGTAGTATTTACTATAGCAATAATGACTGCACTTTTGTGCACGATATTCCTGAGGATTAGGATTTTACTTTTATTACCTTCAATCTTTGCTCTCCAACTTTGGGTGAGTGGTTATCAATTGGTGAGAAGGGGCAAAAAAAAGATGCTGCTTCTCCTATATTGGGCGCTTGCTTATTCACTTTAGTTATCTTATTGCTTATTTGGATTGATAACAAATGACGATAAAAGTAATTGAAGCGCTGTTGATTGAGTTGTAGAAGCGCGCGCTCAAGGAATATCGTCCAGGTATTCTTTTTACGGCGTGCTCGTTAGCGCAGGAGTTTGACTCGGTGTCGGCGTTGTGGTTGGCGTAGAGGCTGGTGTGTACGTTGCGGCTTCGGTAGACGTAGCCGTTTGAGATCCAACCGTTGGCGTGGTCAGCGCGGCGAGATGCTGAGTCGCATCGTTGCGCATTTGCGAGGTCATCACATCGGCGGGCATGGCGAGCAAAGATTGCCACGCAGTCATCGCCTCTTTCAGATCATTGCGCTTCTCTTGAATCAATGCCGTCCAATAAAACACCAACGCCTTTTGCTGATCGGTCTGGGCGAGCGCGCTGGTTGATCCGATGTGCAGGAAGGCGTCGCCATAATGTCCTTCGGCGTAAGAAACCCGCATCAATCCGAGATTCGCATCAAACGAATTGGGGAAGAATTCGATTGCCTGATGGATGTCATTATCCGCTGAATCGATATTATTCAGTTCGAGATTCGAAAGTCCGCGATAGAGATAGGCTTGCCGTTGAGTGGAATCCAGTGAAAGGGCCTGGGTCGATGCAGTGACGGCATCCTGATAACGGCCTGTCTTTTCATAGGCTTTGCCAAGCAAAGCATAAGCGCTACCATCACTGGAATCATAAGTGGTATAGGTTTCGAGCGGTTTGATTGCATCCGAATATTGAGCGTTCGCAACATACGCCTGCCCGAGGACCAGATAAGCCTGCAACAGCGTCTGGTCAATTTGATTGGCTTGTTGGGCGGCAGCAAGTCCCTTGTCAACGTTTCCCTCCGCCAAATACGCGCGGGCATAACCCAATTGGACGAGCGCGGAATTGGGCATCCGCTTGCTGGCTGAACCGAGGTCACTGAGTGCCAAGTCCGACTGATTATGATAGAGATAATAATTGGCGCGCTCGAGATACACCTCGCCGTAATCAGGATCGTCTTGAAGCGCGGTGCTTAATAACTTTGTGATATCAGTATTGGGATCCCGAATCAGGTTGGCACGCGCCATTCCCAGATAGGCCGGAGCAAAATTCGGGTCCACGTGAAGCGATACAGTGTACGAGTCCAACGCGTCTTTAAAATCGCCCTGAAAGCGGTAGGCCTCGCCAATGTAGTATGGGATATCAGGCGCGGTTGGTTCGAGCAGTTCAATCTGCTGCATGTTCGTAATGAAAGAAGCCCAATCGCCCTTCTGATATGCGTTCAGCGCGAAACTGTATTGATCCTCTGACTGCGGCGCTCGCGGCGTGTTGACATAAAGCGGAGTCGCGGTATACGAAACACCGAGCGCAGAGGCCAGGGATACGGGACCGGCATTTGGCGTGACAGGCTGTGCTGTTTCGTTAACAAAGGTCGGTGTGAGAGTGAAGGTGGGCGAAGCGCCGGGCGTATTCGTATCGAATACGCGGTAGAACGAATTTGTGTTACGGCGCGAGAACAACAAGCCGCCGATCGCGAGGCTGATCACCACGACTCCAGCAAACACGACAATTGCCAGCCGCATCACCGGCGATGTTCCTTTTGTTTGAGGTTGTTCATGTGCCAGTAAAAGTTTTTCCTCCCAAGGGCGCGGACGGTTGAGAGGGAACGGCTGAACACTCTCATCGGGTGGAATCGCGCCAAGCAAGGTGAGGCCGCGTTTAGCGGAAGCATTTTCAGGGTCGAGCTTGAGCGCGGTCTGCAGACAGTAGACGCGCTCCTTGTTCGATTCCATCGCGGCGCTCATCCAAACCCAATAGGCGGCGTTGTTTTGATCCGCTTTTAGCAGGCGTGTCAAGAGGTCTTTGGCGCGGGCTTTATCGCCGGCGCGCAACGCGTCGACTGCATCCTGAAACATGGCATCTTGAGGGGCGTCTTCAGCCATAAGTTGATTGTAGTATAGGCACGGGAAAGAGACAAGTGGCAAGCTCGGTTACAGATGGAAGAATAATGGCGAAGACATTTTCTTAAATAAAACCATTCCATATTGAGTCGCGCCCAAATGGAACGGTTTCTTATTCGACCTACTCTACATAAGCATCTTCGCCAAATATCCCTTTATCGAGTCCTTTGGTCTCAACTTGCTCAGACACGCGCACAGGAGTGATGAGATTGATCAACCACAAAAGCAGATAGGTTATCACGAACGAATAGACGACCGCAATAACCATGCCTAGCAATTGAACGAGAAACTGATGAACATTGCCTTCGATCAATCCGCTGACCTTATTCACGGCGGCACCAGCAAAAATGCCCACAAAGAGAATGCCGATGGCTCCGCCTACGCCGTGGACGCCCCAAACATCCAAGGCATCATCCCAGCCCGCTTTTCCGCGCAACATGATCGCGCTGTAGCAGACAATGGCGCAGACAATGCCAATCACAGCCGCCCACTCCGGCTGGACAAAGCCAGCCGCAGGTGTCACCGTTGCAAGTCCGGCAACCGAACCGGTCAGTGCCCCGACCATGCTGGGCTTTCCAAGACGAATCCAATCAATGATCATCCACGTGATCATCGCAAACGAAGCCGCCACATCGGTATTGACAAAAGCCACTGCCGCTAATCCATTGGATCCTAAAGCGCTTCCGCCATTGAATCCGAACCAGCCAAACCACAATAAAGCCGCACCGAGTGCCACATACGTAATGTTATGCGGCAGAGTCTTTTCTCCTTTTTTGATCTTGCGTTTACCCACAATCAGAACGGAAGCCAGCGCGGCGAAACCAGCACTGGCATGGACAACCATACCGCCTGCGAAGTCAGCAAAGCCCATTTGCTGCAGGAAGCCTCCACCCCAAACCCAATGAGCAAACGGAATGTAAACCAGATAGCTCCACACAACCAGGAAGATCAAATAGCTCTTGAAGCTGACGCGGTCCGCAAAGGCACCGGTGATCAATGCTGGAGTGATGATCGCGAACATTTCTTGAAAAACAAAAAACGCCAAAAGGGGAATTGTCGACGTTGAACCTGGAATTTGCATCGTGTCGCCAGCCACGCCGCGTAGAGCAAAATATTGGGCGGGATTACCAATAATGCCACTGATGTCTTTGCCGAATGCCAAGCTAAATCCGCCAAAGACCCAAATGATGGTAACAATGCCCATCGAAATGAAACTTTGCATCATGATCGTCAAGACGTTCTTGCGGCGCACCAAACCTCCGTAAAAGAACGCCAAGCCGGGGGTCATCAGCATGACCAACGCCGCGCTGACAAGAACCAGGGCAGTCGCCCCAGTATCAATATTATTCATTCTGATCTCCTTAAATGGTATTGTTTGAAATGAAAGTGAAAAACGACTGTCTCACACGAGGCTTTTAGGTGGTGATATGCTTATGTTGCCTCCTGTGAAAAGCTGTGAATTAAAGAGAAAAAGCGCTGATCTTCCAACACGTACGATTGAAGACCAGCGCCTGTGGTTGTGTCTATCATGTCCAACGTGGAGACCATTAAATTCATTCGTGTTGCTCCATTGCCAGATAGGGTACGAATAAATTGTATGACATCTTACCGGCTTGTCAAGAACAAAATAGGGAATGAAAGAAAATCAGGAACAAAATCAGGAAAAAATCAGGATGAATCATCGTCCTAGAGGCGATTACTCGTGGAACTCCTCCACCTGATAAATCAACACTTCCAAGTGCTTGTGACGCCATGTGTTCGGCGAGGCACCCATCTTGTAACACAGCTCATCAAGAAACTCGGCTTTATCGGGAATCTTTTCCCAAACCTGGGGCAGAAACGTGGCGCGGCGATAGCTATCGCGCAAGATGACGCCGTCCAAATTGGGATTCAATTTAGCGAGCAGGTCGTCCGCATCCTTGTATTCGAGTCGGCGCGGGACCGTGAGGCGGGAGACTTCAATTTCAATTTGATTCAACTCTTTAGGCTGGACCGGTGGAAAGCGCGGATCTTCCAAGGCCGCGGCGATGGCATGTTCACGCACATCCATCGCAAGCGGCTGATACGGTTCCAGGGCGCCGATACAGCCGCGCAGGTCGCTGCTCACGGTCAAGGTCACGAATGATGCGCCCGCTTCGCGCAGGCATGGTGTCAATGTTGCTTCATCCAGCGGCGGAAGCTTCTCGCCGCGCACGCCAAGTTCAAGCGACTGGCGTGCGATATGAAGCAATGTTTGCTTTTCTTCAGGAGTCAATTTATCGTTCATACTTCCTCCTGCTTTCCCTGTGATCCACCATGAACGCAGAGAAAGCCGAAACGTCAAACGATCTGTGTATATCGGCGGTCATGATAAACAAGCGGCTTGCCTTCAAACCGCCTCGCCGCGACAACCTCCCCGATGAATATGGTGCTGGTTCCCGCATCAACGGTTTGCCGGAGGCGGCAATCGAAATATGCCAATCCACCTTTAATGAGCGGCGCGCCGGTATTGAGGATCTCCACTTCAATACCTTCCATCCGGTCTTTCGAATCACCGCTCCGGCCCGCAAAGCGTTCAGAAATTTCCCTTTGACCCTCAGAAAGCAGGGTCACACCAAAAACCCGGGCGCGGGAAACAAGCTCAGAAGTGCGTGTCGTTTTTTGCAGTGCCACCATCAGCAAAGGCGGTTCGAGTGATATGGAAGCAAAAGAGCTGACGGTCATTCCATGTTGCTCGTTTTTATGTGCGGCAGTAATAATGGTTACACCGGATGTCCAGAGGCGCATGGCTTGGCGCACTTGTTCGGGTGCGATGTGTGTTGTCATATTTTTTCATCATACTTTCTAGGATGGGCGAAGTCAAGATAAAAAATCGGTAAAAAATGCCCTTGTCTTTTATCAGACAAACTAGTACTATCGTACAAACAAAATGGAAACTCCTCCCCATCGTCGCCTTTCACGGAGAGCGCCGCGACGACGCCCATCAATCAACGCTATCGCACCTACCTTGGGAGTCGCGATCCTGCTGGCGACGCTTTTTGCATCTCTCTCGCCGACCAGTTTTTCCGCCGTATCGCTGTCAGATAAACTGGCTTTGTTGCTGACGCCCCAGCCAGCCAGCAATCCGGTCAACCCGGTTGAACCGGCCCTGCGGATTGGAATTGTATCTGGGCATCGCGGCAACGACTCGGGCGCGGTTTGCACCGATGCCAACGGTAATGTCACTCTGACTGAAGCCGATGTCAACTTCAAGATTGCCAGCCTCGTCCAGCAAAAGTTGACCAAACGAGGCTTTCAAGTGGATCTGCTCAATGAGTTTGACACACGGCTGAATGGATATCGAGCCGTAGCAGTCGTTTCGATTCACAATGACTCCTGCCAATATATCAACGCCGAAGCAACTGGTTTCAAGGTAGCCGCCGCCTTAAATACGCGCGACGCCAACCGCGCCAGCCGCTTGCTGGCATGTTTGATAGATCGGTATCATCAAGCAACCGGTTTGCCTTTCCATGCCAATAGTATTACGCCGGATATGACCAGCTATCATGCATTCAATGAAATTGACCCCAATACCGTGGCCGCCATCATTGAAACAGGCTTCCTGAATTTGGATCAGGAAATCCTGACTCAGCACACCGACCTGGTTGCGGACGGAGTTGTTAATGGCATCCTTTGCTTTGTAAATAACGAAAATATCGAGCCAACACCCACACCACCATTTACACCATGAACGCCCGACTTAATGATGCTCGTTTATCGGTTGAAAAGGCACGCGAGGCTCTTCGCAATGGCAATCGGACGGAAGCGCGTCAATGGGCGGAACATGCCGCCTCGCTCGCGCCTCAAATGGAGGATCCGTGGCTGATCCTCGCGGCAGTGGCCAGTCCGCGCGCCAGCGTCGAATATATCAAGACGGCGCTGCGGATCAATCCAAACAGCGAACGCGCTCGCAAGGGCATGGAATGGGCGACACAGAGGTTGCGCGACAATCCTCAACCAGATTCTATTTCAATAACCGCTCCGCCCGCTCAAAGTCCGGAAAGACGCGAAACTAGCCCTGCAACAAAACGCAATTTACTATTTCCGGTCCTGTTGTTTGGACTCGGTTGCATTATATTTGCCGTGGCGGCATGGTCAGCTAGTTCATCGCCGGCGTTAGCTTCCATTTTGAATAACCCTGCGCCTGTAGTATCGCATCCGCAAGTGTGGG
>Ga0335081_10014313_pt1 | contig 12830 bp, 9 predicted proteins | sample Lox_Sample_35_FD_206713 | JGI IMG/M metagenome (GOLD analysis project Ga0335081, IMG submission 206713) | Soil microbial communities from Loxahatchee National Wildlife Refuge, Florida, United States - Lox_Sample_3.5 | ecosystem: Environmental > Terrestrial > Soil > Wetlands | place: USA: Florida...
GCTGTTCACCACCAAGGCCGCGCGGTCGTTCTGGGAGGTGCGCTACGAGGACGGCGACGGACTGCTCTTTGGCAATGAGGGCGGGGGCTGCCCGGAATGGTTGCACGCGGCGGTGGGGGCAGCGTGGCGCGTCAAGATTCCGCATGCAAACGCGGACATGCGCTCGCTCAACCTCTCGACCGCGGCGGGCATCGCCTGTTACGAGGCGCTCCGGCAGATCCAGGGCGCGGCGTAGCCGAGGCGTCCAAGACAGGCCAAACGCCGTTTGGGGCTGGGGACGGGGAGTTGGTTCAGCCGCCCGGCACGCGCGGCTGTCGGCTTCCGGGCGGACTCAGGCGTTATTGCGCGACCTTGTCGGAGTAGGTCCGGGCGAGCCAGCTCGGCGGCACCGGGATGATACAGATGTTCATCGCCCGGCCATCTGCCGAAAGCATCGCCGACTCAATCTCGATCCGCGTGCTGTCGGCGCTGAATGTCGGGTGGGGATGGTCCGCCGCCGTCTGCTTGTGGCCGGTGGAAAGCATGATCATTTCGCTGGTGTGCCGATCGATGAGATAGATGCTGCGCGAGAAATCATCGCCCACGGCCCAACGGCCGTCCGGCGAGCCGTTGACATGCCAGAGCCCGCTACCCGAAGGCGTTTGCGCAATGATCCGCATTTCGCGCGTCCGGAGATTCACGATCCCGAGGCCGGTGGGGTGTTCGCGCGTGCCGGCGATGCCCCAAGCGTCGTTTGTGCCGACCTTCCGATGCCCCATGATGGCTATCGCCACTTCGTCGCGGGTGATAACCGCTTCGTGCGTGACCCATTCGTAGGGTGCTTCAGGGTAAAGCGGGCGCAGGCCGGTGCCGTCGGCCATGACGGTCCACGTGCGCTGCGGTGCCTTGCCGCCGGTTTCCCAGCAAAACACAATCTCGCCGGGCACCCAGGGATTGGTCTGGACGTGACCGATCTGGAACGGGACATCGACGACGAACTTCACCTCGCCGGTCTTCAGGTCCATCGCGCGGAGGCCGGCCGGGCCGGCGCCCATGGTCCGCGGTCCGAAGGGTTCGGCGATCTTGGTGCCCGCGGGGAGGTGCTGCCCGACGTCGCCGCCCGTGACGCGGAAATAGGCGAAGTCCTCGTTGGCATCGAGGGCCATATCGCCCCCGGCAATCAGCCCCCCAGCAATGGTCCCGCACACCCGCTCGTACTCGGAGGCGGGCTTCATGGTTCCGGCAGCGCTGTCGGTGAAGACCTTGGCAAGATCGACCTCGACAATCTCAAACGGCCCGCGCGGGACGCCCCGTGCGGGACGCGCGCCCGGCGCGTTGGCGCCGGCCGCGGGCGCCGCTCCACCAGCCGGAGGCTCGGCACTGCGCGCAAGGTCGCGTTTGTCAGTGACGACGCGACCTTGGCGATCGATGTCGAAGCCGCCTTGGCCGAGACCCCGGCGAAGATCCCGCATGAGGTACAGGTGCATCGAGTGGCGGGCCACGCAGAGCATTCCCATATAGCCGTTTTCCGTCACTTGGACGATGTCGCCCGAGTCTTCATTGACGGCAAAGGCCTGACCGCGCACGCGGTTGGAGCGGAAGATGACCCATTTGCCATCGGCGGTCCACTGGGGATGCGTCTGGTAGATCTTGGAATCCCCGGCAGGTGTGCTCGTCAGAAATGTCAGCGGGATTCCGGTGACCGGATCGATCACGATCTTTTTTTCGGACGGGAGGCGCTGGCCGATGCCAGCAACCGAGGGAAGGGGCGCGAGGGAAAGCGCGACCGAAATGAGGACGGATCCAGTGAGGACAAAACGGGGTGAAGAGCGCATGGCAGAGGGTACAGTCGGGGAAGACGCTCCATTTGTCACGTTGGTTGCAGCGCGCAAGGTCGGGCGCGGTTGACAGTCAAGGCGCGGACGGACGCGGAGCCTGGGATGGACAGCGCGGGATCGGCCCGCTTTGCTCGGGACGCCTCCACCCACGAAACGGGGCACCGCATGAAAGGTATACCAGTCTTAAACGTCGAAGGGGACTGCATCGCCCGCGCATGGGAACAATCGTTGGTCGAGCTGCACCAGAAGGGTTGCAGCCTCAAAACGGAGTACGACAAACCCGAGGATCCGCCCAGCAAGGATGCCACCATGGTCATCACCATCGCGGATCCCCTGAGCGAGCCGATGATCCACAAGGATTTTCCCGGCGGCCCGGTGGAGCTGCAGGAGTACGTGATGGAGGTCTGCGACGGCATCAAGGACCATTTGGTGCGCAATCCGGACGATCCGAAGGATACGCGATGGGAATACACCTACCACCAGCGGCTGTTTGGCTACCAGGTGCCGGGCGGGCAGGTGTTCAATCAGATCGAAATCCTCGCGGCGAAGCTGGCCAAGACCCCCCACACGCGCCGCGCGCAGGCGATTACCTGGAAGGTGTGGGAGGACAACGATTGCTACGATCCCGCCTGCCTTCAGAGCATCTGGTGCCGGATTGTCGAGGAGGCGGGGCAGCCGGTGCTCAGCATGAATGTGCGGTTCCGGTCCAATGACGCCTACAAGGCGGCGTTCATGAACATCTTTGCGCTGGTGCAGCTCCAGCAGCGCATCGCCGCCCGGATCTCGGAGCTCAATGGCCGGAGCGTCGCGGTGGGGCGCTACGTTCACATGGTGGACAGCTATCACCTTTACGGCTCGTACTTCCGCGAGTTTGAGCGCCGGTTTCTGGGCATGCTGCAAAAGCGCAGTTTTGAGCAGCGCACGATGCGTTATGCCGACGTCCGGGACATGATGGAGGAGGCGCGGCCGGCGATTCTCGAAAAAGCGCGGACGATGGGGCAGACGTGAAGGCGGCTGGCTGCCGGGAGGCAGTCGCCGACCGCAGAGAGCCGAACGCCGATGGCCGAATGCCGATAGCCAATGGCCGATCGCCGATAGCCAATGGCCGATTGCCGATAGCCAACCGCTGATCGCCGATGGCCAAGGGCCGATAGTCAATCGCCAACGGTGGAATGCAGCCGGCCGATCGCCCTACCGCCCGAGGCAATAACCAACTGCAAATCGCGGATAGCCGATTACGGATAACCGATTACGGATAGCCGATGGCCAAACGCCAGGGGAAGATGCTTCAGTTGGCTATGGGCCATCTGCGATTGGCTCTTCGTGGTCCGGCCGAACCGCGCTGCGGGCCAGTTGCGCCTCCGGGGAGTCATAGAGCGGATGATTCGGTGGAAGACTGCAGAGGAACCGGCGTCGGAATTCCTCCCGAGCGGCGTTCGTCCGCCGCATGGACCGGCCCCGGGGCGTCAGATGGCGTTTGCCCTGCACGGGTGAACTCTCGATCGAGCCGGCCCACGCCGTTAATTGCCGCGCGCATGATTCCGCCAAACCGCAGACCCGTTGAAGCGCGCCGCTGAATCGCCGGAGCTTCGGGCGATCCTTCACCACGGCAAGCATCGAGCGCACCTCGCCCGCAGATCCGCGCGCGATGGCGAGGAAGGCGAGCAGTTCGTTGGTGGTCACGCGTTCAAATCCTTCAGCGACGTTGTTCGAAACCGAGAGCGCCGCCCGATCGAGCTGATTGCGAAAGCCCGAAGACAGCGGCAGGTCCGACGCCTCGAGAAGATCGAGCACCAGATTGTAGAGACGGGCAGCCTCCTGCCAAACCGGCAGTTCTTCAAAATGTCGATAGGCGGGCATCGAAAGATATTCGTATAAACGGGTGCATTCATTGAATACGAAAGTCAAACACAGAGAACTACCTTACAACCGAGGCGGCGCCGCGATCACGTCATAGCCGATAGCCAAGCGCCAATGGCCGATAGCCAAGCGCCAATGGCCGATAGCCAAGCGCCGATGGCAGATAGCCAAGCGCCGATGGCAGATAGCCAAGCGCCAATGGCCGATAGCCAAGCGCCGATGGCCGATAGCCAAGCGCCGATGGCCGACAGCCAAACGCCAAGAGGAATAGCCAAGCGCCAATGGCCAAGCGCCCCTAGGCGAGTTCCGATTGTTGTCGTTGGCTAACGATCGGAGGTTCTCGGCTATTGGCTATTGCCGATCGGCGATTGGGATCTCCTCCACGCGGATGCAGGCGACTTCGCGACCGTCAGCGATGGATGCGAGCGGCGGGACGGCCAGGCGGCACTTCTCCTGAGCGAACGGGCAGCGCGGGTGAAAAGCGCAGCCGGGCGGCGGATAGAGCGGCGACGGCGGGTCGCCGGGCAGCACGATGCGCGGCCGGGCGCGCTCGACGTCGGGATCAGGCGTGGGAATCGCGCTGACCAGCGCCCGCGTGTAGGGATGGCGAGGCCGCTCGATCACGTCCTCGGCGCGCCCGAGTTCCACGATCTTGCCGAGATACATGACCGCCACGCGGTCGGAAATGTGTTTCACCACCGAGAGGTCGTGGGCAATGAAGATCAGGCTGAGGTGCATCTCGCGCACGAGGCGCGCCAGCAGATTGAGAACCTGGGCCTGCACGGAAACGTCGAGCGCCGAGACCGGTTCGTCGGCGATGACCAGCCGGGGCAGCAGGGCAAGGGCGCGCGCCACGGCGATGCGCTGGCGCTGGCCGCCGGAAAACTCGTGCGGATATTTATTCGCGAAACGCGGGGCGAGGCCGACCATTTGCATGAGCTCCGCCACGCGTCCGGCCACCTCGGCGCGGGGACACACCCGGTGCACGAGCATGGGTTCGGCCAGCGCGGCGAAGATCGTCATCCGCGGATTGAGCGAGGCGTAGGGATCCTGAAAGACCATCTGCGCGACGCGTCGCGCCGCCCGCAAATCATCGGGACCGGCCGCCGTGAGATTCCGCCCCTCGAGCACCACAACGCCCTCGACGGACGGCACGAGTCCAAGGATGGTCCGCGCGAGCGTCGACTTGCCGCAGCCCGATTCGCCGACGAGGCCAAGCACCTCGCCGCGTTGCACGGCAAGACTGACGCCATCGACCGCCTTCACGGTGGCGGCCTCGCGTCGGGAAAGAAAGCCGCGGCGGACCGGAAAGTGGGTCTTGAGGTTTTTTAACTCGAGGATCGGGTCGGACATGTTTGGCTTCACAGGAGGACGCAGCGGTAGCGGAGCAGGAAATGGTCTGGTTGTGTTCTCATGCCCGGTTCGATCGTCTAGCGACTTCCGGTAGAGAATCAGATCTCGCCGGCCTGGACGCGCAGGCAGGCGGAGGCATGGCGGGGCGCGATCTCCTTGAGCGCGGGGTCCTCGGACCGGCACCGGTCGGCGGCGGCGGCGCAACGCGGCGCAAAGGCGCAGCCGGGCGGCAACCGCGAGAGATCGGGCGGCAGCCCCGGGATGGTGAAGAGCTCCGCCCCCTTGGGCTGCAGCGAGGGAATCGAGCGCTGCAGCGCCTCGGTGTACGGATGGCGCGGCCGCTGGAAGACGGCGCGGAGGTCGCCCGCTTCGACCAGGCGGCCGGCGTACATCACGAGGACGCGGTCGCACAAGCCGGCGACGACCCCCAGATCGTGCGTGATGAAGATGACCGCCATCCCGGTCTCGCGCTGAAGGCGGCGGATGAGATCGAGGATCTGCGCCTGCACGGTCACATCGAGCGCGGTGGTGGGCTCGTCGGCGATGAGAAGCTCGGGGCGCGTGATCAGGGCCATGGCAATCATCACCCGCTGGCGCATGCCGCCGGAGAATTCGTGCGGATAATGATTGATCCGCCGCGCGGCGTCGTTGAGGCCGACGGCCTCCAGCATGTCCACGGCGCGCCGACCGGCGGCCGCCCGGGATGCGTTCTCGTGGATGATGAGGGGCTCGATCAGCTGCTCGGAAACGCGCAGATACGGATTGAGCGACGTCATCGGATCCTGAAAGATCATGGCGATGCGCTTGCCGCGAATGGAGCGCGCGACTGCGGCCGGGCACCGGAGCAGATCGACGCCGCCAAAGATCGCCGAGCCGCTCTCGATCCGTCCCGGCGGCTGCGGCACCAGGCCCATGATGGAATAACAGGTAACGGATTTCCCCGAGCCGGATTCACCCACGATCCCCACGGTCTCGCCCTTCTCGAGGGCAAAGCTGATTCCGTCGACCGCCCGGTAGACACCGCCGCGGGTGTGGAAGAAGGTCCGGAGGTCGTTGACGGCAAGGAGCGGCATGGGGGCGAGGGCGAATGGTTGCGATCGGATGGCGGAAAGCGAGAGGCGACGGGGGCGTCAGTGGCGAGGCGCGCTCAACGGGGACTGGCGAGCATTTCTTCAAACGCCGCCAACACGGTGGCGGGCGGGAGATCGGCCAGCCGCCCTCCGCCCGCGGGCGGGCACCCGGGGGGCTGGAGCACGCGGACGGGCGCGCGAAACACGGGGGCGGTGCGCAACGGATTGGTGGGGCCGAACAACGCGAGCAGCGGCACGCCCAGCGCGTTGGCCAGGTGCATGCCGCCGGTGTCGTTGGTGACGAGAAGACGACATTCACGCAGACGCGCGGCGAAGGCGACCAGGTCGGTGCGGCCGGCCAGATTCTCGACCGGCGCGCTCAGCTCGCGGGCGACCGCGACCGCGACGGCGTGGTCGATGGCGGTACCGAACAGGCGGAAGCGAAGGTGGGAGTGCGCCGCCGCGGCCCGCGTGATGAAGGTCCGCCAGTGGACCGCCGGCCAGCGCTTGGCCGGATCGTTCTCGGAGCCGCAGATAAGGCCGATGAGGGCGATATCGGAACTCGCGGATGGCGGGCCCGCAGGCGGAGAAGCCAGGGGGATGAAATCGGGCGTTGCGTTCAGACCGAAATGGCGGAGGAACTGCTCCCAGAGCTCGATTTGGTGCCGGTGCGATTCGTCGAAATCGCCGGGCACCCGCCAGGCGTGGGTCAACAACGGGCGCGGGCGGCCGCGGCGCACCACACCGAAGCGCTGGCGGCAGCGCGTGAACGATGCTTCAAGATCCCCGCGAACGGAATTGGTGAAGAGCAGATAGCAATCGGGGTATTGGCGTCGAAGACCGCGAAAATGGAGGAATCCGGCCAGCCCGGGCGGCGGCAGCGAATGGATGCGATCAGCGACACCGGCCTGCTCCAGCCAGGGGCAAAAGCGGGGCCGGGCCAGCAGGGTGATCTCTGCATCCGGCCGGGAAGCACGGAGCGCGCGGAGCAGGGGGATCGCCATGACCACGTCGCCCAGCCAGTTGGGCAGGCGGATCCACAAGCGGGTCGTGCGGGGGAGCACGGTGAGCCCGCGCCGGCGCAGATCGGCCTCCAGCAGGTTGCGCTTGGCCTCGAGACGCAGGCGCCGCGCCGGGATATCCTGGTTGCGCCAGCGGTCGTGCGCCCATAGCCACGACGCGCACGCGTCATCGCCGGCCCGGAGATGGGATTCGAGCCAGCGGTTGAGCGCCAGTGTCACGTCATCCGCGGCGCCGTCGCTGGCCAGGCGTTCGACGTCGAGTTCGATGCGCCAGAAGGCGAGCCGGCGCGGATACAGCGCGTAGACGTCGGCGCAAAATCGTTCGGCGAGCAGGCCGGCGAGCTCGCTGGTTGAACACACGCGGCCGAACAGGGTCGAGAGCGCGCCCTGGAGCCCGGCATTCTGGTCGAACAGGAGGCCGAGGCAACCATTGCGTCGGAGGATCTTCATCGCCTCCTGAAAACCGGCCTTGCGCGAGAGTAGTCGCATGCCGAAGCGCTCCCGCGCGCGCTTCATCCAGGCGTCGGCCGCCTCGTGGTCCAGCGGCCGGTAGATCACGCCGAACTCCGGAAAGGGCGGGGGCACGGCGAGGGCCATGGCGGTCTGGCATTCCCAATAGCAGAGGTGCGCGGTGGCAAAGAGGGTCGGGCGCGGCGCCGTCCCCGCGGCGGCGGAACCGGCGCGGTGCGCCGCCAGCGCCGTCGTTAGCGCCGGCGCCGTGCGGATCATGCCGCGCAGCCGGCCGGGCGGCAGATACGGCATGGCGATGGACAGCAGGCCGGTTTCAATCAGGCGGCGGCAACTTGCGCGGCCAGTCTTGCGCTGCCACCGGACCGGCCGATCGTGGAAGGCGTGGTGGAGATTCGACAGCACCAGTTGGCGGCGGCGGGGCAAACCGAAGTACAGCAGATCGCCCAGGGCCACCGCCACGCCGCGCAGCAGCGCTTCCGGCAGGTGCGCCAGCGTCCAGCCCGTGGCCCTGAGGATGAGTTCAAACATCGTTGGGTGGCGCCGCAAAAGCGGGGGGCGCGGGGGGCGCGCAGATGACGCGGATTAGCATTTGCCTTCGCTGGCAAACCCCATGAAACCTATGCGTCGCGCGGTTAAAAGCCTTTTCGGCGTCCCGCCATGACCAACCTCCTGATCATCAAACCCTCGTCGCTCGGCGACATCGTGCACGGCCTGCAGGTGGCGGCCTCGCTGAAGGCCCAGCGCCCCGAAATCCGCATCGCCTGGATCGTGCGCGACATCTTCGAGGCGTTGGTCCGCACCTGCGAGATCGTGGACCACACGTACATTTTCCAGCGGAGCGAGGGCGTGCGCGGATTTTTCAAGCTGATGCGCGAAGTCCGGCAGACCAACTTCGACTACGTGTTCGACATGCAGGGGCTGTTGCGCACGGGCCTGATGACCTGGCAGGCGCGGGCCGGCCGCAAGGTGGGGCGCAGCGACGCGCGGGAAGGCGCCACGTTTTTCTACCAACAGAAGGTGCCCCTGCCTCCCGGCGCGCCGTGCCACGCCATTGACATCCTGCTGCAATTCTGCCCGGTGCTGGGCGCGGAGCCCGCCTTGCGCGGCGAGCTGCACTTCCGCGAGGCGGCCGACCTCAATCTCGGCTTTGTCGAGGGCCGTCGCGGGCAGAAGCCCATTCTCATTTTTCCCGACAGCCGGCGCGTCGAAAAACGCTGGAACGGATTCCGCCAGCTGACCGACCTGCTCCTGCGCGACGGCAGCGGGCGCAAGGTCATCTGGGCGGGCAACAACCTGTTCTCCTACCGCGACAAGGCCCCCGAAGAGCAATTCCTCAATCTCACGGGTAATACCAGCCTGGTGTCGCTGGCGGCGCTCATCCGGCGGGCCGAGTGGGTGATCTGCAACGACAGCGGCCCGCTGCATCTCGCGGCCGCGCTGGGCGTGAAGACGCTGGGCCTTTTCGGCCCGACCGACCCCCGGCTGTTTGGACCGTATCCGCTGAATAGCCCGACCAACCATGTCGTACAGGCGCCCGTGGGGGACCTGCGCCTGCTCACCGCCCGGGACGTCTATGCGCGGTTTGCCCGGCTCGACGCGATCAGTCACGGCCAGACCCCGCCCGGCTCCGGCCCGCCGTGGCCGCGGCGCGTGCCCTCGTGAGCCGCCGCGCTGCCATGGGTAGGTTCGGGCCGACATCGGGGGATCCGTGCCGGCGCCGCGTGGGGCGCGGCGGCCGGCCGCTGTTGGCGGCCTGACCGCCCGGGAAACCGCGCCATGCGCCTCGGCGTCAGAGCCCATGATTTTGGCAAGCTTCCCGTGGGCGAGCTCGCGGGGCGCATTGCCCGTGAGGGCTTTCGCTGCGTCCAGCTTGCGCCGCCCAAGGCGATCGCCGGGTTCGACGCGGCGAGCACCCGGCTGGACGCGGCAGCCGCCGGTGGCGTGAGGGCGGCCTTCGAGGCGGCGGGCATCCAGATTGCGGTCCTGGGCTGCTACATCAATCCGGTCGATCCGGATCCGAACCGGCGCGGCCGGCAGCTGGCACAATTCAAGGAATACGTCCGGCGCGCCCGCGATTTCGGGTGCGGCGTGGTCGGCACCGAGACCGGCTCGCTGAATGCGGATTTTTCCTTTCATCCCGGCAATCGCGGCGAGGGCGCCTTTCAAACGCTGGTCGGCAGCGTGCGCGAGCTGGTGGGCGAGGCGGAGCGCTGCGGCGTCGCCGTCGGCATCGAGGGGGTGGAGCGATATGTCATCTCCGATGCCCGAAGGATGAAACGCCTCATCGATGCGATCGGGTCGGCGCGCCTCCAGGTGATTTTCGACCCGGTGAACCTGCTGTCGGCGGCCAATTACGCGCGGCAAGACGACATCATCAAGGAGAGCTTCGAGCTTTGTGGCGACCGGATCGCGATCCTGCACGCGAAGGATTTTGTGGTGGACGCCGGCGGCCTTCGCTCCGTTCTGGCGGGCAAGGGAAGGCTGAACTACGGGCTGGTGGCGGAACTCTGCCGCGCGGGGAAATCGAGCGCGGACATCCTGATGGAGGATACGAATCCCGCCACCGTGGCGGAGGGCGTGCGCTTTCTACGGAGCGTTTTCTCGATCTGAGCCGGATCAAATGAACGGCGCCGCGGTTCACCGATGGAATCGCCCGGCACCGCGCGGGGCGCCCCACGCCTGCCGCGTCAGTCCGATTGATCGCGCGCGCGCCGGCCGGGGCCTCACGCGGCGAGATGCTTCGTCAGCTTGAGCATCTCGACACCCGCGAGCAGCACGATGCCGATGCCATGAGTGTCGTTCAGATTCCAGAGCAGCTCTTTCTTGTAATACTCGGGCGTGAAGGAGAACTCGGAACCGCGGCACACGCCATGCACATTGCCCGCCTTGTCGATCGAAATCCGGTTGAGCGCCTCCCACGCGCGAAAGACGGAGCGCACGTACGCCTCGGTCTGTTTCAGCCAGCCATGCTGGATGCCCCGGGCGAAGGCGTAGATGAACATGGAGGTGCAGGAGGTCTCCGGATAGGAATCAGGGGCATTCAACACCTGATGCCACATGCCGGCCTCGTCCTGCAGGGCGAGATAGCCTTCGCACAGCTCCCGGAACATGGCCAGCAACGCGGGCCGCTGCTCGTGTTTCTCGGGAAGGACGGCGAGAAGCTCGGACAGCGAGAAGATCGCCCAGCCATTGCCGCGGCCCCACGGCACGCCCGTGGCCATCTGGCGTTTGAAGTCATACACGTGCGACAGGATCTTCAATTCCGGGATGAACAGATGCCGCTTGAAGCCGAGGAACTGCCGGGCCGCGTCGTCGATGTACCGGCGGTCGCCCGTCAGTTGATAGTACCGGCAGAGGAAGGGCACGCTCATGTACAGATCGTCGACCCACAGCGTGTTCTCGTGGAAGACGTGCATGAGGTTCTTGCGAATGAACGTTCCGTCCGGCAACCGCACTTGCTTGTTGGAGATGTAATCGGCGACGAAATCGGCGACGTCGCGCGCGCTGCGAATCTCGCTATGGCGGGCCGCCTCGAGCAGGACTGAGCCGAACGAACCGCAGTCGTCCAGGCTGTCGATGCTTGCCAGCAGGTGATGCACCGCGGTGGCCCCGCCATATTGCTCCTTGTCCCAAAGGGCGTAGCGGAAGGTGTCGCAGCAATACTGGATGTGGTTCACCACGTATTGCCGGATTTCCTCCGAGCCGGTGGCCTTCGCGCTGTGAAGCAGGCCGTAGAGGGTGACACCCAGCGGATAATTCCAGCGGCCGTAGAGCGCGTTTTCGTTGTAGGGCCGGACCCAAGTGTCCGGCAGGTCGAGGCGCCAGTAGGTATCTCCCGCGAGGCCCGGCGTTGTCCGGTGCAGATCGCGGAGTTTGCGCAAATCCAGCTTGGCGGACGCCGGGAAGGGTCCCAGGTAGATCCACGCCTGGGAGGTTCCGACCACCCGGCCTGGACTGGTGAAGTGCACCGCCTCGGTGCCGTGCTGGATGGACAGTTCGAAGCCCCAGTCGGTGTCCGTGCAGCTCGATTTCACCATGACGTCGTGCTCGCCGAACGGCACTTTGATCGAAGCGTTCACCACCCCCGATTCCGTGGCGCGGTGGACCTCCTGGCCGGCGATTTGGACGGTGATGGGCCCGGCATGGCGCCCCTTCAGGGTGTAACCAGCGATCCCCGCGTGCGGAAAGAAGGCCGTGGTCCAGCCGATCGCGACGGCGTCAGGCATCAGGCCGTAAATGCGCTGCAATTGCCCCAGCTTCAACCTGGCCTTGTCCCACGCCGGCTCGGGGTACCATTTGATTCCGGTGTCCTTTTCACTCACGCCCGGTTGAGGCAGGGCCGCGAGTTCGGCGGACATCGGGCCCGTGAAGATCCAGCCTTCCTGGCCCTCCCTCTCCTCGGTGGGCATCAGGAAGTAGTACGGCAGTTTGCCGAGCCAGGTACCGAATTTCCCGCCAAACCCGGCACGCGTCTTCTTAAACCGGATGATCAGATGATTCCAGCCCGCCTTTGGCGCAATGATGACTGGATGCCGTTCATCGCTGTCGCGCTCCTGGAAGATGCCGGATTTGAAAATGCACAGTCCGTTGCAGTAGATGGCCATCGGTCCGTAGCAGCTGACGTCGCATTTCAGCTCCATGCCGTTTTCGCTCCAGTACTTGGCCCACGCGTAGACGAACTGCTCCGCCGCGGCATCCGGGAAGATCTGATTGAAATCAACTTGGTAACGGTAATCCCTTCCACGCAGAATGCCGCGCTTGCTGTAGGCACGGTAGGTGGGGGGGTGTGGCGGGTTGCATCCCACGTAGCGCCTGGCGACGACGTCGAGGGTCCTGGCTATCTGCATGCCCGTCTGTCTGAACATGCAATTATGGTCTTCGAAATAAAAGCCCATGAAGGAGCGAAGGTTCTTCGTGGAAGCCGGACAGGCGATCGCGCGGACGCCAAAGAGCAAGCGCGAGCCCGGCTCACGGCGTCAAACGGGGCGCGGCGCGGATCATGCGTGCGGGGTGGGGATTTCTGGGAAAGGGATGATGTACAACGGCGTCCGGCCGTTTTGTGCCCGGACGCAGGTCGTTTCTGCATTCGAGAGAGAACCGAGACAACAAGGAGGCCATCTGACTGTAAGAAGGGGTGGCCGGGCGGCGCGGGGAAGGCTCGGATTTGTCGTGGAGCGGGACGCGGCAGCTGGTACAAACGCAGCGCAGTGTCCGGCGAAAATGAACTATTGCGACCG
>Ga0335081_10014314_pt1 | contig 12830 bp, 6 predicted proteins | sample Lox_Sample_35_FD_206713 | JGI IMG/M metagenome (GOLD analysis project Ga0335081, IMG submission 206713) | Soil microbial communities from Loxahatchee National Wildlife Refuge, Florida, United States - Lox_Sample_3.5 | ecosystem: Environmental > Terrestrial > Soil > Wetlands | place: USA: Florida...
CGCCGTTCCGCCACAACCCATGGATGCCGACCGGCGAGGAAATCGTGTAGTTGATGGTCAACTGATGCCGCCGGTCGGAGTTCGAAAGACCGCGCTCGGCGCTCAGATCGAAGGGATCCCGCACGACGTTGCCGCTGACCGCATCGTCAATCGACTTCGACCACGTGTACAGCACACCGGTCGAGAGGCCGCGCGAGAACCGGCGCGTGACCCGTACCTGCCCGGCGTGCAAAATGGAGTTGCCCTGCGAGCTTTCGTAAGTGAAACCGGTGGCGTTGGCGACCTGCGTGGCCCGCAACGGCACCTGGGTGTCGAGACCGGTTCCTTTGTTGCCGACGTATTCCAACTCCATCAGCAGGTTGTGGGGCAGGGTCTGCTGTACGGCGATGGTCCAGATCTGCCCGTAAGCCAGTCGGTAGTCCTTGTCGATGCCGTAGGTATTGGAGACGATGTTGGAGGGCACCGCGGGGAAGCCGTCTTCGAGTGTGAGCGGGTTGGCCAGGCTGGTGCTGAGCGACGCCGTGTTGGCGAAGGGCGGCTGCGCCGCCATGCGGGCCGCTATTCCGCCGTACGCAGAGCCGCTGTAGAAGATGCTGTAACCGCCGCGGATCACGCGGCTGTGCTTGGCCGAAGGCCGCCACGCGAAGCCGAACCGCGGCGAGAAATTGTCGGGGTCGCCATTCACCAGGCTCGAGGGGAAGGCGCCGGAATACGGCCCCTGCATTCCGGGAGTGACTACCGCCACCGCCGTCACGCCCGGCCCGAGATCCAGGTTGGCCAGGTGTCCGTGCAGCTCGGTGTAGGGCGAGAAATATTCCCAGCGCAGTCCGAAGTTGAGCGACAAGGTGGCGTTCACGCGAAAATCGTCCTGCGCGTACACGCTGGTGGCCCAGCCGCGGAAGTAGTTATTGGAATTGCCGATGCGGATGGAGCTCGACTGCGGGAATCCCAGCAGGAAATCAGCGAAGTCAAACCCCGTCCCTGAAACCGGCTGGCCTTGCGAATTGAGCTGGCTGGTTACCAGCCCGCTGAAGCTGAACGCCCCGCGGGAATTGGCGTAGGACAGCGTGTTCTGCTGCATGCGCCGGTAGCCGAATCCGAATTGCAGGTTGTGCCGGCGCCTCACCACGTACGTGATGCTATCGGTGAAGTTCACGGTCTGGTTGCGGGTCACCGAGGCCGACCCGTCGGTGAGACCGGCGAAATTGGTGAAGGAGAGGTTCGGCGGCCCGTAGCTGATGGGGTCCTGGTCGGTGCCGGTGATGCCCAACTGCGCGGCGATGTTCTGTCCGTAGGAGAAGTATGGCGCGCCCTTATTGATGTTGCGGCTCAACGTCAAATTGGCGCTGTTGTTGAACCGCGGTTTGAAGCTGTGGCTCCATCCCGTCGATGCGCTCAGACCGTAACCGCTGGAGGAATCCAGGAACCCGAAGAGCTGCTGGGTCTCCGAATAGTTCCGGCTGTACTGCTCGTTGAAGGTGAGGCGGTCCTTTTGCGTCACGCGTCCGTTCAGACGGACTCCGAGCGAGGCGCCATGGGCGGGGTTCGATTGCGCGACGGCGTAGTTCTGGATGGCGCCGGGGAGCGTGGCATTGGGGAAGTATTCCAGCAGCCCCACCGCGGCGGAATTGAAACGGGTGGGGGAGACGATATTGCCCGGAAACGGCGCGCTGTTGAGCGGGTCGTAGATGGTGACTGGCGCATTCCGCACCAGCACCTGCGAGAAATCTCCGCTGCGTTCGTCCAGGGTGGGAACGGACCCGACCGCCTGGCGCGCGCTGCGGCTCAGGTTCCCCGAAAGCGACAGGTTGAATTGCCAGTTAGTGCTGGTGTTGGGGACCAGTTTCGGAATGCGCACTGGCCCGCCGAAGGTGAGCGAGCCCCGTTCCGTGGCCGACGAAGGCTTGGGCAGGCTCTGGCCGTTCAGCGAGAAGGGCGCGGCGTTGAGGGCCGAATTGGTCACGGTTATGGCGACTTGCCCGGTGTAAGGCGGCCGCTGTCCCCGCCGGCGATTGCCGAAGGTGGCGAACTGGCCGTTGAACGGGCCGCGGCCACGTCCGGCTCCCGGGCCGCCGCGTCCACCGCGCCCGCCGCCGCCACCGCCGCGCCCGCCGCCGCCCGGACCGCCGCCGGGGCCACCGCCGCGGCCGCCGGGGCCGCCGCCGCCGGGACCGAATCCGCCGCCGTTATCGGGGCCGAACCCGCCGTTAATGCCCGCCGCGCCGAAACCGCTCATTCCCAGGGCGTCGCCGGCGCTGGCCATGCCGCCGTTCAATCCCAGTCCCGCCAGGCTGGCGCCCAAGGAATCCAGGCCGCCCCCGGGACCGCCCGGTCCACCCGGTCCGCCGGGCCCGGAGCCGCGCCCTGCCATTCGGTCACGGCGGGCCTGCTCGTCGGCGGCTGCGCCCAGCCCCCCGCTCACGCTGCCGTTCACCATCAGGGCGTCGTTGGTGTCGGCGTTGCCGGCCTCCGCCAGTTGATCGCCCGCGGTTGCCAATTCCTGGGAGCCCTCTTCGGTCGCGGTCACGGAGACGTTTTGAAACTCTTGCGGTGGCGATTGCGGATTCGCGCCCCGGCCGCCCCGCCCGGCGCCCGCCTGGGCATTGCGGGCCTGCGTGGAGCCCTGCCGGCCAGCCCGTGCGGAACGCCCGGCGCCCGCGCTGGCGGCGGCCGCGGCAGGCGGCGTGTTCCTGGCCGGCGCTACCGGCGGGGCGGATGGCTGAACCGCCGGCTTGGGCTGCGCCACCGGCGGCTTCGCTGCTGGTGTGGCCTCGCCCAGGCGCGGCATCTCCAGCGTCCACTCGCGGCTACCCGGCTCCATCCCGATCTCCACGTTGTCGCGCACCGGGGCGAACCCGAACATGTCGACTTCGATTTCCCACACGCCGGGCGTGAGGTCGAGCATATAGCGCCCGGCCTCGTCGGTGTAGGTGACCAGCTTCGCGCCTCCCTGCCGCGCGGTGACGGTGGCGCCCGGAATAAACTGATCCGCGGCCCGGACCGAACCGCCAAACTGAACCGCGGGCAGCAGTACGGGGACCAGCAGGATGGCGGACAAGTGCAGGAGGCGCTTCACGTAACCCTATTCTATACTTCGCTTGCGCAAGGGTTTAGTTCGCTTTTTTGGCGGTGAACTCCTGTGGCTGGCCGCCCCCGAAGTTGCCCCCTTCGACGGTACGGGTGAACTTGATCTCGTCGCCCGAGACCTTGCCCTTGTAGGTGAACTTGATTTCGTTGTCGCCGAAAGTGCGCACCACGACGAACGAGATGTCGTCGCCGCTGACCTTGCCGTCTTTGATCTCGACGTCGCCGCCGCGGCCGCCGTTCATGGTGCCGGTGAGCTTATCGCCATCGACTTTGAATACGAACGTGTTGGTGGTGGTGTTCCCACCCCGTCCGGGAACTTCGGCGGTCCACTTCCCCGTGACATCGGCAGCCAACGCTGCCATCGCGCAGATACCCAGAAGGGCACACAAAAAGAGTGTTCTCATGCAACTGTAAGATGGCTTTCGCCGTACTCAATGTTACACGAGGCCCCTCTCATTTTTTGCCTGGGTCCCTGCGTCTTGTAAGGTGGCGCCGGCGGTCTTGCCGCCGGCGACGATTTACAGCCCCTTCTTCGCCAAAAACGCGATCAAATCGATGACCCGGCACGAGTAACCCCACTCGTTGTCATACCAGGAGACCACCTTGACCAGGTTGCCGTCGAGCACTTTGGTCATCCCCGCGTCGACGATCGAGCTGTTGGGGTTGTGCATCATGTCGGTGGAGACCACCGGGTCCTCGGTATACGCCAGGATGCCCTTCATCGGTCCTTCGGCCGCTGCCTTGAACGCGGCGTTGACCTCTTCGGTGGTCGTCGCCTTGTCCAGCAAGGCCACGAAATCCACCACCGAAACGTTGGGGGTCGGCACGCGCATGGCATAGCCATCCAGCTTGCCCTTCAGTTGCGGCATCACCAGTCCGATGGCCTTGGCCGCACCCGTGGTGGTGGGGATCATGTTCAGCGCGGCGGCGCGGGCGCGGCGCAGGTCCTTGTGGGGGAAGTCGAGCACGTTCTGGTCGTTGGTGTAGCTGTGGATCGTGGTCATCGATCCTTTCTGGATGCCGAAATGGTCGTAAAGCACCTTCACTACCGGGCCCAGGCAGTTGGTGGTGCACGAAGCGTTGGAGATCACGTTGTGCTTGGCGGGGTCGTACATGCCGTCGTTCACGCCCAGCACGATGGTGACGTCCTCGTTCTTCGCCGGCGCCGTGATGATGACCTTCTTCACCGTGCCGCGGATGTGCTTGCAGGCGTCGTGGGCGTCGGTGAACTTGCCGGTCGATTCCACTACGATCTGCGCGCCGAGCGACGACCAGTCGAGCTGCGCCGGGTCCTTGGTGGCGAACACCTTGATTTTCTTGTTGCCCACCGTGATGGAATCCGCGTCCGCCTGAATTTTTTCATGGAGCGGTCCGAGGACGGAGTCGTACTTCAGCAGGTGCGCCAGCGTCCTGGTGTCGGTGATATCGTTCACCGCCACGAATTCCACATCGTTCCGGTGGAGACCCGCGCGGACAATATTGCGGCCGATGCGTCCGAAGCCATTAATGCCAACTTTGACAGCCATTTTTTCTCCTGTTTGAATGAGGGATCGTTAACTCAAAGGATATCAGGATGCGGCACTCGCGAGCAACTTGAGAACCGGGATAAAAACCTCTGAAATAGACTGGCCGGATGAAATTCATCTTGGGCCAGGGAGACGGCGAACGAGTGTTCGAGTTCTCCGGCGCACGCGTGGACCCGGTGGACGAGCTGGGCGAGGCGGCGCTCGAAAATGAATCGGCGGCGGCGGGCCCTTGGCGCCGGTGTATACTGCTCCTATCTGCATAGGAAGGGCAGTACTCATGGACCGTGGACGCTGTGTTTTCGACCTCGCGGTTGCGTTCTGCTGCTTTTCTATTCCGGTGACCGGTTTCGCCCAGAGCTATGCCCCCCAGCCCGCGCGGCTGGCGGTCAAGGCGGCCAAGACCACTGTCCCGGTGGGGTCCAAGGGTCAAATTCTGGTGACGTTTCTCGACCGGAAATATCAGGCCACCTCGAATGACGTGCCGCGGGTCATCGAACTCTCCCAGGACGCCAAAATGTCATCCGGATCGGTCGAGATGCCGCATAGCGTCGAAGCGCTGCCCGGGCAAAAAGAGGTACAGATCGAATTCACCGCGCGCAAGCCCGGGCGGGTGCTGATACGTGCGGCGTCGAAGGGTCTGGAGCCCGGTAGCGCGCTGTTGACCGCCACCCCCTCAAAGGCGGCGCACGGTTCGTGGCCGCCATCCGTTTGGGCGCAGGAGAGCCCCAAGGTCGAAATTATCCCCGATGGGGTGGCCAGCCAGGTCCCCGCGAACGGGACCAGTTCCATCGGCTTCTTTGTTACGTTGGACGCTTCGAGTCCCTCGGAAACCCAGGTGCGCGTGGACTGCGCCCCGCAGTGCGTGCTGCTGTACGACGGCGCCAACACGCGCCTCGCCGCCGGATCCCTGGTCATCACGCTTCCCCCCGCAGAGCAAACCAGCTCCGCCATACGGGCGTGCGCGTACCAGCCCGGCAGCGTCACCATCTCGGCCCGGGCGATGCCGCAAGGACAGGCGTCGACAGTGCCGTTGACCTTCGTGGAACCGCAGCCGGCCTCGCTGGTCTTCGAAGAGCAACCCCTGAGTATTCCACTCGCCACGCAGAGCGTGCCTTTGATGCTCCACCTGGCCGATCAGGACAACATTGCGTTGAGCCGTTTTACGGGCTCATGGCACGTCTCGGTTGGCCCGGCCGGCGACGCGGCAGCGGTGCAGGTGCAGCCGGCGCAGTTCATTCTCTCTGGGCAGACCCCGGCGCGGGGCGTGCTCCTCACGGTCAATGGCCTGCCGATCGCCGACGAGCTCCACGTCTTCGCGCGCGACGACGACGGTTCCCTTCGAGCCGCCGACAAGAAGCTGGGTTTCGAGAGCATCGTCGGCCGCCTCGCCGTGCTGGCGCCGGCGGAGGTGAATCGCCACACTCCCACCAACGTGGAGGTGCAGTTCCTCCTGAAGGATCAGGACCGCGAGGCGGCTACCGAGTTCCCGCGCACGGTGACCTTCTTCACCGACCGGGGGAAATTCGACCCGGAATCGGTGACGGTCCAGAAGGGCGAGAATCGTGCCTCGTCCGTGTTCACTGGCGACGACTACGGGATGGTGTCCGAGTTCCGGGTCTCGACCTGGGGAGTGGACGTCGTCAAGAAGCAGTTGCTGGTGGTGATGGCGCTCTCGGCTTTGGCCGCCATCGCCCTGGGCTCGGGAGCGATTGGGGGCCTGATCCGTTTCTTTTACTACCGCGAAGGATCCTGGGATCTCTGGCCCACCAGGAAGGCCAAGGGTTGGAACCCCGGTATGATTGGCAACGCTGCGTTCTGCGGCGTTTTTGGCGTCGTGCTGCTGCTCATGTGCCGTACCGGTCTGCACCAGATCCTGGACTCGCAGCACCTGACCGGGGACCTGGTGCATACCCCCTCCGGCGGATTCCTTTTGGGGATTGCCGGAGGGTTCGTTGGCGTCGGCGTTCTGGAGTTGCTTGCGCGGACGCTCGGTCTCGCCGACGTGCTCGCGCGCCGCGAGAAGACCAAAGTGAAAGGCGCGCCTGCCGGGTAGTTTACCGGCCGCGAGAACCAGGCGTCTGATCCACCACCACGGCGCCGCCCTTCATCACCCAGCGCACGTTTCGGATGGCTACCTGGATGTCCGCGAGCGGATCGCCTTCCAGAGCGACCAGGTCGGCAAAATAGCCGGGGGCCACCGAGCCCAGGCTCTTCTCCATGCCCAGCATTTCGGCCGGCAGGACCGTGGCGGTCTGGAGCGCCTGTTCGTTGCTCATGCCGAGCTTCACGAACCACGCCAGCTCGCGCATGTTCAGTCCGAACCCGTTGTACACCGCGTCGGAGCCCACCAGCATGCGCGCGCCGGCCTGGAACGCCTTCTTCGCGGTTTCGAAATTCCGCTGGATGTAGTTGGCCAGGTTTTCCTTCGCGCCGGCGGGAAAATGATACACATCATCGGCGTTCTCGAGGTAGTACTGGTTGTGGTCGATCGTCGGCACGTACCAGATGTTCTTCCGGACCATTTCCGCAATGGTGGCGTCATCCATGCCGGTGGCGTGTTCCAGCGTGTCGCAGCCCGCGCGGATAGCATCGCGCGCGCCGGCCGGACCGTAAGAGTGAATCGCCACTTTGTGTCCCGCCGCGTGGGCCGTGTCCACAATCGCCTTCATCTCCTCGTAGCTCACGGTCTGATCGCCGGTCACGTTGTCGAAACCGCCGGTGGAGCCGAATACTTTGACCCAGTCCGCGCCGCCGTCGACCGCCGCCTTGGCCTGCCGGGCCGCCTCCGCCACCGGGTCGGTCACTCCCGGACGCCTCGCGGAGCTGCCCAGTCCTCTGCCGGAAACGAACATTCGCGGGCCGATCATGGCGCCCATATTGATGAGGTCGCGCATGTCGATATCGGCGCCGCCGCCGGCGTTCAGATCGCGAACCGTGGTCACGCCGGCTTCCAGAGCTTTCCGCGCGTTCTCCTGCGCCAGGAAAACCGTGACCGCCACGTGGCGCGGCGTCTGGTGGAGCGGGCTGATGCCGGACGCGGGGTTCCAGTAGTAGGTGATGTGCGTGTGAGAGTCGATCATTCCGGGGATGCCGGTGTATCGGCTCAGGTCGATGATCTCCGCTCCCGCCGGAATGCTGCCGTTCGCGGCGACACTCTGCACTTTGTCATTCTCAATGACCACCACCGCATTGGGGATGACCCGACGGCCGTCCCAGAGCTTTCCGAATCTGACGGCCTTGGTGACAGCCATGGCGGGACCGGACACCGCCAGGCAGAACATCAGAGCGAAGGTCGCAATGCGAAACATGCCACTCAGGGTATCACCGAAAGGCGCCGGGCTGGCACAAAGGCAATTTAGCCGCAGATGAACGCGGATCAACGCCGATAAGAGATCATTGTTTTCGATCCGCGTTCATCTGCGGCCAGAATGCTTTTGTCGCATCCTGGCGGCGCCTGCCCTTCACATGTACGCCGGAATCTGAATTCCCAGAATGGCCGCCGTGCGTTCGAGCTGCCTCCGGAAGAAATCCGTCATCCACAGCAGGAACACCTTCTTTTCGCGGTTCTCCTCGTGAATGACGGGGTACTGGTGGTAGAAGTTGTTGAACGCCTGCGCGAGTTGGAAAGCGTACTTGGCCACATGCGCCGGCTCGCCCGCGGTGACCGCGCGCTCCACGGCGGAATCGGCTTTGGAGGCCGCCAGCAGCACCTGCCAGAAATCCTCGGACTGGAGCTGCCGCGCCATGGCCTCGGGGCTCAGCTCGGCGGCGAAATCCGGCACCGTCTCGCCGCGCTCCTCCAGCTTGCGCAGGATGTTGCGCGCGCGCACCGCGGCGTACTGCAGGTAGGGGCCGGTCTCGCCCTCGAAACTCAGCGCCTCCTGCATATCGAAGGCGATCACCGAATTGCGCGTGAACTTCAGCAGGAAGTAGCGCAGCGCGCCGATGGCGATGGCGGCGGCCACCTGTCTCTGCTCCGGCGCCGGTGCCTCGGGATGGCGCGATACAACTTCTTCCAGCGCCTTGGCGATGAGGCTGTCCATCAGGTCGTCGGCCTTCACCCCGAGACCCTTGCGGCCCGAGACTTCCACGTAAGGCCGCTGGCGGTCTTCTTCCGACAGCGGAATCCCCAGCTCGGCACAGCAGCGCGGCGAGAGCGCCACCATCTCGTAGTTGAAATGAATCGACCGGTCGGCCTGCTCGGTGTAGCCGAGGGCGCGCAGGCCGGCTTCCACCACGTCCTGGAGGTACGACTGGCGCGAATCGATGACGTTGTAGACGCGCGTGCCGTGCCCGAACTGCTGACCGGAAGCGGTGGGCTCATCGGTGGTCACCCAGAGCACGCGGCCGTCTTCGTAGGTCTTCCACGGCCGGTAGTAAAAATCCTTTCCCAGCAGGCCGAATTTCCAAAGCTGGTAAGCGATGTCCTTGCCGGTGTAGACCACCGTGCCGTCTGAGCGCACGATCACCTTGCCCTCTTCGGAGAGCCCCGGCATCACCCAGCAGCCGGCGTGCTTGCCCTCGGTTTCGAAGTAGATGGCCTTGCGCTCCTTGAGCAGCTCGAACGCCGCGGCCCAGAATTCCAGGTGCAGGATCTCGCTCTCGCGCGGCAGCACGTCGTACTCGACGCCCAGCCGCTGCATGGTGGCCAGGTGCGCCTCCACGATGGTGTCCGCCACCAGGTGCGCCAGGTCCGCCACTTCTCCCTTGCCGGCTTCGATGGCGTGCAGCGTCTGGGTGCGCCACGCGAGCGCCTCGGCGTGGTCTTTATAGTAACTGGAAGTCCTGGCATACAGATCCCAGCAGTAGTAGTCGAAACGCACCGCGGTGTCGGCAATCAGGGCCCGCACACTGGCCGGCGATTTCTGCTCCAGGTAGTGGAAGCCCACCACTACGTCGGCCACCTGCACGCCGGTATTGTCGATGTAATTCTGCACCTCGACGCAGTTGCCGCGGGCGCGCAGCATGCGCACGAAGGTATCGCCCAACGCGGCGTTGCGCAGGTGGCCGATGTGCGCGGCCTTATTGGGGTTGATGTTGGTGTGCTCAACGATGATCTTTTCGGCGCGCGCCGCGGGCTGTGCCGATGCACCGTGCAGCAGGGCGGCCCCGAAGGCGCCGCGGTCGAGCCGGATGTTGAGGTATCCGTTGCCGGCCACCTCCACGGCGGCCACCCCCGGGATGGGGCCGATCTCCGCGGCCAGCTCGTCGGCGATCTTCCTGGGCGGCCGGCGAAGCTGCTTGGCAAGCTGGAACGCCGCAGGCACAGCCATCTCGCCGAATTCGCTCTGGCGCGGCTGCTCGATGGCCACCGCCAGTTCGACGCCGTAGCGGATCAGAATGTGCGCGCGGAGAGCACCGGCAACCTGCTTTTCAATGGAATGGTACACGGGAAATTACGAGTATAACAACTGTGCGACGATGGGCTCTGATGAAGCCGCTGCTTCTGCTCGCCGCCGCGTGGCGCATCCTCGGGCCGGGCGGCGGCGGCGCGCAGTTCCACCCCACGGTCAGCCCGCACTCGCCCGCCACCGCGCTGGTGGCCTGCGACATGACCGGCGCCTACCTGACCCGCGACGGCGGCGTATCGTGGCGCATCTTCGACCTCGGCGGCGTGGTCAACCTTTTCGCCTTCGATCCCGCCGACGCGCGCGTGATGTACGCCTCTACCGGGGCCCTTTATCGCAGCACCGATGGAGGCCAACGGTGGCAGCTCGTGTTTCCCGGCCCCGATGCCATTCGCAGCGTCAACACCGGCGATGACCACGCCGAGCAGAAGATCGCCGGCCGCGTGACCGCGCTGGCCATCGACCCCGCGGACTCCCACTCGTTGTACGCCGCCATCCGCGCCGGTTCCGCCACCGCCTTGTGGCACTCCTCCGACTGGGGTTCTCGCTGGCAGAAAGCAGCCGACCTTCCCGGCGGCGCACGGAGTATGTGGCTCGATCCACGCTCGGGCGCGCTCTACGTTGCTGGCGCGACTGCCGTCACCGTTCGTCAGGACGGCAAATGGCGCACGGGCGCTTCTCTCGGGCCGATCGGCGACATCTCCGCGGGTTTCCCCGCCTCCGGACCCGCCGTCTTCTACGCCACCAGCAAGGAGCGCATCTTCGTCTCGGAGGATGGAGGCATGACGTGGCGCCAATCGCCGCTGCCGGGCCTTCAGGGCAGCGCCGGCGCCATCGCCACCAGCCTGTTCGAGCCCGACGTGGCGTACGTGTCGTACTCCGGCCTGCGAACCCCGCTCCACGCCACATTCGGAGTAGCCCGAACCTCCGACCGCGGCCGCCACTGGGATCTCGTCTGGCAGGAGCCGGGCGCTCCCGCCGCCAATATTCACGATGCCTGGCTGTCGCCTCTCTTCGGCCCCGGCTGGGCCGGCAATCCGCTGGGGATCGGTGTGGCGCCCCACGATCCCAACACGGTTTACACCACCGATTCCGGCCGCACCATGCGCACCACCGACGGCGGCAAGACCTGGGAGGCGGTCTACTCCAACCGCGCGCCCGAAGGCGGCTGGACCACTCGCGGGCTCGACGTCACCACCTGCTACGGCGTGCATTTCGATCCCTTCGACGCGCGCCACGTGTTCATCTCCTACACCGATATCGGCCTGTTCGCCAGCCAGGACGGCGGTGCAAGTTGGTCGAGCGCCATCCGCGGCGTGCCCGGCAACTGGGCCAACACCACCTACTGGATGGAGTTCGACCCGAGGGTGCGCGGCCGCGCCTGGGCGGCCATGAGCGGAACCCACGATCTGCCGCGTCCCAAGATGTGGCGCGCGCGCTCACCCGAAAGCTACACCGGCGGCGTGGCCGCCACCGACGACGGCGGCCGCACCTGGCGCGCGAGCAACCAGGGCATGCCGGAGACTGCGGTGACCCACATCCTGCTCGACCCCGCCAGCGCCGAGGGTGCGCGGGTGCTCTACGCCACGGGATTCGGGCGGGGCGTCTACAAGTCCATCGACGGCGGGCGACACTGGGCGTTGAAGAACTCGGGGCTCGAAGGCTCGCAGCCGTTCGCCTGGCGGCTGGCGCGCGATTCCCAGGGCGCGCTCTACCTGGTGGTGGCCCGGCGCAACGACGATGGCAGCTTCGGCAACCCTGGCGACGGGGCGCTCTACCGGTCGACCGATGGAGCCGAACACTGGACGCTCCTGCGCCTGCCGCCGGGCGTGAACGGGCCGAACGGCATCGCCGTGGACCCGCAAGATCCGCGCCGGCTCTACCTGGCCGCGTGGGGCCGCAGCACGCCCGAAGGCGCGGTGGATGGCGGCATTTTTCTTTCCACCGACGGGGGCTCCACCTGGCGCAACGTCCTCGCCCAGGACCAGCACGTCTACGATGTGACCATCGACCCGCGAGACCCGCTCGTCCTCTACGCCGCGGGTTTCGAATCGGCGGCCTGGAGTTCGACTGACCGCGGCCTGACGTGGCAGCGCATCCCCGGCTTCGATTTCAAGTGGGGCCACCGCGTGATTCCCGACCCGCTGGACGCCGCCCTCGTCTACATCACCACCTTCGGCGGCAGCGTGTGGCACGGGCCGGCAAGGTAGCTGGGCGCTAGCGCTTCAGGCCCGCCATCCAGTTGAGTGCTACGACGATGGGCACGGAGCCGCTGGCCGCAATCGGCGACATCGCCAGGAACCGCTTTCCGTCCGCGGAGACATCGTAACGAAAGACGTTCACCGCGGCTCCGGTGCTGGCGAACAGCGGCCGGGGAGTGCCCGACCGGAACTCCGGTCCGGTGGTCACCTCGACCGACATGAGCCGTTGGTCATTGGCAAGGTAGAACAGTTCCTTGCCGTCGCGTCGCCATCGCGGCTGAACTCCGCCGCCGTTGGAAACCAGCCACTGGCCGGCGCGCTCCGCGGATGGCGGGAAGGGACGCACGTAGATCTCCGGCCGGCCGGACTCGGTCGACGAGTAGGCCACCCAGCGGGAATCCGGCGAAAACTGGCCCTGATTGATATCGAAGTCGCTCTCGACAACCGGAATCGGCTGGCGGCCGGAGAGAGAACCGGCGCCAGGGTCGGGAAGCGCATACAACGCGAACTTCCCTTTCGGGTTTAGCGACGAGAACAGCAGGTACCGGCCATCGCGCGACCAGTCGTTGGAAAACTTCTGGGAGTTCGAGGAGAACACCAATTCTTCGTTGCCGGCGCCGTTGGAGGCTTTGCGGTAGAGGTTCGTGAGCGCTCCCTGGAGGGACACG
>Ga0335081_10014315_pt1 | contig 12830 bp, 14 predicted proteins | sample Lox_Sample_35_FD_206713 | JGI IMG/M metagenome (GOLD analysis project Ga0335081, IMG submission 206713) | Soil microbial communities from Loxahatchee National Wildlife Refuge, Florida, United States - Lox_Sample_3.5 | ecosystem: Environmental > Terrestrial > Soil > Wetlands | place: USA...
GACCCGGGTCATAACCACGACGCCGCTGTTTAATCGCCGCCAGACGCACCGACAACGCGCTCGTGAGCCCCAGCTTGTCCGCGACCTGCCCCACCAGCGCGGTCCCCGCGTGCGACACCAACCCCGGCCCGTCCGCCGTGACTCCTACGGTTACCGGGCGTCCATCACGCATCACCTTCAAGGTGAACCTCCAAGCTCGGGATTCAGGACCTCAGCAACCCAAGAATCCCTGCTCAGCCGGACAGACTCCGCGCCCCCGAACCCCGGGGGCGCGAGTCTTACCGCACGATGCGGGCTAGGGCGCCGAGGAACACGGAGTCGTCGCGCACCGGTCTGGGTCTGGCACCCTGCTACGCCAGCGGTGAGTGACTCGTCCAGCGCCCCAACCTCTCCGTCGCGTCCATGCAGTTGATCCTCGCCGCTGGGTCGATCAAAGCAAACTCGCTCGAACAGCAACAACAGGACGCCACAGAGCTCACCGCCGCCTGAGAGGCGGATGTCCAGGTCGACGAGCTCCCGGCGTTACACCGCGTTATCCGCCTTGACTTTGCGCCCTGCGTTCTGAGACGCCCGTCGCCTCCGGACCGCTCGAGCATTCCTGGCGACCGGAAGCGCATCGCCCTGGAATGACCTCAGCGGCTAGAGCAATGGGGGACGATCACCGCCGACTGTCAGGCTCGTCCATGATGCCCTCTACGCAAAGTGGGCCAGGAACCGTGCGATTCTCGGTCGAATCTTGAGCTTGCCGCGTATGCGGCGGTGCGCTGCCTCCTGCTTCGAGGCCCGCCATGCCGCAACGCGCGCAAGCGGACGGTCGGTGAGTCGAAGCGGGAGCTCTCGCGGGTCGATCGGGAGACAGGCACGCGGATCGGTCACGACTATCGCGAAGAGTCGGGAGTAGATGTTCGGCTTCAGCGGCGCGAGCCAAGGCTTGCGGTGTGTGTGGTGTAGTACGAACGGTGTAACACCGTCGGGATAGGCACACGGGGTACGATCGCCGAGTGTGAGTTCTAGGCCGTCGAACGGTGGGAATGGAGCGAGCCGTCGATCAAGCCGCGTGACCTGCCCGTCAAAGCGTGCACAAAGAAGGGCGTTGAGGAGATCCTGGTCGGGGAAATAGAACGGGTGGTCCGGAGACCCGTCGCCAACAAGCGAGTTTCCAAGGTCCACGGTCCGCTGCAACTCCGAGAACAGCGGCAGGAATGTTTGCGCAGTGTCCCAGGAGAACGCGAAGAAGCCGCTATTCACGTACGGCCGTGGTTGAACCTCGCCCAATTCGAGCGACGACCATTCGCTGAAGAAGCGGCTCGGGTGCCCGAAATCCTCGAACGCGACAATCCGACCAGCGCGTGCCTGAGCGAGTAGAGGGCTCAGTGGGCAGCTCACGAGGATATCCGAGTCGACAAAAACCATGACTTCGGCCGGATGTGCAAGCGGCCCGGTGGCCTTCTGCAGGATGGGATGCAGCCCCTCCTGCGTTGGAACGAGCGTGGCGCGGGTCGACAAACGTTCCCGTTGCGCCGCTGTCAAGCCGCAATCGACGACGAAGAGAGGAGCCTCGTCTCCGGCACGCCTGAGTGAGTTCAGCAGCGCGACGGTCCCGAGGAAGTAGGATGCGTTCGCTGCCGTGTAGTAGGCGACGTCGTTTTCCGGCGCACGAACACTGCGCGTCGAGGTCGCCGCCTTTTGCCCACTCATGGGTGCTCCATCTGTCGGCCGAGTGGGCCGTGGAGGTCGCGATGAGTCGATGGATTCATCCTCTCGCGCAAGTACCGAAAGGCCATACCCTATAAACGGTCTCCTGGGGCTGTTCTTGCGTGTCCGCTGGTGGGGTTGTAGGACGCACGCTCTGACCAAGTGGTGTAGGTCGAGCGCAAACGCCTCCGGGCCGCCCGCGCCAGATGGCCATTGGATCGACCCGCAAGCTTCCCGCGCGCCGAAGCGTTTTGTCCGTGTGACGGCCCTCGCGGAATTCCAGTATGCGCCCAGCGCCGTCTCGGACGTCGGAGTCGCTGTGGAGGACCAGCGGGCCCGTGTCAGGCTGGCCGGGGCACTCGCGGCGGAGCCCCACCTGCGCGTCCAGGTCGGCGGTTCAGCACGGGCGCTGATCGCGGCCGGCGCGGCCAATGATCTGCTCGTCCTCCACCTCCAAGCGACGGATGCGAGCGAGCTGGCGCTGGTCGCCGACGTCAAGCGTGAGGCACCCAGGCTCCCGATTGTCGCCGTGTGCGATTCGACGGATCGACGGAAGGCGCGGCGCGTTGTCGATGCCGGCGTGGACGGCCTGGTATTCGCGGGGCAGGTTGGCTCTGCGCTCGCGCCGACGGTCGCGGCCGTGCTGGCCGGGCAGACTGCGGTGCCGCGAGCGCTGCGAGCGACCGTCCAGGCCCCGTCGCTCTCCTTCCGGGAGAAGCAGATCCTGGGCATGATCGTGATGGGCTTCACGAACGCCGAGATCGCGGCTCGCCTGGTCGTCGCCGAGAGCACCGTGAAGAGCCATCTGACTGCCGCGTTCCGCAAGCTCGGTGTGCAGTCGCGCAGCGAGGCGGCGTCGTTGATCCTGGATCCCAACGGGTCGCTTGGTCCGGGGATCCTCGCGATCACCGGCAGCGACTGAAGCCCGAGCTATATCTCGACCAGCCTCAGCTGGTCGAAGCCCCGGTGCGGCAGAACGGGCTGGCCTTCGTACTCGACCCAGGCATGCGCTGCAAACTCAGGCTCCGGACGAGCGCCTATCACGAGCGTGCTGGGAATCGCACGAGCGGACAGCAGACGCGAGAGCACGAGTGCCTGCACCAGGCATCGCGAGTCGGTAGGGAGGACGCGCAGCGTCTGGCGAACAGCGCCGCCGAGCCGCAGCGCGACCATCCGATTCTCGACCGATCCGGCCTCGAGCCGGGCCGACGGCTGTGCCGAGAGCACGCGCAGGCCGGAAACGATGCTGCGAATGTCGCGGCGACGCATGAACCACCGAACCCGCAGATAGACGACGATGATCTCGGCCGCAAGCACCACCTTCAGCCCCGCGGTGAGGGACTGGCGCGGAGTCACCCGAAGGCAAGCGGTACGCGGGGGCTCGAGCACGCCAATCCCGCCCGCAGCGACATCGTCCATGCGAACGGAACGGCCGGAGCCGGCGCCTTCTTGCACGAGCGCAGCGTCTCTACGGCACGGGCCAGCGACCCGGCCCCCGACGGGCCGCCGGCATTCGAGCCGTTACGGGGTGGAGCCGGAGCCGGCTACGCTGCCGATCCCGATCGAGGAATTCACCGGGGTTCCGGACGGAACGTCCGTAAAGGACGCCCCACCGGAAGCGGTGAGCTCCTGCAGCGTGCCGTAATCCTCGATTGTGGGCTCCACGTACGCGCCGCTCCCCTCGTTCTTGTCGAACTTCTCCATGTTCACCCCCTAGGCAACACTCGTTGTTGGACAGGACTGTAGGTGCTGGTTGGGCCAGGCACAAGGTGGAAAAAAGGACTAGGCGAACCGGCCGAGACGGACTGGGCACCCGTTGCGTCGGCCAGCACCTCGACGCGACAGCGGCCCAGATCAAGGCCTTCGACCCACCGAGAGAACCCACTGCCCATGGCGTTGAACCTCAGCCACAGCTCGGTGGTGGCGAGTGCCCAGATGTGCTGGCCCCATGCCGCCCACCCGGGAGCCGTGGTCTCCGGGGGACGCTCGAGCAAGTCGCGGCGCACGCGTTCGAGGTCGACGAAGGCACTGATCTCGGCGTCGCGCGGAGTCAGTATCCGGCGAAGGTCGTGGAAGTCGTGCTCGGCGAGGGTCCGGTGGATGAACTCCCCGTAGTTGCTCTTGTTGACCCCGGTGCGCACCGGCTCCGGAACGAGCCCCCGCATCGCCTCCCTGGCCAGCGCACGGTCGTGGTCAGACGAGAAGGCCAGGTGTGGGGGGAGACGCAGCATCAACTCGACGAGGTCGACGTCGGACATCAACGGCTGCCGGGACTCGATGCCGAACAGGGCGCCGCGCCGCCGGAGAAAGTCCTGCGCGCCGGCGAGCTCACGCCCCTCAACCAGCAGGTAAGCCAGGAGGCGCCACCATCGAGGGCCCCGGCGCGCGGACTTCCAGGCCCAGGGATCCTCCAGAGCCTGTGCGCACCGGCGGCTGACGGGCGTCAGCCAGCCAAGCTGGTCATACCTCGACCCACGGGTCCCCGAGAGCACACCATGGGCCCAGTGAGGCAGTGCTCCCTTGAGCACGCATGCCTTGAGAATCGCACGGAGCTGTGCCGGGGTCAGCCGAGCCCCAACGCCCGGCAACCGGTGGGCAAGCCGCCAAGCGGCGGCGAGCCGGCCTCGGAGCACGTAATCGGTCAAGAGATACGGGGACGCGGCGAACAGCTCATCGCCTCCCTGCCCGTCGAACATCACGCGCTGTCCCGCGCGCTGCGCCAGGACGAGCAGTGGCTGGTCGAGAATGCCGCCGGGAGCCGGCAGCGGCAGCTCCCAGCGGTCCTGATAGCTCACCGCCGTAGCGAGGGTCCCTCCCCTCACCCGGATGCGGGTGCTGGGCAGCGAGAGCTCGCTCGTGAGCGTCGTCACCCCCGAAGACTCGTCCCAGCTCTCGCCGGGAAACACCGCTGAGTAGGCGGGCAACGTGGCGCCGTGCGCGCGCAGGATTCGCGCGGCGATGCCCGCGAGGGTTCCCGAGTCAAACCCGCCGCTCAGCAGGATCCCCGTCTCGCCGATCTCGAGTCGTCGCTCGACCGCGCGCTTCACCGCCGACCGAATTAGGACCCCGGCTTCGGACCGATCCACCGGTTCCGGCCGGACGTGGCGTGGTTCCCAGATCCGGCGAAGCCGGTGGCGGCCCGGACCGAGGCGCAAGGCCCAGCCCATCTTCAGGCGCCGCACCCCCTGATACAGGGTCAGGCCGTCGGGGAGCGACCGGTCCGTGATCCATCGCGGGACGGTCCGAGGGTCAGGCGCCGGGCGGCGCGGAAGCGCGAGCAGGAGTGGCGAGATCTCGGCGGCAAAGGTCAGGCGCGACCCATCGTCGTGATAGAAGACGGCGCGGGCCGAGAGGTGATCCTGCGTCACCACCGCTTCACGCTCCGCGTCGTCCCACAGCACGAGCTGATACGAGCCGCGGAGCGTCTCCAGAAAGCCGGCTCCCAGGCGTGCGTAACCGCAGGCGATGAGCTGCCCCGGCGGTGTGTCCGCGGGCAGGCCGAGCCGCGCGGCGACGTCCGACGCGTCGTGAAGATCGCCGTTCATCCAGCACGTGACGGCGCCGTAGCGCTGCGGCTCCCCGTCCCCAGCGACCGCCAACGGCCCGATGCGGATCACGTCCTCGAGACGGATGCCGGCAGCCCGGGCAAGAGCACCGGTCAGACCGTCAGTCCCGCGCGGGTCGTGGACGCCGACGAGCATGTTCATCCGATCGTCCCGATGTGACGCGCGATTCTGGCCGCCAGTTCCGCGGCCCGCCCCTCGGCGGGAGCCCGCACCCGGAACAGCGGCACCGTTCGGGCGATCCTCGAGCAGATGTCCAGCTGGGTGATCAGCCGGGCGGCCGTTGGAACGTGCGCGACGAACGTGGAGCCGAGCAGCAGACAGGGGTCCGGCGGGTCGATCGCGACGATCTCGGGCTCCTCGACGGCTTGTGTGCGCTTGAGGAAGTAGATCGCGCGGAGCGGAACCGGCCCACGGGGCGTCGCCACCGGCACGTGGTGCTTGGGGGCCGTCGCCGCCGGCCAGCGGATGTCCACCCCCGCGCTCTCCAGCGACTCCCGTTCGGTGCACGGTGCGTTGGCCAGCCCGATCCCCGGATGGGTCAGCAACGTATCGCCGTCGGCCTCCAGCGCGACGACATCGTCGGCGAGGAACTCGGCGCCGCGCCCCAGCAGATGCAGGGCCAGCGACGTCTTGCCGGTTCCCGCCGGGGCGACGAACGCTAGCGACGTGGATCCCAGGCGCACGGCGCTGGCGTGCAGCACCTCGAGGCCTTGGAGCGCGGCGGCGATCGGCAGCCCCTGGCCGATCAGCAGCTCCCAGGGGTTCGGTCCCTCTGGAGGGTCGCACCGAATCCAGTCGCCTTCCGGGCCGATGAAGCACTGCCCGAGCCCGGCTATCCAGACGCGGTAGCCGGCATCAGGATGGCGGTCGATCGTGAACACGTGATCCCCCCCGGGCCCAGGTAGCTCGAATGTCCGTACCGCCGTCCCCCTCGGCCAATCTGCCCCGGCCGCGGCCGCCTCCTGAAGCGACAGGTCTATGTGGCGTACGCCGGGGCGGCGAATCTGGTCAGGGTCGCCGGGCTCGAGCACGCCGGGCAGGCGGAAATCCGCCCCGAGCTCGATGCCGAAGGCACGACCCACGAAGCGGCGCCGCACGTCCGCGTCGACGCCCGTCGTCACCGCCACCGACCGCCTCCAGCGAGCTCACGTAGCCTTTCCCCGATGGGTGACTTGTCTTTCGGGTCGGCTTTCGGCGCGGTCGACCTCAGCGCAGACCCGGACGCGCTTGGCGAGTACCTGGACCGGGTTCGCGCGATCCCAGCGGTGCGGAGCGCCAAGCAGGAGTCGTTCGCGCTGCTCGAGGTGTCCGAGGGCCGCCGCTTGCTCGATCTCGGGTGTGGAGCCGGTGACGACGTGCGCGAGCTGGCGGACATGGTGGGGCCGGCCGGCCGGGTGGTCGGTGTCGACAAGAGCAGGGTGCTGATCGACCAAGCGCGACGATGCACGCCGCCCGAGCAGCATTGGATCGAGTTCTTACCGGCCGAGGCAAACGCGCTTCCGTTCGCGGACGCCAGCTTCGACGCGTGCCGAGCCGACCGGACGCTCCAGCACGTGGCCGAGGCCGACGTGGCGCTCGCCGAGGTGGCGCGCGTGACCAAGCCCGGAGGCCCGATCGTCATCAGCGAGATGCTCAATACCCTCGAGTTGCCGGGCAATGAGCCGGACCCGATCGCGCGCGAGGCGCTGGGTCGGCTCTGGTCTGACGAGGAGCGCCGCGGCTGGATCGGCTTCCTGCTTCCACCGCTCCTCGAACGAGCCGGGTTCACGGAAATCAAGCTGCACCGCCGCCGCGAACGGCTGACCTCGTTCGCGGATACCGCTCTCCTGCTCCAGCTCCGGGAGTTGTGCGAAGCGGCTGCGTCCGCCCGCACCGTCGACCCGGCCGACGCTCGGGCCTGGCTGGGCCGCCTGAAGCGCGCGTTTGCGGCCGGACGGGCCGCGCTCGACTCGGATTTCTTCCATCTCAAGGCGCGGAGGCCGGCTTAGGCAATCTCCGTCAGTTCGATCAGCCCACGCTGCTGGGCGTTCTCGCAGAACTTGAGCAGGTCGTGCTCGAGCTGCTCGCCGGCCTCGGGAAACGTCTGAGCCAGCGACTGCAACGCGCCGCGGATCGAGCCGGCGGCCTCGAGCGCCGACAGCATCGCGCCGGCGGTGGTGTTGAGGCCGTGATACCGGCCTGTTTCGAGGTTCAGCACGACCGTCTCCTGGACGAACGAGCGGTAGACGACATGCTTTGGGATGTGGACGGCCGCGTCGAGTACGGGCGCAGAAGCGATGTTGGACACGTCGGCTTGTCTCCGGTGATTGCAGATCAGTTCCCTTGTCGGCCTGCCTCGCGGAAGCCGATCGAACAACTAACGAGGACGGAAGGCGACAATTTGTGAAGGCGCGGCGTCGGCAGCGAGTTTCGCCGGTTCAGGTCCGTTTGATCGATATGCCGCGCCTCGTGGCCCTCCACGGGTCAGGTCCGCTATGTTCGCCGGAGATCTCGCCCGCTCCGCGCTGGCGAGACTGGATGAACGCGACGCCCGGGAAGGGCGCCAATCGCTGCCTGCCGCTCCTGATGGCCAACGAATCCGGCTGGGTCCTGCAGAACCCAGCCCAGTTCACCGCGGTGTGGGACGGATCGGACCACCGCGATGGCGTCCGGGTCGATTACGAGCCCCAGTGGCCGATGGATCGCCGCCTGGCCTCGAGCCACTTCGGGAGCGGCATCCTGACCTTCGCGGTCCCGTACCTGTTCCGAACCGATCCGGGCTTCAACCTGCTGGTCCGCGGCCCCGCCAACTGGCCCAAGGACGGCATCTGTGCGCTTGACGGACTGGTCGAGACCGACTGGTCGGTTGCGACCTTCACGATGAACTGGAAGCTCACCCGACCGCATCACCCGGTGGCGTTCGACGAAGGCGAGCCGTTCTGCATGCTGGTCCCGCAACGCCGGGGCGAGCTGGCGCAGTTCCAGCCCGAGTTCGTCCCGCTGGAGTCCGACGAGGCAACCCAGGCCGGGCACGCCGGCTGGGTTCAGGGCCGCCACGAGCTTCAGGTCAAGCGGTTTCTGGGCCAGTACTCGCGCGACTTCCAGGAGCACGCCGACGCGTGGGAGCGACGCTACTTCAAGGGGCTGTATCCCAGCGGCGATCCGGCCCCCGAGCACGAGACGAAGCTGCGCCTGCGCGACTTCAGTACTCGGTGATCGTGCCGCGGCGGCGGCTCCAGCCGACGGCCCACCAGAGCAGCACAGATGACACCGGCACCAGCACCGCAGTGAACCCGCCGAGCTTCGCCAGCTCGAGCCAGACAGGCTGGACCGTCCTGGTGCCGACGAGCACATGCCGGAGCAGGTCGACCGCGGGAGTGAGTGGCTGGACCTCCGAGGTCCACCTGATCCAGCCCGGGAAGAGCATCACCGGGAAATAGGCGCCACCCAGGAGGCTCAGGCCGGCGATCGCCCACGCTGCTCCCAGGGCCGACTTGAACGCGAGCAGCGCCGCGACAAACAGCAATCCGATGCAGGCAAATGACACGGCCGCCAGCAGCGTCACGCCGAGCGCCGGCGGGATCCCCAGCGGATGAAGCGGGATCCCAAACAGGCCGGCCGCCAACGCCAGCATCAGGCCGGCGAACAAGGTGGCGTACAGGATCGGGAAGGCGGCAACCGCGATCACGCCGCCGACGGGGCCGAGCGGCGAGATCAGCATGCGCTCGAAGTTGCCCTGCATGAGCTCCATCTGGACGACGTGGGACGTACTTAAGGCGGAGGTCACGACGGCCATGATCACGATCCCGACGACGGCGAACGCGTAGTAGTCGCCGCCGGGCCCGGCCGCGTCGGGGCGGACGAGCTTCGCGATGTAGAAGAACGTCGTCAGCGTGAGCAGCATGGCCAAGACCTGGCCCACGATCCGGAACCGGTAGCTCGCGAAGATCGCCGCGTCGCGCCTGATGGTCGCGGCGATCGCCCCCGTGTAATTGAAGACGACAGTCATGCGGACCGCAGCCTCCCGTCCTCTATGATCAGCGCGCGATCGAACACGATCGGCTGCTCTTCCCCAACGGGCGAGCACCAGATCACGCAGCCCCCGCGGCCGAGCAGCTCGCTCACCGCCGTGTTCAAGACCGCCAGGCCGTCGGCATCGAGACTGTTGCGGGGCTCGTCGAGAAACAGAACCTTCGGACGATGCAGGAAGGTCAGCGCAAGCCGGAGCCGTTGCCTTTGCCCTTGCGAGAGCCGGTCGGCTCGCCGGCTGGCCAGCGGCGCGAGCTCGAAGCGGATCAAGGCGTCCTCCGCGGCTGGCTTGCGGTCGGCCCGAGCCATGAACGACACCCGCGCCCAGTACTCGAGATGGGCGCGGACGCTGAGGCGCGCGTAGAGGCCACGGTCGCCCGCCGAGAGGTACCCGACTCGCTTGTGGTACTCGCGCCAGCTTCCCTCGCAGCTCAGGCCGTCGATGCTGACGTCGCCACGATCGGGCGCGAGGATGCCCGTGCCGATCCGCAGGAGCGTGGTCTTACCGGCGCCGTTACCTCCGACGATGCTGATCGCCGTTCCGGCGGCGACTTCGAGGTTGACATCGCGGAGCACCGCCCAGCGCTTGCTGCCACGGCCCCAGTGGCGCCAGATGCCGGCAAACGATACGAGCGCTGCCGCGGAAGCAGGTTCGACGGCGGCCGGGTAGCCGGATTCGTTCACGACGGCGCCCGTGCTCAGAGCGGCATCTCCTCTCATCGGCCGACCGCCAGCAGACTGCCGACGTCCTCCCGCGACATCTCGACCAGGTCCGCGAGCATTCTCGTGCTCGCGGTGCGCTCGGCCTCCAGTTCGAATAGCTCGATCCCCTCCGCGAGCGTCGAGAACAGCTCGAATCGCATGCGAGCCCTCGCTGCATCGTGAGGCAGGCTGATGGCGTGAGGGAGAAGATCCACGACGCTCGGGCCCTCGATCCGTGAAACGGACACGCTGGGTGCGGATCGGTCGAGCCGGTACACGGCGCGCAGTGGCCGCGGCAGCACCGCCACGTTCTGGGGCACGACCCACAGCTCGTCCTCGTCCGCGAAGGCGCCGATCACCGTCGCATCGAGGCTTGCCGCCAGGTTCGCCGAGCGGGAGATGCTCATGACCGCCGGGCCCGTATGACACAATAGCTCCCGGCCGGAAGGGCCGATCGTCAGCACGTCGTCGCAGAAGATGCGGTGACCGCGGCGTACCAGCTCCGCGGCGATGCTCGACTTGCCCCCGCCGCTCGGAGCCACAAATGCGATCACCCCCTCGCCGGCTTCCACCGCACTCGCGTGCAAGAGTTCGAAGCCGCTGGCAAGGCTGACCGAGAAAAGGATCGTGTCGAGCAGCTGGCGCTGCCATCCGAGGTCATCCCGATGTTTGGGCGCGCATAGCACAGTCCTCGCGTCAGCCGTGATCAGGAAGGTGTCCGGGCCGTAGACGAAGCGCTGGTCGCCCGCCAGGCCGGTCTCGTGATCTAGGGCGCGACCATCACCCAGGACGGTCTGCCAGTCGGGAGGACCGGCGGCGCCGCTCCAGTTCCGCCGAAGCTCTACGGGCGTCGCCATCTGGATGGACACGCGGCGCCCAGATCCTTCGCCGGGAGCGCTCGGGATGCCCGGGAGAGCGACGTCCGACTCCACCTCGAGTCCGAATGCCCGGAAGTTTCGACACCGCACGCAGGTACAACGGCGCGCCGGCCGGGCTTCTTGCGTTTGTGAGCGGCGCCCGACTACCAGAGCCGGCGCTCGGAGACCACCTGGTCATGCCGCGACCTCGGCATGAACGCGTGCGCCAGCGCGAGACCGGACCGCTTGAGCTTGTGCGACCAGCGCTCATCCTCACGGCGCGTCGCGGTCAATCTGATCGCGGTCGCCACGGCGCCGGGGACGGCCGAAACCGGCAACGCGCAGGCGGGCGCGGCGATTCGGGTGATGTGCTCCTCGAGGACGGTACGGTCGCGTGTCTGGGTCAGATGGCGAGCCCAGACCCTGAGCGAGGCCGGCCAAGCACCGTTGCTGAGGACGGCATCTCCGGCGCTGGCCGCTACCTGCCACATGCCCTCCCAGCCCCAGCGGCGAGCGAGCTCAGCCGCCCGCCGCCGTCCATCCTCTCCCACGAGCGCCGCAACGTCGAGGAGGTCGGCGAGCCGCCTGAGGGGCGCCTGGGCCCAGCTGTGCGCGACCAACAGCAGGGCGTGGGCCGCGGGATCGGGCGCGAGCAACCCCTCCACACCGGTGGCACTGGGCACGGAGAGCTTGAGGATCTCGTCGACCGGCGGGGGCGGCAGCCAGGCCGGGCTGTTGGGTCGGCGATGCACTTCGATGAACAGCGGAACGCCTGGCCAGACCAGTGGTGAGAGATGCTGTTGGTGCTCATAGTTCTCGGGGTCGCCGCACTCCACGAATCCGGCCTCGATCAACGCACGCTGGGCAGCCGATGCGTCGTCCGCAAGGAGGTCGAGATCACAGAAGTACCGGTCGGATGGGTGCCGATAGTGGGCCGCCACCTCGGCGCCCTTCATCAGCATCAGCTTGCCGTCGTAGGCGGCGCAGGCCCGCTCGAGCAGCGGGTAGGCCGGCATTGCGATCATCCCGGCTCGCCGCGCTTCGGCCTCGAGCTCCGGGGGCAGCGTCCATCCGCGCGAGCGCCACACGCGAGCCGCGACCAGATGCAGCCGGTGCGCGAGCAACGAATCGATGGTCGGGGCTCGGTCGACGAGGGCGTCAACCCGATCCCAGACTAGTGCGCCGTCGCCCTGCATGCCATAACAACGAAGGCGTCAGTCGGCTACTTGTTCGGCCGGAATGAGTTTGAAGCGGCCCTCACGCGAAGCGACGCTCCCGGCGAGCATCCCGCTTGCGAGGAGCATCCAGCCGGCCAGTTCGGCTCCGTGCTTCAGCATGGCGGTCAACTGGAATGTCCAACTGCCGTCGACGTGGCCGGCACCCCCGTCGGCCGCCGGGCCTACGGTGTGGAGCGCAAACGAGCAAACCAGCAGGGCGAGCGCGGCCAGGACCGTGATTCGAATGCTTGGTGGATCGTGCAAGGCAAGCCAGCAGAGAAGGGCGAACACGGCGGCCAGCGGCGCCAGCAGCATCGCGACGTCGTAAGCGGCGAACGTCCGGACGAGGGCGAGGCTCGCCACCAGCGCGCCAAGCAGCACTCGGGCCACGCGCAGCCGAGGCGGACGCGCGGCACCCAGGATGATCGCTGCCGCGGCGCCCGCCTGGGCGAGCACGCTGACGGCTCCGAACACGCTCTTGTGGTGGTTCGAATCTAGGATCCTCAGGCTCAGGTCGAAGACGCCGAAATCGAGCAGCTGGCAGACGGCCTGGAGGGCGACGGTCGCCGTGGTCAGGCAAAGCCCGACTTGGATCACCCATCGAGCACGGTCGTCTCGAAGCACGGTTAGTCCCACCACCTGCACTTAACGTCCCGCCGATGGGGCTGGCTTTCAGTCCGCGCCCAGACATGCGCGAATATGGGGACTGGCGGCCCGTTAGTCGGTTGTGCCGGAGGCGGTAACACCTGGGTTCTGCGCGCCCGATCTGAGCGTCATCGTGGTGA
>Ga0335081_10014319_pt1 | contig 12828 bp, 10 predicted proteins | sample Lox_Sample_35_FD_206713 | JGI IMG/M metagenome (GOLD analysis project Ga0335081, IMG submission 206713) | Soil microbial communities from Loxahatchee National Wildlife Refuge, Florida, United States - Lox_Sample_3.5 | ecosystem: Environmental > Terrestrial > Soil > Wetlands | place: USA...
TTGCGGGCGAGGCATTGGCCGGAATAGCGGTGAGATTGGCAATGCCGCCGATGTTTTGCGCGATGCGGCCGACGCGCTTATCGCGATAGACGAGGTAGTCGAGGAAGGGCACGAGGGGAGCGGCTTTTCCGTCGACAGCCAGGTCGGCTGGGCGAAAGTCGGAGACGACCGGCACGCGCGTGCGAGCGGCCAGGATCGCGCCCTCGCCGATCTGCCAGGTGGCTTTCAGCTTGCGACCCAGGAACGGCGCGGCGTCGCCCTGATGATATATCGTCTGGCCATGGCATCCGATGAGATCAGCCTTGACGCGAAAGCGCTGCTGCGTGGAGAGGACCGCTTCCGCGTAAAGATCGCCGAGAAGAAAGTTGAGGCGCGACAGATCAGCGACGCTGGCGCGAGGCGCATTCATGGCTGCCAGCACGGCAGCGCGGACAGGCTTGGGATAAGGGTACTCGGCGTGGGCGAGCAGTTCGAAGCGGGGAGCGGCTGAAGGGCCGGGGCGGTGCGATGAGCGGAAACGAACGAGGGCCACGTTGATGCCATCGGCCGAAGTGCCGCTCATGATGCCGGCAACGATCATGAGGGTTCCTCGCGGCCGATGGTTTCGAGGCGTACCTGCTCGCTGAATTCCCACAGCCGTCGAGAGAGGCGCTCGATCCTTGCAGGAGTCGGCGCAGGGGTGCGGCGGCCAAGCTGCGGGTATTTCTTTTTGAAGTTGAGGACGCGCCTCGCGGATTCGGCGGCGCGCCGGGCAAATCTGCGGTCGTGCTCAACTTCTCCGAGTAGAGCCTCAAAAGCGCCGGCGACAAATTCTTCTTTGTGGCAAATCAGCGCGATGTCGCCACCCGCGCGAATGTGTTCGACCGCGGCTTGCGGCGTGGGCATGGCGGCTTGCACACCGCCCATCTCGAGATCATCGGAGACGATCAGGCCACGGTAGCCGATTTTCCTGCGCAGGATATCCGTGATCCACTTCTTCGAGAGGGAGGCGGGTGTCTTTTCTTTGGTGACCGCGGGATACGCCGCGTGGGAGACCATGACGAAGGGAAGTTCACGACGAAGAGTCCGGTAGGGAGCGATGTCATCGGCCCAAAGTTTCTTGAATGATTTGCTGATCACGGGCAGATCGAAGTGGGAGTCGAGATTGCCCTCACCGAGACCGGGAAAATGTTTTCCGCTGCCCAGGACGCCGGCATCACGCAGGCCACGGAGAAATTCGCGGGCGTAGAGCACGGCCTGCTTTGGCTCCTGGGAGACGGCGCGGGAACTCATGACCGAGCGCGAGGCTTCGAAGGCGAGATCAAGAGTGGGAGCGAAATCAATGTTGAAACCCAAGGCGCGGCAGTTGTCGCCAATGACGCGACCATGCTTGCGAAACAGCAGGAGATTGCCGGTGGCAAAGACGTCAGCCGGAGCAGGGGCGGGACCGATGACGTTGCGCAAGCGATCGACTTTGCCACCTTCGAGATCGAGCGAGAGAAACATCGGCGTGGCGACCAGCGCCTGGCAGTCGCGGAGAAGCTTGTGCGTTTGCTCGCCTGAGGTGATGTTACGGCCGAAGAGAATGACTCCGGCCGGCTGCAGGCGGGCGATCAGGGAGCGAAGCTGGGGCGACATCTCGGTGCCATCGAAGCCGATGATGAGAAGCTGGCCGATTTTCGCGCGTAGATCAGTCTTGGTGGGCATGTAGAAGTCGTTAGTCGCAATACTCGGTCAATCGATCTGCTTCTTCAATTCTGCCAGCAGGTTTAGCGCTTCGAGTGGCGTCAGCCTATTCAGATCCACCTCGCGCAGGCGCTCGAGTACGGGCTGCGAGAGCGGTGTGAAAATCGTGAGCTGGGCGGAGCGCGCAGGGCGCGATTCGTCGGCGGCCAGGTGATCGGTGAGCCTGAGTTCGGCGTTCTCATGTTCTGCCAGAACTTCCCGCGCGCGCTCGACGACTTCGTGAGGCAAGCCCGCGAGCTTGGCGACTTCGATGCCATAGCTGCGGTCGGCGGGGCCGGCCTCGACGCGGCGCAGGAACACGATGCCACCACCGGTTTCTTTCACGGACACGTGATAGTTCTTCACGCCCGACAATCGTTCAGCGAGTTCGGTGAGCTCGAAATAGTGGGTCGCGAATAAAGTCTTGGCACGCGTGCGGGCGTGGAGACATTCGATGGCGGCCCAGGCGATAGCGAGACCGTCGTAAGTGGCAGTGCCGCGCCCGACTTCGTCGAGCAAAATCAGCGAGCGAGGCGTGGCGGTATGCAGAATGGCGGCAGTCTCGGTCATCTCGACCATGAAGGTGGAGCGTCCACGGGCAAGATTATCGCTGGCGCCTATGCGGGTGAAGACGCGGTCAACCACCCCGAGGCGCGCCGAGCGTGCGGGAACGAACGAACCCATCTGCGCGAGGATCACGATGAGCGCGGCTTGCCGAAGGTAAGTAGACTTGCCGCCCATGTTGGGCCCGGTCAGGATGAGAATCGTGTGGGTGGTGGCGTTAAGAAAAAGATCGTTGGGGACGAAGCGGTCGCCGGCGCCGATGTCCTGATTCTCGATCACGGGATGGCGACCCTCGACGATTTCGATATCGGCGGAGTCATCAAACGCGGGCCGGCAGTAGTTACGCAGCGCCGCGATGTGGGCAAGAGAAGCCAGCACGTCGACCTCGGCGAGCGCGAGGGCGGTCTGACGGATGCGCTTGGCCTCGCCAGCAATATTGCTGCGCAAAGCGGCAAATAAACGGCGCTCGATGTCGACTATCCTTTCCTGGGCATCGAGAATTTTCGACTCGTACTCTTTCAGCTCCGGAGTGGTGAAGCGTTCGGCATTCACCAGGGTCTGCTTGCGCTCGTAATCTGCCGGAACAAGATGAAGATTGGGCTTCGAGACCTCGAGGTAGTAGCCGAAGATGGAATTGAACTTCACCTTCAGCGAACTGATGCTAGTGCGCTGCCGCTCGCGCTGCTCAATCTGCGCCAGGTATTGTTTGCTGTTGCGGCTAAGGTCGCGAAGATCGTCGAGCTCCTGGTCGACGCCAGATTGGATGACGCCGCCGTCGCTGATGGAAAGTGGCGGCTCGGGAACGATGGTTGCGTCGATGTGAGCGCGCAGGTCGGCGAGTTCGTCGACGGTGGAATGGAGCTGCTGGAGGCGCTCGGCCGAGAGTCGTGCCAAAGAGGCGCGGACAGCAGGAATTTTCGCAAGCGACGCGGCGAGCGCGAGAACATCGCGCGGATTGGCGGTTTCAAGAGTGACGCGGCTCAGCAGGCGCTCGAGATCGAGCACGCCGTCAAGGGCGCGGCGCAGTTCCTCGCGGGACACAGTTTCCTTAACCTCGACCTCAACCGCACTCAGGCGGGCATCGATTTCGGCAGGATCGATGGACGGGCGCAGCATCCAGGAGCGCAGCAGGCGCTTACCCATCGGCGTGACCGTCGCGTCGATCGATCGAAAAAGGGTCACCCCAGCGTCGGTTCCCGCGAAAAGAGGTTCGATAAGCTCGAGGTTGCGGACGGTCACGGCATCGAGGACGAGGCAATTCTGCCGCTCGTAGAAGCCGATGCGATCGACGTGGTCGAGCGTGCCGCGCTGGGTGGAGCGGACATAGTGCAGGATGGCACCGGCGGCCGAGGCTGCCGCGGGCTTGCCCGCAAGACCGAACCCTTCGAGCGACAGGACGCCAAAATGATTTTCGACCAATGGAATGGCGTGGTCGGGCGCGAAGATCCAGTCGTCGAGTGGAGTCTCGGCCCAGGCAGCGCTCTGCGGCCTGGCTTGGGGAGTGGCCGGAACGGCGCTCGAATCCGAGGCGGTACTTCGCTCAAACAAGGGCAGGGAGGATCCGAAGAGAACTTCTCTGGGCCGCAACTGCTGAAGCTCTTCCTGGATGCGGCGGGCTGCATCCTGACCTTGAAACTCGGTGGCGCGGAACTCACCGGTGGAAAGGTCAAGCGCGGCGAAGCCGACGCGATCGTCCAGATGGGCGACGCCGGCCAGAAAGTTGTTTTCTTCCGAACTGAGCGAGGCATCGGCGGCGGTTCCGGGCGTCACCACGCGGGTGACCTCGCGCCGCACCAGTTTCTTGGCGACGCGGGGATCTTCCACCTGATCGCAGATCGCGACCTTGAATCCGCGACGTATAAGCTTGGAAATGTAGCCCTCGGCGGCGTGGTAAGGGACTCCGCACATGGGGACGGCGATACCTTTTTCCTTATTGCGCGAGGTCAGCGTGATCTGGAGTTCGCGGGCGGCGAGCACGGCATCCTCAAAAAAAAGTTCGTAGAAGTCGCCGAGACGAAAGAAGAGCAGGGCGGTGGGATGTTCCTTCTTGATGGCGGCGTATTGCCGCATCAACGGAGTGGACGGCTCAGTCATCTGGGTGCGGGTGCGTGGGCGGATTATAACAAAGGCAGAGGCGGGGTTTGAGCGATCCGAAGCACAGAGAAATGCCAGTTGACGTGCGATCCTGAGCGATGTTTTCCTTAGCCATGGAACTCCGCAAAGATCCCATCACGCGCTCCTGGGTGATCACGGGCGACGACATTCCGGAACCATCTCCGCGCTCGGGCGAGCCCTGCAAGTTTTGCCCGGATTCGTCCGCGCCCGCGCAGGTCATTTCGGCGATGACCGAGATCGATGGCGTGCCGTGGTCGGCGCGCGCCGTGGTTCATCCTACGCCCCTCTACCGGATCGAAGGCGATCCAACGCGTCGCGGGGAAGGCCTGTACGACCGCATGCGGTCGGTGGGCGCGCATGAAGTGCTGGTGGAGAATCCGAAGCATGACCGGGAGCTCTGGAATGCCAGCGACGTGGAAATCGGGCAGTTTCTGCGGCTGGCTGCGCAGCGCATACAGGACCTGAAGCAGGATCAACGCTTCAAGTACGTCAGCATCTTCAAGAACTATGGTCGCGATGCGGGGCAGGAATTCGAGCACCCGAATTCAGAGCTCACGGCCACAACGTTCGTGCCCAGAAGAGTCTTGTACGAGCTGCGTGCGGCGCGGGATTATTACGCCACCAAAGAGCGCTGCGTGTTCTGCGACATCATCGGCCAGGAAGAGCGGCAGAACCAGCGCCTGCTGGAGATCCGCAATGACTACGTCGCGCTTTGCCCGTATGCCCCGCGGGTGCCCTACGAAACCTGGATTCTGCCGCGCACCCATGAAGCTTCATTTGAACGGACCGTGCTCGCCCGCGCCGGAGTTCTGACCGATCTCAGCGCCCTGCTGCGAAGCACCTTGCAGCGGATCAGGACGGCGAGCGAAGAGTTTCACCTGGTGCTGCATACGTCGCCGAACAGCCTGCACCGCTCGGAGAGCCTGGGATACTGGAAGACGATCGACGAGGACTACCACTGGCACATCGAAATTCTCCCGATCCTAGGCGGGAAGGCGAGGTCATACACGTTCAAGGAAGTGTATTATTCGCCGCTGACCTCGGAGACAGCGGTGAAACGGCTGCGCGAGGCCAAGGTGGACGGATAAGAGTTCTCGGTTTCCGGTTCTGGGTGGACCAGTTGAAGTGTTGCCGTTCTGGCTGGCGCGAAGTGTCACCCAGTTATCCATCCCGCCCTTTCGCACAAAACGCGAATAGGACGGGGCACCCGGCGAAAAGAATGGGACATCGCCGGGCCATTCGCCGACACTGGAATATAATGGCGGCCTTTTGAAAAGGGGCCGTCTTGAAACGTCTTCTTTGTGTTCTTCTCCTGGCTATCGCGGTCTCGGCGCAAAACGCCCCTCCGGAAAAGCAGCAGGCCCTCTGGCAGAAGCTGGAGAGCACGATTGGCGCGGTGGACCGTGACCTCGATGGCGCCATGGGCGTTGCCATCCTCGACCTGACCAGCGGGCAGAAATCTCTGTTGCATGCCGACGACGTGTTTGCCCAGGCAAGCTCCATCAAGATTGCCGTGCTGCTCGAACTTTATCGCCAGGCGCAGCAGGGCAAGCTGAAGCTGACCGACATCTACACCGTGCAGCAATCGGATCTGGTCCAGGACAGCGACATCATGAACGGGCTCACTTCGGGTGTGACGAAGATCACGCTGCGGGATGTAGCGACCATGATGGTTGCGGTCAGCGACAACAGCGCGACCAATGTGCTGATCGATCGTGTGGGCATGGAGAACGTGAACGCGCTGCTCGATTCGCTGGGGCTGGCCCACACGCGACTGCGCCGGAAAATGATGGACGTGAAGGCGGCGAGCGAAGGGCGGGAGAATGTCTCGACACCGCGCGAGATGATGCTGCTGCTCGAAGCGGTGTACCGGGGGAAGGTGCTCAACAAGGAGATGACCGACGATTTCTTCAAGATGCTGGCCACGCACAAGGACAGTTGGATCCCGCGTGATCTGCCCGACGACGTGAAAAGCGCGAACAAGCCGGGTGCGCTCGAGGGTGTGCGGAACGACTCGGGGATCGTCTTTGCGCAGAACCGACCGTTCGTGATCTGCGTGATGACGACGTACCTGCGGCGGGAACGCGATGGAGAAGAGGCGATCAGCAAGATTGCGCTGGCCGCTTACCGGATGTTTGACCGGATCGGGCGGGCATCGGAGTACGGGCGAGTCGTTTCGACCGGGAATAGCAGCAAGCCCTGAATTAGCTGGCCAAAGGCGCATCCGATATCCAGGAAACTTCCATGACCGTTCGTCGCATGAAGACCTACACGGGCGAGCAAGGCTACGTGTACCAGTACTATTTCGTCGGCAAACGAGCGGCGAGCCAGGAAAAGGCGGCGACGGAGTACATCTTCGACGTGACCTCAGATCGAAAAACGACGTTCTCGGTCAGTGTCGTTCTCGGCGAGGAGGTCCTAAAGACCTGGGCCACGCGGCACGGGCGTGCGTTGAACGATGCGGAGCAGTACGGAGCCGTCAAGATGCGGCTCTTCCGGGCCTTCGACGAAATCGAGGACATGATGGCCGACGGGAGGCGCCTGACGCTGGATGAGGGCCAGTTGGACGACGTTCTGCGGGTACTAGGAGTGGATTAAGAAGGCACCAACTTTCGCCGCCCGTGCGCGCTTGCCTTGCTGCTAGGAGACGGCCTTCTTGTGACCTTCGTCACAGCCGATTGTGACATCATTTGCTGCCATATGCCCCGTCGGTGGGGCAGACTATAATCAGCCTGGTTGGGGAGGATGGCTTTCAGGCAAGCCTTCGAGTGAATATGCATCTGCTCTGGTTGCGATTTGCGCTCGGCTGTTATGCCGTGGGGCTGATTTACGCCCTGGTCGCGTTGACGCGTACGACCGACCTGCTGAGCCGGATTGCGCTGCATGCCGTCAGCCTGGGGATGGTCTTCCATTTCGTGTCGCTTACAGAGGCTTACCTGACCTCAGGACATGGACAGGTGACGGCGGTTTCGGTCCACAACTCCGAGTCGCTGCTGGCATTTCTGATCATGACGGTCTTCATGATCGTGTATTTCATCTACCAGACGACCTCTCCCGGAATCATTGCCTTCCCTCTGGTCTTCGTGTTGACTTTCGTGGCCGCCACCGGGCAGCAGCCGTTCCTGATGATGTCGCCGGGGCTGCGCAAGGGCTGGCTGCTGGCGCACATTGCACTGATCTTTACGGGTTACGCTGCCCTGGTGCTGAGTTTCGGGGCCAGCCTGGCTTATCTGTTGCAGGAAACGAGCTTGAAATCCAAGAACCCGGGGCGCATCTTCTCGCAGTTGCCGCCTCTGCAGGTAATCGACGAGATTGGCTACCGGTCGCTCCTGCTGGGCTTTCCGTTCATGACCCTGGGCCTGATTGCCGGCTCGGTGGTGGCGGAGGCCAGATTCGGCCGGGTGGATTTGCTCGACCCTAAAGTATTTCTTTCGGTATTGATGTGGATCGTCTATCTCATCATGGTTTATACACGCTGGAATGCGGGATGGCGAGGCCGGCGGGCAGCCTTGCTGGCGAGTTTTGCTTTCATCGTGGCGATCGTCGCCTGGGCGGCGAACTACTTTAGCGGGATACACAGGTTCGTTTCCTCATGAGATTCCACCTCATCGGCCTGAACCACAACACGGCGCCGGTTGAAGTACGGGAGCGGCTGGCGATCCCGGAGTCGCGCCTGCCGGAGGCCTGCCGGAAGCTGGGAGAGCATCCCGGAATCGATGAGGGAATGATTATCTCCACGTGCAACCGGGTGGAGATCATCGCCAATTTGAAGAACGGGCATGGGGACCTCCGCGGATTCCTGCGGGAGTATTTCGGGGTGGACCCGGCCGAGTTTGAGCGCCATTTGTACGAGTATCGCGAGCAGGATGCGGTCCGGCACCTATTCCGCGTGGCCGCCAGCCTGGATTCGATGGTGGTGGGAGAGCCGCAGATTCTGGGCCAGGTGAAGGAGGCGTACGCCACGGCGCGGGCAGTAGGCACGATACGGGCGCAACTCGACCAGTTGATGACGCGGGCGTTCGCGGTGGCGAAGCGAGTGCGAACCGAGACGCTGGTAGGGTCGTCGGCGGTGTCGGTGGCCTCGGTCGCAGTGGAGCTGGCGAAGAAGATTTTCGGCAACCTGCAGGGCAAGCAGGTGTACCTGGTGGGCGCGGGCAAGATGAGTGAACTGGCGGCGCGGCACCTGCTGGCGCATGGCTGCTCGTCGATATTCGTGGCCAACCGCACGTACGATCGCGCCATCCGCTTAGCCCAGAAGTTCCAGGGACAGGCCATCGAGTTCAGCCGGCTTTACGAGACGTGCGACCGGGGCGACATCGTGATCACCTCGACGGGTTCGCCGCATGCCATCTTCAGGCGCGAGCACGGCGAGGCTTTTATTTCCCGCCGCCGGAACCGCCCGATGTTCTTCATCGATATTGCAGTGCCCCGCGATGTCGATCCGGGGATGAACAAGGTCGAGGGAATATTCGTCTACGACATCGACGACCTGCAGCAGGCAGTCGCGGCCCACGTGGCCGACCGGAAGAAAGAAGCGGAGCGGGCGGAAGCGATCGTCAATAGCGAGGTAGAACGCTTCCAGGCGCGAATCCAGACGTTGGATGTGGTTCCCACGATTGTTTCGCTGCAAGATCACCTGGAGACGATCCGGCAGGCGGAGATCGACCGCGTGCGGGGACGGCTGGGGCCGCTGACACCGGATCAGGAATTGGCAGTGGAGGCGCTGACGCGTGGCATTGTGAACAAGATCATGCACACGCCGATCAGCGCGCTCAAGACTGCAGCCCGCGAACCGGAAGCCACAACGGTGATCGATCTGGTGCGGCGGCTGTTCAATCTGCAGGAAAAGAAGGCTGCGAAGTCGGGCGGCGATCCGGGAGCCGTGAACTGATGGCTCGTCTGCGCATCGGGTCCCGCGGATCACAGCTGGCGCTCTGGCAGGCCAATCACATCGCGGCGTTGCTCCGGGAGCGAGGTCACGAAGTCGAGCTGGAAATTATCAAGACAACCGGAGACAAGATCACCGACGTGGCGCTGGCCAAGGTCGGCACCAAGGGCATGTTCACGAAAGAGATTGAAGAGGCGCTCGCCGAGGGGCGGGTGGACCTGGCTGTGCATAGCCTGAAAGACTTGCCGACGGAGCTTTCACCAGGATTCGAGATTGCGGCGATCACGAAGAGGGAGAATCCCTGCGACGTGTTCTGCTCGCGAAAGTATGCTAGCGTCGGGGCGCTGCCGCACGGAGCGAGAGTGGGCACGAGCAGCCTGCGACGGCAGGCACAGTTGAAGGCGCTGCGGCCGGATCTGGAGATTCATCCGTTGCGGGGGAATGTCGACACGCGGCTGCGCAAGCTGGAGGCGGGAGAATACGACGCGATCATCCTGGCGGCCGCCGGTCTGAATCGCCTGGGCAAGGCCGAGCTGGTGAAGCAGGTTATTTCGGCAGACATCATGTGCCCGGCGGCGGGGCAGGGTGCGTTAGGGATCGAGATTCGCGCCGGGGATGCGGCCACGCGGCAGCACCTGGCATTTCTCGATGATGCGGCCGCGCGGGCCACGACTACGTGCGAGCGCGCCCTTCTCAACAAGCTGGGTGGCGGATGCCAGGTACCGATCGGGGCGTCGGCTGAGATGCGCGGCGGACGCCTGCATCTGGAGGCGATTGTGGCCAATCCCGACGGATCGAAGGTGCTGCGCGAGTCCCGAGATGGAAATGACCCTGTCAAGTTGGGGAACGATGTTGGTGAGACGCTGCTGGCGCGGGGCGGCGACGCCATCCTCGAAGAAGTTTACGGCAGCGGCATGGCGGTTCCGCAGCAACCATGAAGGCCGGTTCTGCGCGAGTCCACACGAAGTCAGGGTCCGGACGGCGCGAGCGCACCCCGAGTCAATCCAATGGCCGGTAAACCTCTTTCAGAGATTCGTGTGCTGGTGGGGCGAGCCCGGCATCAGGCAGGGGCGCTGTCTGCCGGATTGCGCGCGCTGGGAGCGGATGTGCTCGAGATTCCGTTTATCGAGATTCGCAAACCTCGGTCCTTCCGGGCGCTCGACCAGGCCCTGAGGAATCTTCCGGACTACGATTGGCTGATCCTGACCAGCGTGAATGGCGTAGATTCGATGTGGGAGCGGCTGGAGAAGCTGCGGCTCGGGCGAAGCGCTCTGGGGCACCTGAAAATCGCGGCAATCGGTCCGGCGACGAAGAAGGCAATCGAGAAGCGAGGCCTTAGAGTCGATGTGGTTCCGGAGGAGTACGTGGCGGAATCGGTCGTACGCAGCTTACGCCGTCGGGTGAAAGGGAAGCGCGTGTTGCTGGTTCGGGCAAAAGTTGCGCGGGACGTGATCCCGCGCGAACTGCGGTCTGCGGGCGCGGAAGTGGACGTGGTCGAAGCTTACGAGACGGTAGTGCCGAAGTCTTCGCGTAGCCGCTTGCGAGCGGCGCTCAACAGCAAGAATCGCCGTCCCGACTTCATCACCTTTACCAGTTCGTCTACGGTTCGCAATTTTGTAGCGCTGTTGGGCCGGCCCACGGCCAGGAAGCTGGGTGGAGTGAAGTTCGCTTCCATCGGCCCGGTCACATCGGCGACGTTGCGGGAACTGGGACTGCGGGTCGATGTCGAAGCGAAGGCGTACACGATTCCGGGGCTGGTAGAGGGGATCGTCGCTTCCCGCCGCGAACTCTTGAACACAGCAAAGGGGATTTCTTCCCGAGTTGTCCGGCGGCTCTCGAGTTATTGAACGCCCTTTTGCGAGACGACGGTTTGCAGCATTGATCTTCCAGCCACGTCCCCCATCTTGAATGCAACCCAGACACCGGCGCGGAGAATCGCGGCCATTGGAGCTGACGAGCGGGGAAGATCCACCGCGGCCATGGGCGTGTTGTGGCGCAGTACCTGGACGGTAAGGAGACCGTTCTCCTCCAGCAAGCGCTTCAAGGAAGCGTGGGTAAAGTGATTGAGATGGTGTTTGTCGTAGAGCCGCACGGAAGGCGTGGAGAATCCCACGTGATGCAGAGTTCTGGCGGAGCGATAGATCACACTGCGTTCATCGACGGTCATGGTGATCACGATGCCGCCAGGAGCGCAGAGATCGTTCAGTCGCCGGGCGAACCTGGAGACATCGGGGATGTGCTCGATCACGGCGAGGCTGGCCAGGGCGTCAAACTGCCGGTCGAACTGGGTATCGAAGAAATCGCCCTGCAGGTAACGGATGCCCTCGGTTGGAGGATTGGGAGCGGTGTCCACGCCGGTCAAGGCAAGTCTGGAGTTGGCATTTCTCAGATAGCGGAGAAAATTCCCGTTGCCACAACCGATGTCCAAAACGGACGCAGCCGGGTTGCGCGCGGTAATGATGCGGCTGAGCTTCTCATAGAGAACGAGATCGGGATGCAGGAACCAATTACGATGGGACTCGGCGAAGTAGTCGGGGGCATACGGCTCGAAACTGTTCAAAGAGTTCAAGTCCGTGAAGCAGTGGTCGCAGCTGGGACAGCGGCAAAGTGTGACTTCCTCTAAGCGGTCCTCCACAAAGCTGGGAGCTGCACAGACCGGACAACAAAGCGAAGGCGCGGGAGCAGCAGACATGAAGTTAGTATATTTTATTTGAACAATTCTCCCGTAACTGCTGCGGTTACAAGGTGCTCTCGCATCGACAGACGGAAGGCGGCTGTCACGCGGTTTTGCACTAGAATATCCTCACGCGGTTCCCCGCGCCCGAAGAGGCCGATTTGGTGGTTCACCTGTTTCGTAAATGCCTTTCCCACCATTGCAAGCGCCGATTTCTTTTTCTAGTCCTTCTGACTGCGACGATGTACCCGGCTGCGGCGGGAGCGCAGAATAATTGCGAAATTTCTCAGGCTTCTTATGACGCGGATGTTCAACTACTGGCTCGGCGTCCTCCAACCTATTTGCGCCTTATGGCGAGCCGCTATGTGGACTTGGGACGTGCCGCCCACGGGTTGAGCTGCACGGGGGTGCCTCTGGTGGCGTTTGACGGCTTGCGCTATCGGCGCGCCGGTGGGGAGGACGATCCCGGGTTGTATTACTTTGTGCCCAAGCTCATGCGCATTTCGCACTTGAGCACCGCGGCAGCGGTCGATTTGACGCTGATAGGAATAGTTCTTTTCGGGTCGGGCATCGGGCTGCTGGGTTTCATGCGCACGGCGCGAACGGCGTTGGGCCGGCGGGTGGGAATAATCGCTTTCCTGCTGCTGACAATCGTGGAGCTGATGGCAGGCGATATCTATGTGATCAATGCAGCGCCTGCCATCGCGTGTGTACCCTGGGTCCTCTACTTCGCCACGCGGAAGAGGCTTGCCCCCAGCGCCGTGATTTTCTTTGCGTTGCTCGGGCTGGCGAGCCTGATGGCAAACTTTTTTCGTGCGTACGCAGGAGTGGGGCTGATCCTATTCACGCTGGCGGCCGTGATCGGCGTCTATGAGATGAAAAC
>Ga0335081_10014320_pt1 | contig 12827 bp, 10 predicted proteins | sample Lox_Sample_35_FD_206713 | JGI IMG/M metagenome (GOLD analysis project Ga0335081, IMG submission 206713) | Soil microbial communities from Loxahatchee National Wildlife Refuge, Florida, United States - Lox_Sample_3.5 | ecosystem: Environmental > Terrestrial > Soil > Wetlands | place: USA...
CCCTGCGGACGGCGGCCTCGTCGAGACTGTGCTCGAGGCGCGCATCGAAGCAGATCTTGAGGCGGGGCGATGCAACCTCGCGGACCATGCGGAGCGCGTCGGCATAACCCTTGATGACGGGCGGATGGTTCTGGAGCGCGAGGGTCATGCCAAAATCGCCGGCGAGGGCGGCGGCTTCGGAGAGCGTCTGACGGCACCAGTCCCAGGTCTGCTGATCGGAGAAGTCCTGGTGCTCGGCTTTCCAGACGGCCTGCGCGATGTCATAGCGTCCGCCGCCGGCGGGCACGAGGGTGACGCCGGGCCAGGCGAGAAAGACGCGGACGATTCTGGCGCCGAGATCGGACGTCATGCGCATGAGCTCGCGCAGATAGACCAACTGAGTTTCGCGATGCTCGGGGATGGGGCTGCTGAAATCGTTGTTGCCGGCGACGGCGTAGATCTCGATGCCCTGGTCGGCGGCAAGCTTGCGGATCTGCCGGCAACGCTCCCGGGACATGTCGAGAGGATTGCCATGGGGGCGCTTGCCGTCGATTTCGACGCCCTGGTAGCCGAACTTTTTGGCACGGCCGATCACCTGCTCCACGGTGAGGGCATCGCCGCGATACCAGACGCCCCCGTAGGTGATGCTGTAGAGTCCGACTTTGATTTCGGCGCGGGGCGCGGCGGAAGCGGACAGCGCGCCCGCGGCCAGGGTAGACTGCACGAACCGGCGGCGTGAAACATTGCTGGGCATACGGTCTCCGATCGGACCTTATTATCTCACCGCGCACCGGAAGCCGATTCCTTCGTCGCTCAAGCCAAGGGGCGCCCCGGCGCGGAAAGAGGCGCGATGGGCCCAAGCGGGGTCAACCCACGACCCGCCACGCAACGCCCGCGCAGAGCCGCGGTCGGGCCCCTGCGGATCTACGCCTTCGGCCGGAGGTTTATCGACGTACCAGTTCGATACCCACTCCAGGACGTTGCCTAACATGTCGTACAGCCCGAATGCGTTCGCCTGTTTCTGCGCGACCTCATGTGTCCTGCCGCCGGCGTTTCCAAGGTACCAGCCGACCGACTCAATGGGACCATAGCGAGCCGACGCGACCCCACCGCGCGCGGCAAGCTCCCACTCCGCCTCTGTCGGCAGCCGTCCCCCCACCGCCTCGCAGTATGCGGCGGCCGCCTCCGACGAAACCGTCTCTACCGGAAGCTTGGGCCCCCTGAAGTGGCTCGGGTTGCTCCCCGTCACTTTTTGGTACGCCTCTTGCGTCACCTCGGTCTGCCCGATCCAGAACCCCCTGGTGATGGTGACGTCGTGAGCAGGCTCGTCCTGGTCCGGCATGCAATCGCTGTCGCCAGGCGAGCAGCCCATTCTGAAAGTTGCCGGCGGAATCCACACGTAGGTCAATCCGTCCTTGGGATTGGTGCGCCTGGCGCCGGCCGGCAGAGTGCCCGCTGGTGGAGGAGGCGGGCCGGTCTTGTTGACGGGCGCAGGTTCGAGGACCCGCCGCGGGGAGCGCGGAGCATCGTCGTAGCCTTGGCTCACTTGCACGCGCCTTTCTTCCAGCGAGGGGTAGCCGCCTTTGGCCTCTTTGGGAAGCGGCAGGGCGTTCAATCCTTGCAGCAGCTCCTCCCTGGTGAAGGTGAGCGGCGGTTTGGCCAAAGACATGGCTGCAAATCGATCCGCTTCCAATTCCTGGCGCTTACCTGGTTCATCGCCGGAGAGCAAGTCATGGTTGATATGGTGCGCAATCTCATGCGCGAGCGCGAAGTAGAGAGCCAGATTGGAACTGATCAACTCCGGGTCGTAGAGAATCCATCTCTCGGTACCGTTGGCGCCGGGGCATTCGTCGGAGGCCGCGCCGCTCCGGTCTTTCACCTTCTGATCCGACGACGCAAAGAGGAGGATCGTGCCCTGCCTGAGACCGACGGCCACTGCGATGTTTTCGAAAGCCGTGATGGCCGAGGTGCCCGGGGCGCGCTTGGATACGCCGCAAAGATCTCCAGCCGGGCACAGACAGCACGACAGGCCGGCTGCGATGCCCAGGCAAAAGAACCTCATCGGCCGGTCCGCGGCGAAAGGCCCGGTACGATGATGCGGGTGTCGCCTTTGCCGAGAGAGAAGGAGAGAATCACTTGAAATCTCCCGCGCACCGGAACCCGATTCCTGCTTCGCGGAAATCGCCAATGGGCGGGCCGGCGCGGAAAGAGACGCGCTGGGACCACGCGGGGTCGATGAACGACCCTCCGCGCACCACCCGCGAAAAGGCCCGACCGGGCTTGGGTCCTTTCGGATCCACGCTTTCGGCCGGCAGTTTGTCCACGTACCAGTCCGATACCCACTCCATGACGTTGCCCAACGTGTCGTACAGCCCGAATGCGTTGGCCTGTTTCTGCGCGACTTCATGGGTCCTGCCGCCGGCGTTTCCAAGGTACCAGCCGACCGACTCAATGGGACCATAGCGAGCCGAAGCGACCCCGCCGCGCGCCGCAAGCTCCCACTCCGCCTCCGTGGGCAGCCGTCCCCCTACCGCTTCGCAGTAGGCGACGGCCTCCTCCGCCGAAACGGTCTCTACCGGGAGCCTGGGCCCTCTGAAGTGGCTCGGGTTGCTCCCGGTTACTTTTTGGTACGCCTCTTGCGTCACCTCGGTCTGCCCGATCCAGAACCCCCTGGTGATGGTGACGTCGTGAGCAGGCTCCTCATCCGAGATACACTCGCCGTCGGCAGGCGAGCAGCCCATGCGGAAGGTTGCCGGCGGAATCCACAGATAGACGGATTCGTCCTTGGGATTGGTGCGTTTAGAGCCGGCCGGCAGAGTGCCCGTTGAGGGAGGACCGGGGGCGGTCCTGTTGACGGGCGCCGGTTCGAGGACGCGCCGCGGCAAGCGCGGAGCGTCGTCGTAGCCCTGGCTTATCTGCGCGCGCCTTTCTTCCAGCGACGGGTAGCCGCCTTTCGCGCCTTTGGGAAGCGGCAGGGCGTTCAATCCCTGGAGCAGCTCCTCCTTGGTGAAGGCCAGCGGCGGTTTGGCCAAAGACATAGCTGCAAAGCGATCCGCTTCCAATTCCTGCAGTTTGCTCAGCTCATCGCCGGACAGCAAGTCGTGGTTGATATGGTGCGCAGTCTCGTGCGCGAGGGCTATGTAGAGAGCCAGATTGGAATCGATCAGCTCCGGGTCGTAGAGGATCCACCGCTCGGTACCATTGGCACCGGGGCATTCGTCAGAGGCGGCGCCACCCCTGTTTTTCACCCTCGGATCCGACGACTCAAAAAGCAGAATTGTGTCCTGGCGGAAACCGACTGCCTGGGCGATGTTTTCGAAAGCCGTGACTGCGGGGGCGCCGGGCGGGCGCTTGGACACACCGCAGAGATCCCCAGCCAGGCATACACAACCGGAGAGGCCGGCGATGAGGCCCAGTCTGGCGATCATCGCCCGGCGCCTACCAGGACACGCAAGACGATCTTGCGGCTGTAGTCGTTTTTCTCCCCTTCGCAGTGGACGGCAGTATCATCGATGCCGACCAGCTTGCACGTTTTGCGATTATTGCCCCGAAGCACTACGATGTCTTTCTCAGCGGCCGGCGCGGACGAGGGACGGGGCGCAGGCCCAACGCCGGGGCCGATGCCGAACGCCTTCGGGGGCGCGCCCGGGTTAAAGCCGACGGAATTGAACTCGATGGTGTCCACCTTATTCAAGGGGATAGTCAGTGTCTTCGGCCCGGAGTCGAACCGCGCCTCCAGGGTAATGATGCCGTCGGACAGCCCGGTGAGAGATCCATTGACCCTCAAATGGCCGGTGGTGGTGACGGTATCGGAGTAAGCCGAGGCACAGGCGAACAGCAGGACTAATGCGGACTTTCCCATGGTCAAGCTGATTCTTCATGGACCACGGTCGCCATGATTGAAGGGGAGTATATCAGAATAGGGCGTCATCGGGCTGAAGTGGAGCGCGATTGCGCGCTTTACCGCGGTTATTTCGCGGGTTTTGAGAAGCGCCTTAGTATATAATCTCTCCACCGTGACGGACACAGATCAGAAGAACATTCGCCCACACCAGACGGTGGACGTGATGTGGGACAACAACGATGTGGTGGCCTCGCTGCGCGCGGTTCGCAAGAACGCCGAGGATGAAGGCCAGAAAGCGATTGACTGGTATTGGCGAAAGAAACCATGGAAAAGCAATCCTTCGCAGGCGATCCAGTTCTCGGCGTTGATCCTGACGGCGGCGGCGGGCATCGTGCCGGTTATCGTCCAGGTTGTGAAGAGTATCTGGCCGTTCGCGATACCGCCTACCTTCGACTCGGGCTCTGTGGCCACGCTGTGCGTCGGCATTGCCGCGGCACTGATCGGCCTGGATAAAGCGTTCGGCTACTCCAGCGGGTGGACGCGCTACGTCCTCACGGCCACCAACATGACCAAGCTGATGCTCGAGTTCCGAATGGATTGGGTGGCGATGGTGGCGGCTTCGGCGGCTTCACCCACACTCGAGGAACAGGTGAAACTGATCCAGCGGGCCAAGGACTTCGTCTCGGAAATCCAGGGCATGGTTCTGCAGGAGACCAAGGACTGGGCCAACGAGTTTCAGAGCAACATGGCCCAGATGGAGAAGGAACTCAAGACGCAGCTGGACACGCTCAAGGCGCAGGTGGCCCAGGCTGCCAAGGAAAAAGAGATCGCCGCCAAGCCGGGAGCGATCGAGCTGACGCTCACGAACGCGGACAAGACGGACGGGTTCCATTTCGATATTGCGCTGGAGGGCGCCGCCGGCAAGTTCACGGACTCGGTCTCCAACGCCAAGGTGTGGACCCGCACCAACACGGCGCCCGGGCAGTACAAGCTGAGTGTCGATGCCAAGGCGAAGGGGAGCGCGGTCGCTACTTCAATGATTCTGGATGTGAAGGCAGGGGAGACGGCGAAGCCGTCGCTTACGTTGCCGATCGCGTAGGAATGGTGCGGCGAAAGTAGTTTATCGCCCCCTTGCGAGGAAAACCCCGCGGGCACGCGCGATCAGCACCACCGCGGCGCTGAAGACCAGAAGGGTCGATGACGGCTCAGGAACTGTCGAGACTGTCAGGTTATCTATCGCCAGACCGGGTTGCGTACCCGAGACTACCAGAGTATCGAATGCGGGACCTGAGATAGTAGCGGTACCTTGGGGGAACTCAGCCACGACTGTACCGAGAGTCGATATGCTGGCTACTAACGCACCACCCGGGCCGCCTTCATAGGCTTTGAGAGTGACTGAGGGGCTAATTCCGGGAAGATTATCCGTGCCAAAGTCCAAGGCTGCGGATCCCAACGACGCGGAAAACTGGATGATAATGGGAAAGCCCGTGCCATTGTTAACGGCATGCCCCATGAACGGCGGAAGCAAGAACAGACCCGAATTCTGGTACACATCCAATCCGCTGGGATCGAGGGTGCTGAAGTTCGCGACTACTCCACTTCTGGTGTCAGTAAAGGTAGGTACTCTGCCAAGCGGAACATCCTCAAAATCGTAGGTGACCAATGCAGCATGAGCGGTCACGCCAGCGAGGATACCGAGAACTACAACTAAAGCAGCTTTCATTACTTGGTCCTCCTCTCGTTCAGATACGACCCAACATAGTATACTCCCTTGTATCTTTGACATCTCGCCTCGTCTAAGATTTCTTCGCAGCCTGTTGCCGCAGCGATTTATGCTCCTGAGTGGCGAACCCGGAGCCTGACGCCCGCCACAAAAGTTATAAATTATACGGCTCTACCCCGGCGTCTGGTGCGCAAACTTACAGCTTATCGTGTCGCCCAAAAATGCGGAGAAACACGTCGAGGCTCCGGCGGTCCGGGACTCGGCGAAGGCCGGGCGTCAGGAGGGCAAAATACCGCATCAGGGCGCGATCGGCTCGAAGGGAGTGGGTAAGGTTGTTGGTTCGCGGGTCGAGGAAGAGAGCGGATCGGCAGCCGACGATTCGCCCATCAGCGCATCAGGCTCCGACATCGCGGGCCGGTGCTTCGACGGTCCACACCTGTTGAAGATCTACAGGAATTGTGCGATGCTGGCTAACCGGGACTCATGTTGGGCGTCTAAAGGAGCGGCAACGTTATGATGACATGGCTCCGGGCACTGGCGATCCGCTTGTTCGCGTCAGTTTTCCGGCGCGGCACCGACCGCGCGCTGGACGAGGAGATGCAAGCGCATCTCGACCTGGCGATCGAGTGGCACGTGCGCGGGGGGCTCACACCGGAACAGGCGCGGCGGCAGGCTCTGCTGGATTTCGGCGGCGTGGAACAGACCCGGCAGGAATACCGCGACCAGAAGGGGTTGCCGATGCTCGAAAGCACGCTGCAGGATGTCCGCTACGGGATCCGGCTGCTGGCCGGAAATCGAAGCTTCACAGCGATGGCGGTACTGTCGCTGGCGCTGGGGATCGGCGCGAACACGGCGATTTTCAGCCTGCTTTACGCCTTGCTGCTGCGGCCCCTTCCGGTGCCGGATCCGGATGGGCTGGTGCAGGTGAAGATCACGGTTGCGGGGAAAGAAAGCGACAGCTTTTCTTATCCGGTGATCGAGGCGCTGGCGGAGCGCAAGGACATTTTCGCGGTGCTGGGCGGATTCAGCGGGGCCACGTTCGCGGCCGGAGGGCCGACGGAGCCGGTGCGCACTTCGGGCGCCTGGGTGAGCGGCGGATTCTTCCCGACGCTCGGGTTGATTCCGGCCGCCGGCAGGCTGCTCATGCCGGACGACGACCGCCCGGGCGCGGCCCTGGTAGCCGTGATCACCGACGCATACTGGGACCGCCATTTTCAACGGAGCCCGAGCGCCATCGGGGCCACGCTTCTATTGGAAGGCCATCCGGTAACCATCGTGGGCGTCACGCCGGTGGGCTTTGCCGGAGCCAACGTCGGCGAGAACGCGGATGTCACCCTGGCATTCCAGGCTCTGCCGCAATTGTTTCCGGATCGCGAGGGGCTGCTGCAGGCGGGCAATCAATTCAATCGCATCCTGGCACGGCCGGCCCGCGGGGTCTCGTTCGAACAGGCCCGGGCGCGGCTCAAGGCGATTTGGCCGGCCATGGCGGAGGTCTCGGTTACGCCGCGGACTCCTCAGAAGCGCCGGGAGGCGATGCTCGCCTCGACGCTGGACCTGGCGGCGGGAGGCACCGGCTGGACTCCGCTGCGGAATCAGTATTCGAAGCCTCTGTACGTGCTGATGGCGATCTCGGGCCTGGTGCTTCTGCTCGCGTGCACCAACGTGGCGAATCTGCTGCTGGCGCGATCGGCGGCACGCCGGCGGGAGTTTGCTATCCGGCTCGCGCTCGGAGCCGGCCGCTCGCGCATCATGCGCCAGTTGCTGATGGAAAGCCTGCTGCTGTCGTTCTCAGGCGCGGCGGTGGGCTTGCTGGCGGCGCGGTTCGGCAGCGAACTGCTGGTGAGGAAGGTGTCGCAGAACATTCAGCTCGACGTCGGGCTGAATCTGCCGGTGCTGGGATTTGCAATGGCTGCGGCGATTCTCACCGGAGTGCTGTTTGGACTGGCTCCGGCCTTTCGCGCCACGACCGGAGGAGCGAGCCTGGCGATGAGGACGGCATCCTCTTCCGGGCAGTCCGGCGGGCGGTTCGCGTGGCTGCTGGTCACGGCGCAGGTTGCGCTATCGCTGCTGCTATTGATCGGCGCCGGGCTGTTCACGCGGACGCTGCACAACCTGCAGACGGTGGATCCGGGATTCCGCTACCAGGGTGTGCTGATGGCCGATGTCGATGCGCGCCGCATTGTCCATAGCGGAAGCGCGGCAAACGCGCGGGCGGCGGCGGCGTTCCGCGACGGGCTGGAGGCAGTGTCGGGGTTGCGAGGCGTGAGCGCCGCGGCCGTGTCCAATTTCACTCCGATTTCGGGCGGGTACTGGTCGCAAGCCGTGCAGGTCAACGGACAGTCGGTATCCGACGAGGACGTGGTGTTCTTCGGGGTTTCACCCGGATTTTTCGCTTCGTTGAGCATGCCGTTCAAGACGGGACGCGATTTTACGATGCGGGACGATGTGAGCTCGGCGCCGGTCACGATCGTGAACGAGGAATTCGTGCGCCGCTTTATGGCCGGCGGCCGCAATCCACTGGGGCAGGTGGTTTCGGCCTCCGATTCGCGACTGTGGAAGAACATGGAGATCGTGGGGATCGTGGGCAATTCGCGCCCTTATTCCTTGCGCGAGGGGGTTCGCCCGTGCGTCTACGTTCCATTCTTCCAACAGGCCGGGGAGCGGATGGGATTCGGCACGTTCGAAGTAAAGGGGAGCGGCGCGCAGAGCGTGGTGTCAGGGGAGATCGCGCGGTCGCTGGGGCGGCAGTTTCCCGGGGCGGTTTTGAGGGTGCGGCCGTTCAGCGAGCAGGTGGAGGACTCGATCCGGGGACCGATCCTGATGGCGCAACTGGCGGGATCTTTCGGAATTTTGGCGCTGACGCTGGCTGCCGTGGGGCTGTACGGGCTGCTGGCATATACAGTGGCGCAGCGCACGGCCGAGGTGGGCATCCGGATTGCCCTGGGCGCGCGGCCGGTCGCGGTGGTGAGGATGATGCTGGGGCGCGGATTGCGGCCGGTGGCGGCAGGAATCCTGATCGGGCTGCCGGCCGCGTGGTGGGCGTGCCGGTTTGTCGCAAGCATGCTCTATGGCATGCGGCCGTTCGATGCAGTCACCATAGTTGCCGCTATTGTAATGTTGACGGTGGTGGCACTGGCGGCAGGCTTTGTGCCGGCGCGGCGGGCGGCCAAGGTGGATCCGATGGCGGCGCTCCGCCAGGATTGAGAGCCGTCAGGGTTTGAGCGTGAACAGGTAGTCCCAAAAATCGCACTGGCCAGGGTGGAGGTATAGTAGTGAATGTCACTACTATCGGGAGGTCAGCATGGAGCAATCCGTTTCGGCCGCGGACGCCAATCGCCGGTTCTCGGAACTGCTGCGGACGGTGAAGAGGGGCCGCAGTGTGATCGTGACGAGTCACGGCAAGCCGGTGGCCAAAATCACACCCGTTGGTGAGGACGCGCGCGCCGCCCGGGGGGCGCGCACCGCCCTGTTTGCCCGACTGCGGACAGAACGACCTGTGAATGCCGGCCGATGGACGCGTGACGAGTTGTACGACGACGCGCGATGAAGATCGCCTTGGACACCAATATCCTGGCCTACGCCGAGGGCGCGAACGGAGCGGCCATGCGAGACAAGGCGCTGTCGTTGATTCAGGGACTGCCCCCGGACGCTATCGTACTTCCGGTTCAGACTTTGGGCGAACTGTTCAGCGTGCTCGTCCGAAAAGCCAAGCGGCGGCCAGCGCGCGCACGAGCCGCGGTGTTGAGTTGGCGCGACGCATACGCCACGGTTGAGACATCCGCCAGCGTAATGATCAACGCGACGGATCTGGCGTCTAATCATGGCCTCTCGATCTGGGACTCGGTTGTGCTGGCCGCATCGGCGGAAGCCGAATGCCGGCTTCTTCTGTCCGAAGACCTTCAAGAGGGATTTACGTGGCGCGGGGTCACGGTGACCAACCCGTTTGCGCCGACGATTCATCCTCTGCTGGCGGCGCTGCTCGCGACGCTCGGGGAGTGATTTCAGCAGCGGCCGCCGCATGTCATCGAGGAAGTTCAGCAGGATGGCGATGCGCTCCGAGCCGTTTTGGATCCGTGTGCTGCGGTGGGTGACATTTATTAACGCGATCCAATCTATGACCCTCTGCGTGCGCACCCGAGGTTTCAAACACTTGCGAGGCGCGCCGGGCTGCCGTAACTCCCTCTTCCACCGTGGAATCCACAGTGGAAGCGCATCTGTAAGGGGAATTCCGGGTATACTGCCTCAATCGGCGCGGAGGGCCGGAACGCTGCGTCCCTGGGTGATCAGCCTTTTATCAATCAGCGTGGTTCATGCGGCGGATGTTGCGCCCGAACGCATTCGCAACTCGGCGGCGAGAGCCGTCGCCATCATCCAACAGAGTCAGAAGAACTGGTACGCAAAACAGAGCTGTTACTCGTGCCACAACCAGATTCTGCCGGCCATGGCTTTTCGCGCGGCCAGGGAACACGAAACCCGCACCTCTGGCAGCTTGCAGAAGCCGAACCGCGGGGCGTCGAGCCTTGGGCCGAAGTACTGCTTTTTGGCTCAACGGACGAGGTACGGAATCTACTTGACAAGGGGCTGAGCCCGAACGCCAGGACAAAGGCCTGAGGCCTGACCGCGCTGATGCTGGCCGCGCAGTATCCCGGTTCGAGCGCCGCCATGGGCCTGCTGCTGGATCACGGGGCCACGATTCGCCTGCCCAAAGGACAGGTATAACCATACGAGCCTGATCCCGCCGCTGGAGAATCTCAGGAGCTTGCGTTAGCCTCGTAGTGGATGGCGGGCGTGAACATGCGAGACGGCTTCCGGGAAGGCATCCGGCTGTTCAACCACGGCGAGTATTTCGAATGCCACGAAGTGCTGGAGGAGGTATGGACGCCCGAGCGCGGTCCGCGCCGGCTTTTCTTGCAGTCGCTCATCCACGTGGCGGTCGGGTTCTATCATCACGGCCGCGGCAATCGCGCCGGAGCCGAGCGGCAGCTTCGCAAGGCGCTGCGCAAGCTGGGCGGCTATCTTCCCGAATGCGAGGGCATCGATACGGCGCGTCTGTACAGGGAGGCAGAAGCGGTGCTACAGCAGATCGAGTCGGGGTCGGAGGTCGCGGCGTACCCGCGGATTCATGCGCGGAGCGTCGGCCATGCTGTACAGGCTGTATGAAAGTTTGACGTTGGACGATTCGCCCCAGCCGGCCGATCTGATTTTTGTGTTGGCCGGCAAGATGGAGCGAAAACAATACGGAATCGAGCTCTACCAAAGGGGCCTTGCTTCGCGGCTGCTGCTCAGCGTGGGGCGCTTCGAGGTCAGCAGAATGGGCGCCATCGATTTCGCGAAGGTGGATGAACTGAGGTTACTGCGCGACAGGACCGCGCCCGGGGAGCGCCACTTCTTCTGCGAGATCAGCCCGTCCGGCGTGCGCATCGACAGACCGAAGCTGTGCCGGTGGAATACCTATGGGGAAGTGCTGGCGCTGAGGGAACACGTGGAGCGGGACGAGGTGCGAACGATGATCGTGATCAGCACGGACGTACATCTGCGCCGCGTTGCGGTCACCGTCGGCCGCGTGTTGCGAGGCTTGCCGGTCGAAGTGCGATACTGCCCGGTGCCAGCGGGTTCCAGTTCCCTCCGCAAGGACGAGTGGTGGACGCGCCCGCGGGACCGGAGATACGTGCTCAAGGAGCTTGCCAAACTGCAAGCCTACCGGGCGATCATGAGCATGCCGGTTTGGATGATCACCGGGGTCATGCGCCTGGGGTAGAGGCCTGGCCGGCAAGAGGACTGCCGCCGGCGTTAAGATCTCAACGAGGGGCGGCCACGAACAAGATCTTCATCAGCTACCGGCGGGAGAACTCGGCGGCGTACGCCGGCCGATTATGCGATCACCTCAATGGCATTGCCGGACCGGAGCGGGTTTTCATGGATGTCGAGGACATCGCGCCGGGGCAACTGTTTGAGCGAAAGATCGACGAAACCATCGCACAGTGCGATATCGCGCTCATCGTGATTGGGCCGAGATGGGCGGAGATCCTGCGGGAACGCGCCCAGAGCGAACAGGTCGATTATGTCCGGCGCGAAATCGAGGCCGCGCTGGCGCGCCAGATCACGATCGTTCCAGTTCTGGTTGGCGGCGCGACCATGGCCGAGCTTACCGGGTTGCCGGGCCAACTTTCAGTGCTAGCCCAGTACGAGGTTGCCGAACTGCGCGACGGCACGTTCAGCGATGACTGCGCGCGACTGGCCCGGTCGTTGCACTTGCAACCGATGGCAGCCGGGACCGCCCAGACCGGCAGGTCAAAGCGAGCATTATGGGCGATCCTGGGCTCGGCGCTGCTGCTGGCCTTGTTGGCGGCGGCATCGTGGGGGCTGGGAATCGGGCCGCTGGGCGAATATCGCGCGCGACAAGCGGCGATCGCTCAAATGTTGGCTACGGCGAAGACGCAAGCGGACAGAGGCGAATACGAATCGGCATTCAAGACCTGTCGGGACCTTCTGAGAACAGATCCCGGAAATCGGACGGCCATCGAGCGGCAGGTGGATGCGGCGATGGGCTGGATCGAGGACTTTCACGTGGTGGCGCCCGAGGGCGGGAGTTCGGAGAAGCTGGCCGGGAGCATGATCGACGAGATCATGCCGGTGCTGGATGCCGGGCTGGCAAGAGCCAACGGGCAGTTGCCGCGGGCCGCGGACATTCTGGCGCACATCGGCTGGGGACATTGGCTGAATCAGAAACTGGCAGAGCGGGAATTCGGACCGGCCGCGGAACGGGATTTGCGCCACGCGCTGCAAATGGATCCGTCCAACGTATTCGCGCACGCGATGCTGGGAAACTGGATGATGCAGACGGGCGGCGAGACAGCGGAAGCGCTGATGCACTTTCAGAAGGCCGTGGAAAGCAACAGGGCCCGGCCTTTCGTTCGCCGTCTGGAATTGGGAGTGCTGGTTTATCCTCGCGATCCCGAAACCCGGGTGGCGCTGATCCGGACGGCAAACGAGATGAGGCGAAACGGCGAACCGATTGACGACCGCGAGAGGAGCCGCATCCTGGCGGCCTACGATCCCACCGTCAACAGCGCCGAGGAACTATCCGAAACTCTCTCGGCTGTCCCGCCGGACGAGGCTTGGGCGACATACCTCTGGCTGGACACGGGGAGCCGAGAACGGGACGCGTCGGACCACAGGCGGCTGTGGCGCGATTTCGTTCACGCCGGCATCATGGAGATCGGGCACGATCGGGACAACGCGCTGAGAGCGTTCGAGACACTCCGCGTCGAACTGCAGAAA
>Ga0335081_10014321_pt1 | contig 12826 bp, 11 predicted proteins | sample Lox_Sample_35_FD_206713 | JGI IMG/M metagenome (GOLD analysis project Ga0335081, IMG submission 206713) | Soil microbial communities from Loxahatchee National Wildlife Refuge, Florida, United States - Lox_Sample_3.5 | ecosystem: Environmental > Terrestrial > Soil > Wetlands | place: USA...
GATGCCCATCGCGATAGGCGACCAGCCAGATACCGTCCGGTGGCGCGAGGTCCGACGGATCCACGGGCTGCGAGCTGGCCGGCTCCCACCCGGGATAGCGGGCGGCGATGTCGGCGAAGAACGCCTGCTCTAGGCCGAGCGACACCTCGGCGTCCGCGCGCTCGACAGTTACCTGGACCCGGGTATCGATCTCGCCGCGAGCCGCGCGGGGCGGTGTGATCACTTGCCACACCCGCAGCGAGACGGAGCCACGCCCGTGGTCCCCCCGGCTGCGGGCTGGCCGCAGCACTCCTGCTTGTCCTGCGGTTGACAGCATGTTTCAAGCACGGCGGGACTGCAGCAGCTCGCAACGACCGGCACGGTCGGCGGTTCCCGCGGCGCACCGTGGGCCGGCAGACCCGTCGCGCGAGACTCTGTTAGCGCGTGTGTTAGCGCGTGCGCGATCGCGTCGAACCCAGGGTGACGGTCCGGATGATCTGCACTGATCGTGAGGCGCGCGGTGACGGGGTCGTAGTCGATCTCGAAGAACGGGCAGCAGCCTCGCTCCACCTCCAGCGCCCGCTCGATCAGAGCGCTCGGCGGACCGTCGGCAAAACGCACGACGACACGACCCGGCTCGTGCTCCACTTCGGCGGCGAGGCGTCCGATCGCGCGGTAGCGCTCGAGCTGCGCGGCCAGCTCGTTGGCGCTCAGGCTGCAGGCGGCGGCGGTCATCGCGGGGCGGGCTTGCGGGCACGGATGATCGCGGCGCCGGCGTGCTCGTGCACGCGGTGGGTCTCGCGGATCTCGATGTCCTCGAGCCCGGCGTTGTTGAGCGCGGCGCGGAACTCGGCCTCGGTGAGTGCGCCGGCGACGCATCCGGTCCACGCGGCCATGTCGGCGCGGGTCTGTTCGTCCATGTCCGGATCGGCGATCACATCCGAGACGGCAAACCGCCCGCCGGGCTTCAGCACGCGGGCCGCCTCGCGGATGACCTGCGGCTTGTCGCCCGACAGGTTGATCACACAGTTGGAGATGACCACGTCGACCGTGGCGTCGGCGAGGGGCATGTCCTCGAGGTAGCCCTTGATGAACTCGACGTTCTCCACTCCGGCTTCCGCGGCGTTCGCGTGCGCGAGCTCGAGCATCTCGTCGGTCATGTCGAGACCGATCGCCTTGCCGGTCGGACCGACCCGGCGGGCCGAGATGAGAACGTCGGCGCCGGCACCCGAGCCGAGGTCGAGCACGGTCTCCCCCTCGTGCAGGTCGGCGACCGCGGTCGGGACGCCGCAACCGAGCGAGGCGCTGACCGCCGCATCGGGAACGTCTTCGCGGGTCGCCTCGTCATACAGGGTGGCGCCGAATACCCCGGTTTCGTCGGCCGGGCTGCAGCTGGCCGTTCCCCCGCAGCAGCCCGACTCGGACTCGAGCGCGCGCGCTTGGTCGTACGCGCGGGTCGAGGCGGCTCGGGCGGCGGCCGCGTAGCGCTCGCGGACGGTCTCGCGGATGTCGGTGGTGTCGGTCAGCTCAGCCATGCGGACAGCTCCTTCAGTGCGTCGGGGATGACGTAGTAGTAGGCCCACAGGCCCTCTCGCTCGGAGCCGACGATTCCGGCCTGGCGCAGCACCTTGAGGTGGTGGGAGACGGTGGGTTGTGAGATGTCGAAGAGCGGGACGAGCTCGCATACGCACACCTTGCCGGCGTGCTTGCGGAGCACGTCGACGAGCTCCAGGCGCACGGGGTCGCCGAGCGCTTTGGCGACCTCGGCCATGCGGACTGCCTGGTCGCGCTCGACATCGGGGTAGACGACGGGCTCGCAGCAAGGTTGCCCGGCCGGTCGCTTGCTTTTAGGGGTCAGTTCAAGGTCAACGGGCATACATAAAAACCTATCGATCTAGTTGACTAGGGTCAATGGAGTCGGTTCGACCTCGGTGATCCCGACGGCGGCCGGGTGCGTCGCGAATCCAGGCCACCAGCAGCGCCGCAACCGCAGCGGCGTCGGCGCTCACTCCGCGCAGGCGTGTTCGAGGCAAACGAGCGCTGGTACTCCAGGCCGACGTAGACGAGCCCGAGGTGGGTCGTCGAGATCCCGCCGATGTGCAGCGGCGCACCATCCGGGTCCAGCGCGCCGAGGTCGCGGAGGTAGCCGAGGCTTGGCCGGTAGCCGGTCGCGAGGATGACCGCGTCGACCCGCTCCCGCTCACCGTTGCTCCACACGACCCGGGCTCCGTGGAGCGCGGTGAACATGGGCCGCACGTCGACCACCCCGTCGGCCAGCGTCTGCTGGAAGCCGACGCTGTCGGTGATCAGGCTTCCCTCGCTGAGCTTGCTAAGCCAGACGGCGGGCAGGGAGTCAAACCCGGTCTCCCGCAGCCAGTAGTGCACGTCCTTCCCGGCGATCCGCTGGGGGATGAACCGCAGCGGGTGCCGGACCGCGAGCGTCACGCGCGCGAGCGGCGAGAGCTCGTTGGCGACCTGGGCCGCGGAGTCGCCGGCCCCGACGACGATCACTCGCATGCCCGCGTAGGGGAGCGGGTTGCGGTACTCGGCGACGTGGACGAGCTCGCCGGTGAGGCTTTCCTGACCAGGGAAGACGGGCCGGTGGGGGTTCGAGAACGATCCGCTCGCGGCCACGATTCCGGCGGCGGGAAACTCACGTCCGTCGTCCGTCACCAGGACGAACTCGCGACCTTCCTGACGTGTGGTTGGCACCCGGGTGTGGGTCACGATCTCGACCGGGAGCGTTGCGGCGAGCTGCTCCAGGTAGTCCGCGACCTCGTCCCGCGTCGGGTAGCGGCCCGGGTCGCCGGAGAACAGTCGCCCGGGCATCGAGCTGTAGGCGACGGGTGAGAACAGACGCAGGCTGTCGTAGTAGTGAGGCCAGGAGCCGGCGGGGCTATCGCCGGCCTCGAGAACGACAACCGGCACGTTCAGCTCGCTGAGCGCGCGAGCCGCGGCGAGACCCGACTGGCCGGCGCCGACCACCACTACCGGCGCGTCGGTGCGCGACTGGAACCCATTGGAAGAGGCCCTCACAAGATCGAAGAATATCTATGTGATCGACAATTGTCAATCGAACGCTGCGGCGCAGACGTGGGTCGTCGGAGGCTCCATATCGATGAGCATCAATCTACTAATATCGATTGAACTGACGGTTGTCGATCTATAGACTCGCGGTCGTTCGTTCTCGGAGGTGAGCCGTGCCGACCGACCTCACGCCCCTGCTGCGCTACTGCCTCGACACCACGGCGGCGCGGCTCGCGGACGAGCTTCACGGCGTCTTCTCGCCGGACACGGTCAGGCGTTACGTCGAGGCCGCATACGACCAGATCGGCGACCGGCCAACCGTGGGTCCTAACTTCCTGCCGGTGATTATCGAGCGGTTCGCCCGCGAGCAACTGTGGGCGATCGCGCAGGCAACGGGCGCTGTCGAGAAGCCGCTCCCCGAGGTGTTGTTCGTGTGCGAGCGCAACGCCGGGCGAAGCCAGATCGCCGCCTGCCTCGCGCACAAGCTGTCGAATGGCTGGATCGGCGTTCGATCCGCCGGATCGCACCCCGACGAGCAGATCGACCCAGTCGTCGTCCGGGCGATGGCCGAGATCGGGCTGGACGTGAGCGCCGAGTTCCCCAAGCCGCTCACCGACGCCGTCGTCCGCGCCGCCGACGTCGTGGTCACGCTCGGCTGCGGGGACGTGTGCCCGGTGTACCCGGGCAAGCGCTATCGGGACTGGCGGGTCGCCGATCCCGCCGGCCAACCGCTCGCGGTCGTCAGAGAGATTCGCTACCAGCTCTACCACCGCGTATGGGAGCTGATCGAGACGCTCGTGCCGAGCGTGAAGCTAATGGACCTGCACCAACCCACGGGGGGCAAGAGTTGAAGCGTGTCGCGGTGATAACGGACATCCATGGGAACCTGCCGGCCTTGGAGGCGAGCCTTCGGGCGATCGACGCGATCGGCGTCGACGGGCTGTTCTGCGGCGGGGACCTCGTCGGCTATGGGCCGCACCCGAACGAGGTGTGCCGGCTGATCGAGCAGCGCGGGATCCCCACGATCTACGGCAACTACGACTACGCGATCGCACGCGACCTCGACGACTGCGGTTGCGCGTATGTGACCCAGCACGACCGCGAGCTCGGCCAGCGGTCGGTGGCGTGGACGCTCGAGCACACCGACCAGGCCGCCAAGGACTACATGCGCGGCCTGCCGTTCGATCTGCGCTTCGCGGTCGGCGACCAGCAGGTGCATCTGGTGCACGCGTCGCCGCGAAAGGTCAACGAGTACCTGTTCGAGGACAAGCCCGCGAGCCTGTACGAGCGCCTCGCGGCCGCCGAGACCGCCGGCACGCTCGTGTTCGGGCACACCCACAAACCCTGGATCCACGAATACGGCGGTGTGCTGTTCGTCAACTGCGGCTCGGTCGGGAAGCCCAAGGACGGCGACCCGCGTGCCGGGTTCGCGATCCTCGGGGTCGACGATGCCGGCGAGATCACTGCCTCGATCGAGCGCGTCCCCTACGACGCCGAAGCGGTGGCCCGAGAAGTAGCCGCGGCAGGCCTGCCCGGCGAGTACGCCGAGAAGCTGGTCGCCGCCGCATAGAAAGGAGGTCCCCAGATGAAATACGTGCTGTTCGTGTGCACCACAACGCGGGCCGCTCACAGATCGCCCAGGCATTCTTCGAACGTGACTGCAGGACCGACTGCCGCGCCGAGTCCGCCGGCTCCCAGCCCGCACGTCAGGTCTGGCCTGAGGTCGTCGAGGTGATGCGCGAAGTTGGGATCGACCTCGCCCCCAACAAGCCCAAGCGGCTGACCGTGGAGATGCAGCTGCACGCCGACTGGGCGGTGACGATGGGCTGCGGCGACGTCAGCCCGTACGTCCCCACGCGGGTCGATGACTGGGACATCCCCGACCCGGCCGGTAAATCGCTCGAGAAGGTGCGTGAAATCCGCGATCTCATCGAGGAGCGCATTACTGAGCTGATCGGAGGTCACATCGACGAGATCCAATCCGATCGCACCTCACACCAATGGCGCCTCGCGAAGATGCTCCCGCAGCTGATCGAGGAGTTCGGTGGTACCCGCCCGCCCGAAGTCATCCGCGGTTGCACCGACCGAATCCTCGACAACTACGACGATGTGCCGATCCGCACCCACATCTTTACGCTCGCCTACAAGCGCACCCGCGAGTGCCTGCGCAACGACACCTGCGACGTCCTTGAACACACGGGCGCCTGAGTGACATCGCGGACGCTTCTTTCCTGACGGCCAGCGTCGATGCGGTTGGTCGCAATCGGCGGAAGCGACGCAGGCATTCAGGCGGCGCTGCGCGCCCGGGAACTTGACCCGAGCGCCGAAGTCACCGTCGTCCTCGCCGACGCGTACCCGAACTACTCGATCTGCGGCATCCCGTACTACGTCTCCGGCGACGTCCCCGACTGGCACAACCTCGCGCACCGAACCATCGCCGAACTCGAAGCGACCGGGATGACACTAAGGCTCGACACCATGGCCCGCCAGATCGACCCTGACAGCCACCGCGTTAGCCTCGGTGCGGGCGGTTACGGCCAGGCGTCTCTCGAATACGACGCGCTCGTTCTCGCCACCGGCGCATTGCCGGTCACGCCGCCGATCGCCGGGCTCGACCAGCTCGGCCCGCCCGAGGGCGTGCACCTTCTGTACTCGATGGGGGACACGTTCGCCCTCACGCGAACGCTCGAGCGGCGGGACATCAGACGAGCGGTGATCGTCGGCGCCGGCTACGTCGGTCTCGAGATGGCGGAAGCGCTCGCCGCCCGCGGCGTCACCGTGACCCAGGTCGAACAGCCCCCGGAAGTGCTCCCAACCATCGACCCGGAGCTCGGCGCGCTCGTCCACGCCGAGCTCCAGAGGCACGGGGTCGAGGTGTCGTGCGGCACCCGCGTCGATGCGATCCAGAGACCGGAACCGAAATCCGCGCACCGCCTCGAGGTAAGCGCCACCGGGCCCGACGGCGATCCTGTGCGGTTCCCAGCCGACCTCGTGCTCGTCTCGGACGGGGTACACCCAGACAGCCGGATCGCCGCCGACGCCGGCGCCGAGCTCGGAACCAGAGTGGCGATCGTCGTCGACCGGCAGATGCACACCAACCTCCCCGACGTCCTCGCCCCCGGTGACTGCGTGATCACCCACCACCGACTCTCCGGCATCAGCTACCTCCCGCTCGGAGCGACCGCCCATAAGCAGGGCCGGATCGCCGGCGAGAACGCCCTCGGCGGCTCCCGCGAGTTCGCCGGCAGCCTCGGCACCCAAGTCGTCAAGGTGTTCGACCTCGTCGCCGCCCGCACCGGCCTGCGCGACAGCGAAGCCGTCGCGGCCGGCTCCGACCCGATCACCGTGAGCTCCGAGGCCGACGACCACAAGGCCTACTACCCCGACAGCCACACGATCGCGATGCGCTACACCGGCGACCGCCGCACCGGCCAGCTACTCGGCGTCCAGCTCGTCGGCCACCTCCGCTCCGAGATCGCCAAGCGAATCGACATACCGGCAACGGCCATCTTCAACCGGATGACCGTCGACGCCCTTTCCGACCTCGACCTCTCCTACACACCGCCTCTCGGCTCACCCTGGGACGTGGTCCAAACCGGCGCTCAAACGTGGCAACGCCAGGTGGACGCGATGCCGTTCACAGCGGCGTAGCCAAGCCATCAACCGCCGGGCGCGGACGCCGGTCCGGGCGCCGGGTGTACTGGCAGGATGAGCGGCGGTAGCGGGGTTTGGTTGAAGTCGAAGTCGCCGGTCAGGTCACCGAGCTGGGGTGCGATCTCGCGGATGTCGGGTCGGGGGTCGGGTCGTCCGTCCGTGCGGGGGTCGAGTCGTTGCCCACCCAAGAAGTCGTCTTCGATGAACTTCACGATCGCGTCGAAGCTGAGCGTCTGGTGGTCAACAAAGCCGCGGCGGGCATACGGGCTGATCACGAGCGAGGGGACGCGGATCCCGTAGCCGTTCTCGTCGACGTGTGGTGGGGCGACGTGGTCGTAGAAGCCGCCCCAGTCGTCCCAGATCAGGAAGATCGCGGTCGAGCCCCAGTCGGGCCCGCGCATGACGGTGTTGATCAGGTTGGTGACGTACGACTGACCATTGGCGATATTCGCGGGCGGATGGTCGGAGTGCGGCTGGTCCGGAACGACCCAGGAGACCGCCGGGAGCGTGCCGGCCTGAGCGTCGGCCAGGAACCGGGAAGTGTTCTGGATGTTGCCGAGCTGTCCGTCCTGCCGGACGTCGGTGAACGACGGGAGCGGGTTCCAGATGTCCGGGCTGCCGACGCTGAGGGGAGCGCTCGAGCAGTTGGCGTTGCCGCCCTCGCAGTCGGGCTCCCCGCCGGGGGTGATGAAGTACCCCCAGCTGACCCCGTGCTTGTGCAGCAGGTAGGTGATGTCGGTCCACGCGTAGTTGTAGGTGGTGGACACCTGGCGTGCGAGCGTGGCGCGTTCCCCGGCCAGCTGCGCCTGCACGTTGCGGCGGCAGCGCGCCCGTGCCGCGCGGGCGCTCGGGTTGCGGCGGACCTCGGCCCCGACACCGGTCGATTCCGAGCACGCCCGCAGCCGCCGGCTGGCGACCCGGTCGAACCGTCTCATCCTCCGGGCGGCGCGCCGGCCGATCGTGCCGACGCCGATGATCTGCTGGGTCTGGTATCCGCCGAGCTCGTCGTCGTTGACACAGCTCGAGGGATCCCCTTGGCGTGAGCAGCGAGCCGACCACAGCGATACCTCGAACAGGTGGGCGGGCAGGCTCCAGGATGCGTCGGATTCGAACATGTGGTCATCCAGCGTGAAGTTCTCGGCGTACTTCCAGTAGTTGGGGATCTCCCGAGCGTCGTGATAGCCCATGACATCCGAGGGCGAGTCGGGGCTGCACACGCCGGCGAACCCGCCGCAACCCCGGCCGCCAGGCGTCTCGGACTCGCGGACAAAGCCATCCATCCGACCACCGTCGACGTCATCCTCCGACGCGCCCAGGCCGTGGGGACCGCCGCCGTTGACCAGCGAGGGGTCGTGGAACGGCGGATCGCACTTCCCACGAGCCGGGTCGGGCACACACACGGTGAACTTTCCATCCTTGGCCGGGATCCCGTCGGCGCCGGGGTAGGTCCCGAAGTAGGAGTCGAACGAGCGGTTCTCCTGCACGATCATCACCACGTGCTGGATCTTCTGGATGCCCGCCGGCGTGACCTGCTGCACCGTCGGAACTGACGGCGCGGCCCGGACCGAAGGGCTGATCGGTGATGTGTGGTGGTGGTGATGATGGGCGCCACCGCCGCAGCCCGCGAGCAGGGCGCATGCGATGGCGGGCACAAGCAGCGAGCGTGCTGCGGCTGGGCGGGGCTGGTTGTGGGGAATCACTGGCTCCGTGCGCGTGGCTGGTCGTCGACTGACCAGGCGCTTGGGGAGTTACGCCGCCTGGCTGTGTCTGCGAGGGTGGCCTCGCCGCCCCGTCCGTTACGGGGGCGTTGACGCCGGCCCGGGGGCCGGGTGGACGGGCAGGATGATAGGCGGCCGGGGGGCCTGGTTGAAGTCGAAATCGCTGCGCAGGTCGCCCAAGATGGGATTGTCCTCACGAACATCAGGGCGGGGATCGGGACGTCCGTCGGTGGCCGGGTCGAGCCGCTGCCCGCCGAGGAGGTCGTCCTCGATGAACTTGTTGTAGGCGTCGTGGCTCAGGATCTGATGGTCGATGTAGCCCTGCTTGGCGTACGGGCTGATCACGATCGCCGGCACGCGCAGGCCGTAGCCCTGCGCATCGACCACGGGCGGCACGACGTGGTCGTAGAAGCCGCCCCAGTCGTCCCAGGAGAGGAAGATCGCGGTGCTGTCCCAGTCGGGGCTCTGCATGATCGCGTTGATCAGCCCGGTCACGTACGTCTGTCCGTCGCTGATGAGCGCCGGCGGATGCTCTGACACCGTGCCGTTCGGGTCGATCCACGACACGGCCGGCAGGGTGCCGCTCTTGGCGGCGTTGTAGAAGTTGCTGAGGGCCTGGATGTTTCCGAGTTGGTTGTCCTGCTGGACGTCGGTGAAGTCGGGCAGCGGGTTCCAGATTCCGGGAGTCGCGGGCGCCTGCTGGATCGGCGGGCAGTTGACGGCGTTGGCGTCCTCGCAGTCGGGCTCTGATCCTTGGAGGACGTAGTAGCCCCAACTGACGTTCTGCCGGTGCAGCAGGTAGGTCATGTCGGTCCAGGCGTAGTGCGCGGTCTGATCGGAGGGGCCGTTGATCGTCGCCACGTTCCCAGCCACCCAGTCCGGGTTGGCCCACTCCGGAGCGGGGTGGCAGGAGAACGGGTTCAGCGCGTTGGTACACCACGCCGACCACTCCGAGAGCTCGTAGAGGTGGGCAGGCAGGCTCCAGGAGTCGTCGGGCTCGAACATGTGGTCCTGGAGGACGAAGTCCTCGGCGTAGGTCCAGTAGTTGGGGATCTCGCGAGCGTCGTGGTACCCCATCACGTCCACACAGGCGGTCTGCGGCTGCTGTGTGCCTCCGGCGGACTGCTGCTGGTTGCACGGGCTGCAGTCGGGGTTTGTGGTGCTGCACCCCATGCCCTGCTCGGCCTGGCCGACGAACCCGTCCATCCGGCCGCCATCGATGTCGCCCACCGCGTTGGACACGCCGTGCGGGCCGCCGTAGTTGAGGTCAGAGGAATCGTGGAACGGGGCGACACACCCCCCGTTGACCGGATCGGGGACACACACCCCCGCCGGGATTCCGTCGGCGCCGGGAAAGGTGCCGAAGTAGCTGTCGAACGAGCGGTTCTCCTGCATGATGATCACGACGTGGCGGATCTTGTGGATCCCCGTTGCCGGCGCGATCTTGATCTTCAGGGTCGGCGAGCTTGAGGCGAGGTTCTCGACACTGCCGGGCACCACCGCCCGCCATTGCTCAAGGCGTCCGACCGCGAACCTGTGCGTGAGCGAGAAGGCGGACTGGACCGTCACGCGCGGTCGCGCGACCGTCACCCAGCGCCGGCCAACCAGCCGCTGGAGCGTCACCGGCTCACCCCGCCGGGACGCCTCGAGCTGCCCGCTCAACGTCTCGGCATCACCCGCGACGGCGAATGTGGCCGTGCTCTGGAGCGAAACGGACGGACGGACGTATTCGGCCACGACCCGGCTGGTCAGGCCGCGGGCCGTCACGTACCACTCGCGGTTCGTGGTGACCGAGCCGACCGGCAGCACGAAGGTGTAGCGCCCGCCCGTGATCGTGCGAGTACGCGCCACCAGGCTGTACCCGCGCTGGGTCGGGAACCGGCGCCACAGAACGACGGTGATCCCGCAACGGTTGACGCCACGCCTCACTCCGACGAACGATCCGAACACCGTGACCGGCCGGCCGGCGGTGAGCGGGTTGGGCGACGCGTAGATCGAAAGGCCGCTGGCGAGCGGCAGCCCGGGCGGCTTGGCCGGCGGCTTGCACGAGGGGGCGCTCCTCGGCCGTGACCGCCCGCTCGACACCGGCGCGAGCCCGGCGGCGCCCCCCGCGACGGCAATCGCCACGAGCGAGACGAGCGTGAGAAGAGAACGACGCAGCCGCATCCTGAAGCGCAGGCGGAAACCGGTCCCCCCGCCTATAACGCCACCGAGGCGCCCGAGTTGCGCCACGACCGCGGCAAGCTCGCCGGGGCGCGCCGGAAGACCGCGTGCGCGACCGCCCCGCTCAGTGAGGAAGGGGCCCGCCAGCGAGGGCCACGACGACGCCGACCCCGCCGGCTACGAGCAGGGTCTAGACGAGCCCGCGCTTGAGGATGAGCAGCGCGACCGCGGCGGCGGCGAGGACGGCGAACTGCCAGGTTTCCTGGAGGGCTCCGGCGAGCAGGATCGCCGCGCCCAGGATCGCGCCGATCGCGGCCGGCCCGGCGCCGTCGAGGAACGCACGGGCGCGCTGATTGTTGCGTAGCTGCTCGAACCGCCCGCCGCCGAGGAGGATGAACGAGAACGACGGAGTGAACGCTACGAACGCGGCGAGCAGACCCCCCGCGAGACCGTGGGCGGCGTAGCCGACCGCGGCGACAGTCGCCACGACCGGCCCAGGGGTGATTTGGCCGAGCGCGACGGCGTTGAGGAACTCGGCGTTGGTCATCCAGCGGTAGGTGTGGACGGCGTCGCCCTGCATCAGGGGGATGATCACGAACCCACCGCCGAACGAAAGCGCGCCGACCTTGAATGCCGTCCAGGCCAGCGCGCCCATCCCACCGACCGCGACGGATGCGGGTAGGAACAGGCCGATCGACGCGACGTGATGGGAGCGTTGCTGGATGAGCAACTCGGCCAGACCGCAGACCAGCAGCGCGAGGACCAGGTAGGCGCCGAGCACGGCTGCGGCGGCAACGCCGATCGCAAGGTAGGCACCCCAGCGGGTGATTCGGGCGCGGTTTCCCCGCACGTGCGCGAAGCTGGGGCCGATCAGACCGCGCGCCGCCTGAACGGCCACGGCGGCGACCGGTCTATGGCCTATTCACCATCAATTAGTTACATGTCGCGGCAACCAATCACCCGGTGCCGTTGCCATCGGGGCCAGCGTTGCGCATGCTGACCGCGCAGGTCACGTAACCAGGCAGCACAAACGACCGCCGCTCGGCTGGGTCGTGGCAGGACCGGATTGTCCCCCGCTTGGACGCGCGGGCTTTAGGGTGCTTGTCGCGTCGGCGGGCGGCCGTATCGTCTGAAGTGTGGTGATTTTGGACCGCGTTCAGGAGCGCCGTCGGGCGGCAGCGCTCGCGCGCCACTACCGCGACGAGGAGGGCCTCTCGATCGCCGAGATCGCACGCCGGCTCGGTCGGGCCCAGGCCACCGTCAAGGCTTACCTCTACGACCCGTCGGACGATAACAAAAGGCCTACAGCCCGCCCCGCGCGCTAATGCCGGATACGGCGCTACGTGCGCTGCGTACAGCGCCTGCGTGGGCACAAGGTCGCCCCTGGCCTCGGCAGGGGCACTAGCGCGTTTGCTGGGCCGGGTTTGAAGCTCGGCGAGCAAGCGGCGCCACGACTAGCATCACGTAGCCCGTCGAAGGACCGAAGGGCGTGACCGCGTTTGTCCGTTTTCAGCAGTCACGCCACGAGCGGCGAGGTGGCTGCTCCGTTAGGACAGCGGCAGCGGCCGGGGTGCTTGCTGGGCCGGCACAGGTCACGCGGTCGGCAAGCGCCTGCGGCCTCGCATCGTAGGCGTCGACGCCGCACCCGAGTTCATACCAAGGCGCAACTCCGAGCCGATCGTCAACCGCAGCCGGATCTTCGCCGACGCAGCGCGCCTCCAGATTGACTGTGATGAAAAGGACGGCGCTTGTGGTTCGCGGCAACCAGCCCTGCCTTCGTGCTTGCGCGGGTACTCGCCGCGACGCCGGGTCGCAGCGCTGCTGCGACGGAGCGGGGCCGCGCTCGAATGTTCTTTGCGCGCGAAACCGCCTGCCCGGAACTCGTTGTGCGCAGGGACCTTCGCCTGGGAGCGTTTTGGCGCCGCTCGTGGGTGCGCGTGTCGTGTCCTCTTGCGGCTCAGTTGAGCGGACCGAGCCTGTAGCCGATTCCGCGGACCGTCTCGAGTGCGGCGGCGCGGTCGCCCATCTTCCTCCGCAGTCCGCTGACGACTGCCTCGACGACGTTCGAGTTTGCGCCTGTCCACTCGTGTCCCCACACCTCACGCAGCAGCTCCTCGCGGGTGACCGCGAGCCCCTCGCGGCGCTGGAGGTGGCGTAGGACGTCGAGCTCGAGGCGGCTGAGGTCGACCGCTCGTCCGTCGAGCACGAGCCGCCGCGCTTCCGCGTCCACCACCGTGGGCTCCTCGGCCGCGAGCTCGCGGCCGACGACTTCGCTGAGCCAGCCG
>Ga0335081_10014322_pt1 | contig 12826 bp, 9 predicted proteins | sample Lox_Sample_35_FD_206713 | JGI IMG/M metagenome (GOLD analysis project Ga0335081, IMG submission 206713) | Soil microbial communities from Loxahatchee National Wildlife Refuge, Florida, United States - Lox_Sample_3.5 | ecosystem: Environmental > Terrestrial > Soil > Wetlands | place: USA: Florida...
CAGGCCGCCGCCCGGTGGTACCACCACGCGACCCGCCTGGCAGCAGCGGCAACCTGACCCCCAGCGGCCGGAAGGAGGTGACAGCATGTAACCGGGACCGTCGACCTGTACGTCGCGGTACGTAACGTTCCGAACTCATCCCGCGAAACCGTGACTGTAATACGAGGCGTGCATTAACCCGGGATGCTTCACGGCCCAGCCTTATACGGCCTAGCAGGTCGGCTGGTGCCAGACCACGTGGTCGGCGTCCTGCTCGTCCAGGCGCTGGCGGCGAGGCGGCAGCGGGACGTCGCTGAACCCCAGGGCCAGCACGCCGACCAGATCGCCGGTCATGCCGAGCGCGCGACCGATGTCGTCCTCGGCGATGACCACGTCGCCCATGAACGCGACCCGGACGCCGAGCGCCTCGGCGGCCAGCCACATGTTCTCGACGGCCGCCCCGATGCCGATCATCTCCAGGCCGAAGCCCATCAGCGATCCGGCCAGGGCCGGCCGGGTCGCGCCGATCAGCCCGGCGCGGCCGTTGCTGAACAGGCCGCGGTTCTCCATGAAGATCGCCGCCGAGACCTCCCGCAGCACCTGCGCCGACTCCCGTACCGTCGACACGTAGGCCGGCCGCGGCCGTCCCGTGGCTGGATTGTGCGGTACGTAATCCTCCACGCCCTCGGCGTGCTCGACCGCGTCGGCCAGGCCGCCCAGCGTCGCGCGATCGGTCACGACGTGCATCCGCCACGGCTGGGCATTCTTGGACGAAGGGGCAGCCAGGCCGCACCGAACGATCTCCCGCAGGACCGGGCCGGGGATAGGCTGGCGGTCGAAGCCTTCCCTGATGCTGCGCCGGGCGAGCACTGCCGCGATGACCTGCGGACGTACCTCGTCACCGAGCGGGGCGTCCGGCCGCGGCATGGGTCTTCCTTCCCCGGCGGGGCCGTAGACAAGGTGCATGCAGTGATCTTCCATAGTAGTTAACGGCACGGTCGGATCGAGGCAGATGGCAACGACACTGAGCGTGGCTCAGCGGCTGAAGTTCCAGTTGCTGGCCGAGGGAATCGAGATCTCGCGGCTGGCCCGCAAGGCCCTGCACGAGGCCACCAGCCAGAGCGACCTCACCCCGGCCGATTACGCCTCCACCACCGGCCTGATCCTCCAGCTCGACGACGACGTGTGGGTCAACGCGCCGATCAACGACTACAACCCGAACTTCGTCTCCGACTCGCGCTTTGTCCTGGACTACGGCGTGGACGGCTTCTGGGTCCACGGCGCCGGGCTGGCCAGCCCCGCCACCTACTGGCCGCCGCCGAGCTATCACGGGCGCGCGGAACGGTTCGGCCCGCTCAACAACTTCGTCGTGACCCACGGCGATCGCGCGAGGCTGTCACCGGTGCGCGGCTGCGCCATGACCTGCACCTTCTGCAACATCCCGTACGACGATCCGCTCGACGTGTACGGCACCAAGCCGGTCGACGCCCTGATCGAGGCTGCTCGCACCGCGGTCCGTGACCCGCGCCAGCCCGCGCACCACATGCTGATCTCCGGCGGCACGCCGAAGCGACCGGACTTCGGCTTCATGCAGGAGGTCTACCGGCGGGCGCTGATCGAGTTTCCGGACACCCCGGTCGACATCATGATGGTGCCGCTGCCGGGCCTGTTCGACCTGCCGCTGCTGGACAAGCTGGGCCTGAACGAGATCTCGATCAACATCGAGGTGTTCAGCGAAGCACGCGCAAAAGAGGTCATGCGCCACAAGTACAACCAGGGACTGGACTTCTACCTGGACTTCATCGAGCAGGCGGCCGAAACACTCGGCCCTGGCCGCGTCCGGTCGATGCTGATGGTCGGCCTCGAACCGATGGAGATGACGCTGGACGGCGTGGCGGCCATCGCCGAGCGGGGCGGGGTCCCGGTGCTGAGCCCGTTCCGGCCCGATCCGGCCACGCCGCTGCGTGACCGGAAGCCATCCGGCGCCGCCGAGCTCGAGCAGACCTACCTGCGCGCGATGGACGTCGCGGCCAGCCGCGGGGCCGTGCTGGGCCCGGACTGCCCGCCGTGCACGCACAACACGCTGAGCTTCGTCACCCCCGGCGCCGCCTACCGCTACCCGCGCCCGGTGATGGTCTGAACCCCGCGCCCGGCCGGGTGATCGTAGGCGTCCACGATCTGGGCACCGAGGAGATCCGGCTCATCCTGGATCGCGCGACCAGCCTGCAGGCCGGCGCCGCCAGTCGGCTGGCCCGGCCGCCACTGGTGGGTCTGCTGTTCCTGGAGACGTCCCTGCGGACCCGGGTCGGCTTCGCGGCCGCGGCGGCCCGGCTGGGCGGGCAGTCGATCGACATCGCCGAGCGCCGTGGCAGCGCGGTCTCCATGCCCGAGGGATGGGCCGACACCCTGCGCGTCGTGAGCGGCAACGTCGATCTGATCGTCGCCCGGCCCGGCCGGCCGCTCGACGCCGCGCAGTTGCGCCCGCTGCTGGTCGGCGGCTTCCTCAACGGCGGCGACGCCGGTCCCTGCGCGGAGCACCCGTCCCAGGCTCTCATTGACCTGTACGCGATCGAACAGGCCCGCGGGCCGGTTGCGCAGCTGACCGTCGCGATCTGCGGTGACCTGCGGATGCGGGCGGTGCGCAGCCTGGTCCGGCTGCTCGGGCGCTTCCCGCCCCGGCGGCTGGTGGCGATCACCGACCCCCGCCTCGCCGACGACGGCGCCGACGACGGCGCCGACCATGGCGGCGGCCCCCGCGGCCCCGATGGCACCATCGAGCACCGGACCCCATGGGAAGTCGACGACGTGGACGTGCTCTACGTGGCCGGCCTTCCGCACGGCGCCCTGGACGAATCCGGCCGGGCGCGCCTGCGGGTTGACCGCAAGGCGCTGGCCGCGCTGCCGCCCGACGCGGTCGTGCTGTCGCCCATGCCGGTCATCGACGAGATCTCCACCACCGCGCGGTCCGATCCGCGCATCCGGATGTTCCAGCAGAGCGACGACGCGCAGTTCGTGCGGATGGCGCTGATCGAGGCGCTACTGTCCCCGCGTCTCTTCTAGCTCCACCATGGCAGGCTCCCGCCGGTAGGCCATCAGCATCGCCTGGTGTACAAGCTGCGACCGGTCGGCGATGTCGTTCTCGGCGAAGTCGGCCTTAGGCCCGGCGTTTTCTGTGTCCTCGATGTTGACCGCTCCGTAGCGGGTGCAGTTCTCCAGCGTGACCCGGTAGCAGCTGCGCTCGCTGACGTTCAGCAACTGCCATACCACGCTGTTGTCGATATGGGCGGTCCCGATCAGGCCCTCGTCGAACCACGTGTTGGCCAGCACCGAGCCCTGCACCGTCAGGTGGACCTCGCCGTGTTCGTCCGGAGCGCCGATGCGGCGGCTGATCGACAGCCCGCGGATCGAGCTGCCGAAGATCTGGATCTTCGCCGCGTCCTGCTCGGTGATGTCCAGCGACGACCCGGCGATGTGGCGCAGCGCGAGCTCGCCGCCGTCCCTGAACTGCCCGCTGCGTACCATCAGGGAGCTCAGCCGGCCGCCGTACATGGTCAGGCCGCCGCGCTGCGACGCCCAGGCCAGCAGGGTCGAGCGGGTGCCGGGGCGGTTGGCCACCGGTATGCCCGAGGTGACCGAGTACAGCGTCGCGCCCGAGAAATCCTGGCCGCGGTAGTGGCTGAGGGCGGCCCGGGTCGAGGTGTCGAGCCCGGTCAGCGCGAACGACGGCAGGCCCTCCTTGTCGTACGCCATGGCCGGCGCGCTGACCACCGGTCCGATGATCTCGCAGTCGCCGAACATCGCCCCGTCCAGCAGGCAGTTGACGAACACCACGCCCTCGAACGAGCAGTTCACGAAGCGCGTGCCCCGGAAGTCACAGTTGGCGAACACGACGTGCCGGAAGCGGGCCCGGACCCGGCAGTTGTACCAGCGCAGGTTGACGATGATCCGGTCCTGGCCCGCGCCGTCGAACTGCGGCCAGTACTCCTGGGCGTCCTCGCGGACCCAGTCGAAGACGTCGCCCTGGGCTCCGGTCAGCAGGACCAGCGCGGCCGCGGGTCCGGTCTGCTCGGAGTCGGCCCAGTCCTCCAGCGCCTCGCCGAACCCGTCGTGGATCAGCGAGAGCATGGTGCAGTCCACCGCCGGGGAGGTCGGCCTGATCAGCGAGGAGGTGGTGAGCCATTCCAGCGCGAAGGCGAAGCGCCGCAGCTCCTCGATGACCACCTCGTGCGGCGGGTAGCCGAACATCGGCCCGGCCGACAGGCTCTCGGGGTCGGCCTCCCACGGCGAGACCGCTATCCCCAGCTCGGCCAGCGACGAGTGCTGGGACGCCTCGGCGGGCGCGCGCATGCCGGCCGCGGCCGCGACCACGGTGCGCGGCACGCTGAGCAGATCGACGGCGCCGGCGGGGGACGGCGCCACGGTGGTGCCCAGCCCGTAGATCGTCCGGAAGGCCCGCTCCGCCGTGTCTTCCCGGATCTCGCTGAGGATCCGTAGTTCGCGCTCGAGCGCGAGCTGGGCCAGGTCCCATGCCTCGCGGTCCAGCTTGAAGCCGCCGCTGGACAGGTGCGCCGCGGTCCGCCGCACCGCCTCGCGGGTCCCGGCGATCAGGAACTCGTCCAGGCTGCTGGCCAGGTCCTCGTCCAGACAGGCCTCCTCGCACAAGTCCAGCTTGCGGGCGACCGACTCGACCAGGCCGAGGGTGAAGATATCCCGGTGGCGGTCGGCGGCGGTCGCGATCATCTGCCGGACGTGCTCGGCCCGGATGGCGGTCCCGCCGGCCTTGGCCCGGGCGTGCAGCGCGTACAGCGCGCCCTGCAGGTGCAGCAGCCCGACGTCCGCGGACCCGAACTCGGTCTCCTGGATCTCGTTCCACTCGCCCAGCAGCAGCTCGATCGCCTCGAGGGTGATGGCCAGGCCAGCGGGGTCGGGGACCGCGTGCTGCGCGCGCAGCGAGGCCGCGCTGCCGAAGTGACCCGGGTTGCCGCTGGCCATGACGTCGCGGATGTGCTCGGCAGCGGTCAGCGCCTCCAGTTCGAAGGTCGACATCGAGAACGGCCGGATCTGCGCGTTCAGCGCCTTGAGCCGGTGCACGTACTCCGAGCGCAGCGAGATGACCACGTGGATGTCGTACCTGCTGTTGAGCTCGACCACCCAGTCCATGGCCCGGGTGAAGAACGGCCGCTGATGCCGGATGAGCTCCTCGAACTGGTCCAGGACCAGCACGGCCAGCTCGCCGTAGTTCGCGTTGAGCTGCTCGACCATGGACTGCGGCGCGCCGTCGTCGACGTTGATGCCCAGGGACCGCAGCTCGGTGGCGACCTTGGCGGCGACGAAGTCCTCTGGCTGGTCAGGGCTGCCCGCCTCCCTGGTCCAGTTGCGGCACACGATCGGCTGGAAGCCGCGCTCGGTCAGGTCGCGGACCAGGCCCACGTTGAGCAGGGACGACTTTCCGACCCCGGACTCGCCGTGCAGGATGACCAGCTGGTGCGTCAGCACCTCGTGCGCGAAGCGGTCGCGGTCGTCCTGCCGGCCGACCAGCAGGTCGTCGTCGCCCGCCTCCATGGGCTTGGGCCCGCGCCACGGGCATGTGTCTCTGTCGAGGAAGTTCTTCTTCCATTGCTCGAGGGTGATCATCAAGTCAGCTCACATCTCTTGCGCGCAGCGGGCCGGTGGGTCGTGCTCTGCAGGTGCCGGAGATAGTGCTGGAGATCAACCTGGAAGTTCTCGCAGCGGTCGGTCACGACATCAAAGTTGTACCAGCCGAGCAGGTCACGGACGGTGTCATCGGTGCGCCAGTTGACCACCAGCCCGGCCCGGCTCGGCGCCGGGGCCTTCTTGACCGATTCGCCGTCAATGCTGGTGGGCACCGTCATCTGGGAGGTGAACCGGTAGCGGATGCTGCTGTCGCTGACCTGGACCCCCATCATCATCCAGAATCTGGCGAAGGCCGAGCTCCGGGTCCCGAACAGCGCGGCGGGCAGCCCCTGGCGCACTCGCTCGTTGCTCCGGTCGGGCTGGTAGACCAGGAACTCCGACGCCGCGTGCTGCATGGCCGAGTATTCGTCGAGCAGGGCCACGTGCGCCATGCGCAGCTCGGGCTCGGTGCGGGAGGGCGGCTCGCTCGGCAGCTCGATGTGGTAGTCCTTCAGCAGCCGCCGGCACAGGTCGTTCCAGTCGCTGCCGTCCTCGGTCCACAGCCGCGGCGCCCGCATCAGCGGCGACCCGCTCAGCCGCACCACCACCGGGTAGTTGCCGTAGGTCAGCTCGTAGGCGGTGTCGCCGTTGAGCAGGAACCAGTCCGCCTCGGCGGGAGCGCGCAGCTTCTCCAACTGCTCGGAGTGCGTGAGGTCGTGGTCGGGCCGGATCAGGCAGCCCAGCCAGCACACCGAGGCCAGGCAGGTGGCCGGCTCGGCCACGTCCTGCAGCAGGTTCATCGGCACGGCGACCACGAACGGCTCGGTGCTGGAGCGCCACATGGCCATCTCCAGCTCCAGGTCGAACGAGGTGACGAAGGCCGACGCGATCGGCGGCTGCAGCGGCGAAGACTCCAGGAAGCCTTCCCGCAGGGCGGCCTGCTGGCGGAGTATCGCGGCCACCGTCGCGTAGAACCGCTCCCGGTCGGTCTGGTCGTCGTCTTCCAGCTTGTTCCAGGACAGCTGGGTCGTGGCCGCGTAGCGCTGTTCCACGAACTGGCAGGCGGCGTCGATGTCGTCGAAGGCGGGCCGGGGTAGCCACCGGTCGAACAGCGCGGGGGAGGTCCGGGTGCTCAGGTGCAGCAGCAGGTCGTTCCAGCCCGGATACACCGAGGTCCCCTGGGTCAGGGAGTACCAGCACAGCTCGGTCAGCAGCTGGATGTCGGCCACCCGGAGCGAGGGCTGGTGGCCTCGCGGGCTCAGCGAGCTGTCGATCGTGGTGAGGGCCTGGTGAAGCACCGGGTCCCCGGTCTCGTGCCCGTTTTCCTGGGCCGAGCCGATCAGCTCCTCGAGCAGCACCAGGACGGGCTGCAGGGCGTCCGTCTCCAGTTCGGCCGATCCGGCGCGGCCGATCGGCAGGCTGACCCGGTCGTGGCCGGTGCGGCTGAGCGCGTCGGGCGCCGCGGCGCTGGCCAGGTGATACAGGCGGGTCAGCAGCGCCGCGCAGAGCAGGAGCTTGGCGGTCTTCAGGTCGGTGGTGGTGTCAAACGAGCCGCCGGCCTGCGGCCGGGGGGTCCCCGGCTCGGCCGCCGCGTCGCCGTCGCCGCTGGCCCTGGACGTTGGCAGCCCTAGCCGGTCGGCGATAAGCGAGGCCGCGAACGCGCCCGCCAGCTTCGCCGCGTTCGTCCCGTCCGGCAAGGGATCCGTGTCGGCCAGCAGCCGCTGCACGATGGCCGGCACATCATGGATCCTGGTGCCGCTGATGTCGTGCCCGGCTTCCAGGCAGCCGCTGCCCAGCACCAGGGTGATCCAGGGGTATCCGCTGCGCTTGTAGAGGGGGCCGAGCGGCGCGTGGATCTCCTCCAGCGCATTGCAGAACCGTCGCGGTTCCACCCACGGCACCACCTTGGCCGCGAGATACTCGTCCCGCCCGTGCTCAAAGAAGGTCTTGGTTCCGGATCGTGGCTCTCGCCGGGCCTTGAACTGCCTCATCTAGCCCCCAATGATCCTGGCGTCATGACTTGCTCCGCGTCACGCGGCACCCGGCTCTCCATCGTGAAGGCCAGGCCTGCCTTCCATGTCGAAACTACCCCGGCCCATGGCTCAGTCAGTTCGAACCCGGTCCGCGTCACCGACTCCCGGCAGACAACGCGAGCGACGGCGGCGCCCCGCTCGGTGAGCAGCCCCGGTCGGGTCAGGACCTCGGCCCGGATGGACCGTCTGGCCGACATCGCCAGCCGGATTAGCGGCGAGGGATCAAGCCGCTCGGCCTGGTCACCCACCCAGTGCACGACGAAGTGGGCCAGGGCGGGTGCCTCGGCGGCCATGTCGGCGACCGGGCGCTGCGGGGGTGCGGGCATGCCCATGGTGGCCGCGAGGTGCTCGAGCATCAGGCAGCTCTCGCCCGCGTCAACCGCGAGCTTGCACGAGGCGTGGGTCGAGCCCTGGAAGCGCGGATTGATCTCGGTGAACAGCGGTACCCCGTCGTGCACCAGGAAGTCCACGCCGAACGTGCCGCGGTAACCGTAGCTGCGCAGCCAGTTCCCGATGGTGACCGTGGCCGATTCGATCTGGTCGAGCACGGCGCGGTCGAGGTCCTTGACCAGCCCGAAATCGTTGCCGCAGTAACCGAACGGGCGGGTCACGCAGTCGGGTATCCCGATCAGCTGGACCGACGGGTAGTGCACGGTCACCCCGTCGTGCCACGCGGTGGCGCCCACGTTGACCGGCAGGCCACCGGACAGGAACGGCGCCACGCTGACGAACGCCTCGGCCACCCGTGGCCACTGCAGCCTGGCCTGCCCGGCGTCGTCCACCCGGACGATACCCTCGCCGCCGGAGGTCCTGCTCCGGCGCAGCATCAGCGGCCCGCGCCGCAGCATCTCCTCGGTGCGCAGCTGCTCTTCGTCGGCGACGTAGGTCCACGGGATGGTGCGCACGCCCAGTGCGGCCAGCGACGTCTCGACCCAGGGCTTGTGCTCGAACGCGGCCTGGTGGCCGCCGAACAGGCCGAGGTTGCGGCACCGGTCGCGCCGGGCGAACCAGATCGCGGACAGGAAGCTGGACGGACGGTAGGGCAGCAGTGCGCTGGGTGCCGCCAGTGCCTGGAGCATCACCCGGCGGAACGTGGCGGTCTCCGCGGCGCCGAGGTGATCGTCGATGTCCCATGTCTCCAGGTCGACCCGGACGCCGGTGAGGTCCTCGTAGGCCTTGCTGTCGACCGACAGCCTTCTGGAGTAGGCGTTGATGATCGTGTACGCGCCCTCGAACTGGGGCAGGTCGGCGAGCGGCTCGGCGTCGTCGCCCCTGATCCCGGCCCAGACCAGACGCCGGTTGCGAAGTTCGGCCGACACGTCCCGCAGCAGCGTGGCGCGTTTCACGAGCCGCCGTCCGTGGCCACCTGCTCGATGTGACCGTCGGCCGTCAGCAGGATCTCGGCCGGGGCCTGGGTTCCGGAGAGCGGCCGGACGACCACTACCTCATCGGCCGCGATGCCCGGCCGGGCCACCAGCGAGCCGGTGGAGCAGGTCTCGGCGACGATGGGCCTGCCGTCCTCATCCCGGCCGGCCAGCGCGTAGACCGCGCGCCCGCCGGAGCGGGCTCCGTCGAGCGAGCTGACCTCGGCGATGCCGTACCGGTCCTGGTTTACTTCCCAGCCGCGCAGTCGGCCGCCGGAGTCCACCGTGTCTATCTGGCCCGCCAGGATCGTCGCCTGGCGTGTGGGCTCGGGGAAGATCAGGCTCACCGCCGGCTGGGTCCTGGGTGCCACGTCGACCCGGTAAGTGGCCTGATCCGTGCTTAGTACGCATACCACCTCGTCACCGTAGTCCACCGCCACCGCGAGCAGGCGTATTTCCTGCGCGTCCAGAGCCAGTTCGAACGACTCCGGCCAGCGGTCGAGCCGCGGCCACATCCGGTCCACCCAGGCCAGGGTGAGCCGGCCCCGGTTGAGCTGGGCCACCACCCGGGCGTCACCGCTGAGCGCCAGCGAGGCGTGCACCAGCCGGAGGTGGCTGATGTCCGCGTCCGCGCCGTCGGCAACCCGCCTGAGCTCGGGCCCGGTCTCGCCCGGGATGACCTGCCAGTGTCCCCGGGCGCCCCCCATCATCGCCCAGCGGCGGATTCCGTCGCCGGACGTCCGCGGGGATAGCGCCGGCTCGGTGGTCACCCGCATGGGCTCCAGGAACCGGCCGCTGCTGGCCCGGCTGTAGAGCACCACGTTTCCCCAGCCGGGCAGCGACTCGTCCAGGCCGACCCGGGCCCTGGCCACCGCCTCATCGACGGTGCTGCCGTTCAGCAGCCATTGGTAGAACGTCTCGGCGAAATCCTTGGCGTCGCGGTCCCGCACCGCGTCCCGCATGGCGATCACCACCGGCACGATGCCGGTCAGCGACTGCGCGATGCCGGGCCCGTCACCGGCGGCGGAGGCCGCCTGGTCGGTGTAGCACGCGTTGACGAACGCCAGCGAGGTCCCGGCCCGGTGCAGCTGCTTGGCTAGCTCATCTCCGCGGTAATGCCCGCTGCCGGTGTCCTGGTCGCGGTAGAGCACCAGCGCGCCGGCCTGGCCGTCACGAGGCGGCCGGCCGTGCCCGGTGAAGTGGAAGATGTCGAGCGGATCCTCGCCGTCGACCACCTGGTCGATAAGCTCGTCGATCGTCCTGCGGGTGGGATGGGGCAGATCGAGCCGCTGCAGCGGCGTGGCGGGCACCAGCTGCTCGGGGAAGTCGGGCTCCAGTTCCTGGTCCTTCAGCACCTTGGTGGCGTCGACGGTGAGTATGACCAGCTTGCGCCGCTCCTTGGGCTGGTCCACCGGCCGGTGGTCGATGACCGCCCGGACCAGCGAGAAACGCTCGTCCCGGAACAGGTACCTGGGCCTGGCCGCGGCCGGGACCGTGACGCGCACGAGCTCCCACGGCCAGCGCGCCATCTCCTCGTCCACGCACAGCAGGCGGACCCGGATCCCGGTGCCGGCGTCGAGCTCGCGCAGCGTCTCGGTGAAGGCGGCCAGCACCCGCGGCGGGAACATGCACTGCCCCAGTTCCTCGCCTAGGTCGATCCGCTGCTCGGCGCTCATGGCGGGCATCAGCCGCCGCACCGAGGAAGTAAGGGGCTGAGCGTCGGTGGGGCCGACCCGGCCGCCATCCGGCTTCTCGCACTCGACCGTGACCCGGTGGCCATGCCTGCCTTCACGGCCGCGACGGATCTCTACTTGGAACTCGACGTAGGTGTACAAGGGGATGTCCGATCGGAACCGAGGCCAGTTAAATCGTAAGCCACAGCGGCTGACCGACAGGCGATCCGGGTGCTAGGAGGGTGCTAGGAGGCGTGCTGGGAGGGTGCTAGGAGGCCGGCGGGTCTGGCGGGTCGGCGACCCGGACCCGCACCCGTTGCGGACGGGCTCCCTCCTCGGGCGCCTCGGCGTCGATCTCGGCCAGGTCGTTCTCGAAGATCGCGGTGTGCTGGGTGATCTGCCGCCCGGTCCAGCCGATCCACACCGTGGCGTGGCGCGCACGAGGGTCGCGGACGGTGATCCGCCACTCGCGCCCGCCGTAGGGCTCGGCGGTGATGGACTGATCCTCGGCGCGGCCGCGGATGTGCAGCGGGCGGGCGGTCTCCGTCTCACTCTCCAGCCGCCGGACCACGTCCATCGGCTGGAAGAGCAGCCAGGCCAGGTCGATGTCGTCGAGGGGCGCGCCCGGGTCCACCCGGTCCAGATCGGATCCGGCCAGCCGCTGAAGCTGCTCCTCGCACGCCCCGCATCCCGGGTGCGCCCGGTCGAGCAGTTCCCGGTGCCGCGCGGCGCTCTCGTCCATCCCCACGGCGTGGCTCAAGAACTCCGGGCTGGGATGGTGCTCGGCCCAGTGCTGGGCGGCCATCGCCACGTGGCGCCGGTTATTGGCCACCACCCGGGCCTGCTGCCAGCTGTCAAACCCGTAGGACAGACCCAGCGCGAACGTGGCGGGGTCGACGCCCCGCAGGTCCATCTCGGTCGGGGGGCCGAAGAACTCGGCAAAGATCGCGTCAAGTTCACGGCTGATCTCATCAGGCTCGTCGGGTTCACTCATGGTCTTTCCGCCTTAGTCAGCTGCGGTCAGCCGCGGGAAGCCGTGTGGACCGCACACGGGCTCTCGATGCAACGGGGGGTGGGATTGGGAATGGCCGCGGCGTACCGGGACTCGGCGCCGTGCAGGTCATGCAGGCTCGCCGAGCGGCCGGCGGGCCGGGCCGAGATCGCCTGCTCCGCATCCTTGGGCAGCAGGTAGGGCTGGCTGAAAGGATCACGCCGGAGCGCCGTTCCCGCGTGCCGCAGCAGCACGCGATCGACCGCGGTCAAGGCGACGGCCAGGTCCAGCAATTCCAGGTGGGAGCGGATCTCGGCCTCCCGGTGCGGCGCCCTGACCAGACCCAGGATCTCGGACAGGTACACCGCGATGCGCACCTTCTGCCCGACCTCCGATTTCAGCTGGGAAATCCGTCCCTGGCTCAGCCCGAACTGGCCGGCCAGCTCCCGCTGCGGTACTTCCTCGACGATTCCCTGCCAGTAGGCGCGCAGGTCGTTATCGCGCAGCCAGCCCAGGGCGACAATGGCCCGCAGATAGGAATACAGCGGCCTGATGGCCCCGATCCGCGTCTCGACCTGCTCCTCGAACGGGACAGCCCACGGTTCCCCGGCCGAGTCACGGTCCAGGAGCTCGGCTTCGGCGGGCACATCGATCTTCGCCCGGTCCCGGTACCAGTCGACGATCTCGTTCCTGGCCACCGTGAAGATCCAGGCCTCGACCGGCTCGCGCGCGATCATCTTGGCGAAGTTCAGCTGCATCTTCAGGAACACCTTCTGGACGAAGTCTTCGGCCTGACTGGTGTCCCCGAGGCGCTTGCAGCCATACCCATAGAGCCGTGCCTGCATTTTGTGCCAGAGTTCTTCGAGGATCATGCGCGGCTCCTCACCTTCGGCGACCCGCCGCTGCAATTCGGTAGCGGCCGACCCACCCGGGAAATTGCCTTCCGGGAAACGCTGATCCATTGCCCTCCCCTAGCCATTGGCTTGGCACGAGAGTAATCAATGCGTCGCCGGAGTAGCCAGTGCTGAAGCCAGATCGGACCGGCGACGAGCACGCGCGGGCGAGGCAGCGTGGGCTTCACACTCACTACTACGCGGAAGCCGCCACGGTGATTAGCGATCCGCCGCGATGAGTTCCGGCGGGCTCAGACGT
>Ga0335081_10014323_pt1 | contig 12825 bp, 11 predicted proteins | sample Lox_Sample_35_FD_206713 | JGI IMG/M metagenome (GOLD analysis project Ga0335081, IMG submission 206713) | Soil microbial communities from Loxahatchee National Wildlife Refuge, Florida, United States - Lox_Sample_3.5 | ecosystem: Environmental > Terrestrial > Soil > Wetlands | place: USA...
GAGCGAGAGTCGGGACATGGCGGGAGAGGGCGGCGCGGCGCCGGTCATGTTACCCTCAAGCGGGCTCGGAGCGAATTTCTTGGCCATGGCTCACTACGACGTCTTCAACGGCGACGCCGACGGCATCTGCGCGTTGCACCAGCTCCGGCTCGAGGACCCTCGCGAATCGACGCTGGTGACTGGGGCGAAGCGCGACATCGCACTGCTCGCGCGCGTCGACGCGGGCTCGGGCGACTCCGTGACCGCGCTCGACATCTCGGCTTCCACCAACCGCGCGGCGCTGGAAGCGCTGCTGGCGCGCGGCGTCACGGTGCAGTACTTCGATCACCATTTCGCGGGCGAGCTGCCCCGACATCCGGGCCTGACGGCTCACATCGACACGTCTCCGGGCGTGTGCACGGGGATGATCGTCGACCGTTGTCTCGAAGGTCGGTGGCGCGTGTGGGCCGTGGTCGCCGCGTTCGGCGACAACCTCGAGCGCTCCGCGGTCGGCCTCGCCGAGCCGCTCGGGCTGGACAAGGAGCGGCTCGAGGCGCTGCGCGCGCTCGGCGACAACCTCGCCTACAACGCCTACGGCGACAGCGAGTCCGATCTGATCGCGCATCCCGCGGAGCTCTATCGCACCGTTGCACGCTACGCCGATCCCCTCCGGCTGGTCGCCGAGGAGCCGCTCCTCGCGCGCATCGACGCGGCGCGCCGCGCCGACCTCGCCCGGGCCGAGGGCCTGCAGCCGCACGCCATGTTCGAGCGCGCGGCGGTCTACGTGCTGCCCGATGCGGCGTGGTCGCGACGGGTGCGCGGCGTTCTCGGCAACGCGCTTGCCAACCGCTTTCCTGGCCGGGCGCACGCCATCCTCACCCGCGACGGACGCGGCGGATTCGTCGTGAGCGTGCGCGCCCCGCGCGACGCGCCGACCGGCGCCGACGCGCTTTGCCGGGCGTTCCCGAGCGGTGGCGGCCGCGCCGCCGCGGCGGGAATCAACCATCTGCCGGAGGAGGGGCTGTCCGAATTCGTGCGCCGGCTCGAGTCCGCCTTCGGCTGACGCTCCGTTGCACGTCGCGTTCGCGATCTTGACCAGGATCAAGGATCGAGCTCGTTGCGCGCGCACAATAGTCTCGAGCGCGGCGACGCAAGTTTAGCGGGAACCGTGTCTAGGGAGACCGCGATGAGACGCAAGGCAGGCATCCGCGGGTCGAGCAGGGCGAAGCCCCGTCACACGGTGTCCGGGCATCCGCGAGACGTTGCCACGTTGCCACTCGGACCGGAAATCGACGACGCGCCCGACCAGCCGTTCGCGTCGGGCGTAGCCGACGTGCTCGACGCCGATCTTCGGCACCGGCTGCTGAGCGAGGCGGCGTTCCACCATCAGGCGGAGCGCGGCTACAACAGCGACTACGACGACGACGACTGGCGCGATGCCGAGAGCGAAGTCGCGCACGTGAACCTCAATCCGCGCGGGTAGCGCGCCCCTGGTCCCGCGCGTTCAGCGGCGCCGGGTGCGAGCACGCCGTGCCCGGGTGACCGGGCCGCGCACGAGCAGCACCGGGACCGGCGATTCACGGACCACCAACTCCGCGTCGCTGCCGAGCACGACCCGGGAAAGGCCGCCGCGGCCATGCGTGCCCAGCACGATCACGTCGGCGCGCCACCTCTTCGCCTCGGCGACGATGACGTCGGCGACTCTGCGGCCGACGGTTTCCAGGAGCGCCGTGTCGACCTTGACGTGTCCCGCGCGGACTTTCGCTTCGGCCCGGGCGAGGAGCTTCTTGCCGCCGCTCGTGAGGCTGCGCATGAATTCGTCGATGTAGCCTGCCGGCATGTACGTCGTGCCGTCGAAGGTGCGCGTCACGATCGATTCGTCGACGACGTGCAGCAGGCCGATGCGGGCGCGCTGATCCTTCGCCAGCATGATGGCCTCCTCCAGGCCGCGCCGCGAAGGCGGGCTGCCGTCGATCGGTACCAGGATCCTGCGGAACATGGCTGCCTCCCCATTGTAGGTGCGAATTGATTCGCACACGTCGGGATGAATCCCGACCTACACCCACACCATCAAGCCCATCTCGAACGGATGCGTGAGCGCTTCCGGGCGCGGATACGCACGGATGCGGTAGTCGAGCTTGCCGCAGAGCTCCGGCGCGACCTCCAGCCGGAAGACGTGCTCGCCCTGGTCGTTGACGTTGCCGGTCGGCTGGAGCGGATACTTGAGCACCCGCGCGCCGTCGGAGTCGCCCTCGAGTCGCGTCATGAGCAGCTCCACGACCAGGTCGTCCGGGGCGAGCCCGTCGACCTTGGCGCCGACCTCGATCGCGATCTTCTCGCCGAAGCCGATGCGCTGCGGAGGCGCGTCGAGGCGGCGCAGCGCGACCTGGGGCCAGGCGCCGCGAACGCGCTGCTTCCACGCCGCGACCTTCGCGGCCGTCGCGAACTGCGCCTCGGCGAAACGCCGTCCCTGTTCGGCGGCCGGCCCGTAGAACTGGGTCAGGTACTCGCGCACCATGCGCGTCGCCGTGAAGTGCGGCATGACGCTCGCGATCGAGCGCTTGGCCATGCGCATCCAGCCCGGCGAGTAGCCCTGGTCGGTGCGCCCGTCGTAGTACAGCGGCAGCACCTGTGCCTGGAGCAGCTCGTAGAGCGTCTGCGCTTCCTCGCGATTGCGCCGATGCTCGTCCAGCACCAGCGACTCGGGCTTGATGGCCCAGCCGTTGTCGCCCTGGTAGCCTTCCGCCCACCAGCCGTCGAGCACGGAGAGGTTGATCGCGCCGTTCATCGCCGCCTTCATCCCCGATGTGCCACACGCTTCGAGCGGGTACACCGGATTGTTGAGCCACACGTCGACGCCCGCGACGAGACGGCGCGAGAGCTGCAGATCGTAGCCTTCGACCAGCAGGATCTTGCCCTCGAGCGAGGGCAGCTTCGCGACCTCGTAGACGCGGCGGATCAGCTCCTGGCCTGGCGCGTCGGCGGGATGCGCCTTGCCGGCGAAGACGAACACCACCGGCCGGTCCCGCGTGTTGACGATCTGCGCCAGCCAGTCGACGTCGTCGAAGAGCAGCATCGCGCGCTTGTAGGTGGCAAAACGCCGCGCGAAGCCGATGGTCAGCACGTCGGGGTTCTCCGGATCGACGAGCCGGAACAGCCGGTCGAGATGCGTCTCGCTGCCCTGGTTGCGCACGTAGTGCTGGCGGATGCGGGAGCGCACGAGCTGCAGCAATGCGCCCTTCAGGCTGCGATGCGCGCTCCACAGCAGCTCGTCCGGGATGCGCTCGACGCCTTCCTGCCATTGCGCTTCGGTGAGCCCGTCGAACCAGCGCGGATCCACGTAGCGATCGAACAGCGCGCGGATCTGCGAGGAAATGAAGGTGGGAGGATGCACGCCGTTGGTGATATAGCCCACCGGCTTCTCGGCGATCGGAATCTGCGGCCACAGGTCGCGCAGCAGCTCCGCGGTCACCTCGCGATGGATGCGGCTCACGCCGTTCTGGAACGACGAACCGCGCACCGCCAGCGCCGTCATGTCGAACTCGTCGCTGCCGGGCGCGGTGCCGAGCGCGAACAGCGCGTCCGGCGCGAGCGAGAACTCCCTGATGAGATCACCGAAGTAGTGCTCGACCATCTCCTTGGGGAAGCGGTCGTGCCCCGCGGCGACAGCGGTATGGGTGGTGAACACGGTGTCGCTCGCCACGGCCTCCAGCGCCCCGGCGAGGTCGACACCGCTCTTCATGATGCCGCGCATGCGCTCGAGCACGAGGAACGCCGCGTGTCCCTCGTTCATGTGCCAGACGGTGGGCTCGAGGCGCATCGCCGCGAGCGCGCGCGCTCCGCCGACGCCCAGGACGATCTCCTGCTCGATGCGCGTGCTCTTGTCGCCGCCGTAGAGGCGGTGGGTGATGCGGCGGTCGGCCGCGCGATTGGCGGGCAGGTCGGTGTCGAGCAGGAACAGCTTCACATGTCCCACGCGCGCCTGCCAGACCTTGGCCTGGACCCTGTGGCCGGCGAGCTCGACAGCGACCTTGAGCGAGCCGCCGTGCTCGCCTTTCACCGGCGAGATGGGCAGGTCGTCGAAGTCCGAGTCGGTGTAGGCGACGAGCTGCTTGCCGTCCTTGTCGACCGCCTGCGAAAAGTAGCCCTGGCGGTAGAGCAATCCCACCGCGACGAACGGCAGGCGCAGGTCGCTTGCCGCCTTGCAGTGATCGCCGGCGAGAATGCCGAGGCCCCCTGCGTAGATCGGCAGGCTCTCGTGGAATCCGAACTCCGCGCAGAAGTAGGCGACCAGGTCGTGCTCGCCGAGCGCCGCGGCCGGCTCCCGGCGTTGCCGGTCGCCGTGATAGGCGTCGTATGCGGCGATGACGCCGTCGAAAGCGGTAATGAAAGCCGGATCCTCGGCGGCAGCGATGAGGCGCTGTTCGTCGATGCGACGCAGGAACGCCTTCGGATTGTGGCCGACCGCTTCCCACAGGGCGGGGTTGAGCCAGGCGAAGAGGCTGCGCGTGGGGCGGTCCCACGTATACCACAGATTGGTCGCCAGCTCCTCGAGCCGCGCCAGCCGCGCGGGGATGCGCGGCTGGACCTCGAGGAGGAAGTGGGTTCCGGGACCGTCCTGCATGGGCTCCGAGCGTGCGCTCTAGCGTGCCGTACGCGCGGTCCGCGCCTCTACCCTTGGCCTCAGGCCGCTTTCTCCAGCTCGACGCGATACTTGCCCGCGCGCGCCAGGCTGTTCATCTTGAGCCGTTGCTGGAACGCCCGCTGGGCGGCGGCTGCGTTCGCGCTCTTTCCCGCCCAGAGCTTCATCGGCGGGTCCTGGAGGGCCCGGGCGTAGGAGAAGGAGAGCACCCACGGCGCATCCGGCGCCATCACGTTCATCGCGTTGAGATTCGCCGTGGCTTCCTCGGGACTCTGGCCGCCGGAGAGGAAGTTGATCGTCGGCACCGCGGCCGGGACGTTCCGCCGCAGCACCTCGAGCGTCGCCGTGGCGACGACCTCCGGATTCGCCTTTGGCGGATGCTCCTTGCCGGGCAGCACCATGCTGGGCTTGAGCACCATGCCTTCGAGCCGCACCCGATGCCGGCGGAGCGCGCCGAACACCGCCGAGAGCACCGCTTCGCTCACCTCGTGGCAGCGCTCGAGCGTGTGATCGCCGTCGATCAACACTTCCGGCTCGACGATCGGGACGATGCCTTCGGCCTGGCAGATCGCGGCGTAGCGCGCCAGCACCTCGGCGTTGGCCTCGATGCCGAGCACGGTCGGGTTGCGGTCGGTGATGCCGTAGACCTCGCGCCACTTGGCGAAGCGCGCGCCCTGCGCCTTGTAGCCCTTGAGCCGCTCGCCTAAGCCGTCGAGCCCCTGGGTGATGAGATCGCCCTCGGCGTTCGGCAGCGCAGTGGTGCCTTTGTCCACCTTGATGCCCGGCATGATGCCTTGCTTGACGAGCACCTCGGGCAGCGGCGTGCCGTCGTCGGCCTTCTGTCCGAGGGTCTCCTCGAACAGGATGAAGCCCGCGACGAAGTCGGCGATGCCGGGCGTCGTGAACAGCAGCGTCCGATACGCGCGCCGGGTCTCCTCGGTGGACTCCACGCCGACGGCCTTGAAGCGCTTGGTGATGGTGGGCGTGCTCTCGTCGGCCGCCACGATGCCTTTGCCGGGCTGCACGATCCGGGCGATCGTCGCCTGCAGTTCCTCCTGGACACTCATGCCGCACTCCTCGGGATGATGAACGCCGTCGCTAGCACAATCGATCGATGGCGAGCCGATCGACACTCGGCTCGGCCGGGGATGTCCATCAATTTTGTTGCCTCCGGCCGCGGCGCGCAAGTCCGGAAGGCGCGCCGGAGTGGGACGTTATCCTACTGGTAGCGCAGCGCTTCGATGGGCTTGAGCCGGGCGGCTTTGTTCGCCGGGTAGAAGCCGAAGAATACGCCCACGCCGGCGGCGACGACGAAGGCGAGAAGCACCGCGGCGCCGGTGATGACCACCGGCGTACCCGCCGCGAGGTTCGCCCCGAGGGCGGCCCCGACGCCCAGAATCACGCCGACGAGACAGCCGATGAGCGAGATGATGATCGCCTCCAGCAGGAACTGCAGGCGGATGTCGCGCTGGCGTGCGCCGATCGCGACCCGGATGCCGATCTCGCGCGTGCGCTCGGTCACCGAGACCAGCATGATGTTCATGATGCCGATGCCGCCCACGAGCAGCGATACGGAAGCGATCGCGCCGAGCATGATCGACATGACGCGCGTGGTCTGCGCGGCGGCGTTGGCGAGCGCGGTCAGGTTGCGGATGTCGAAGTCGTTGTCGGTGCGCTCCGGCAGGTGGTGACGCTGGCGCAGGAGCTGCGTCATGTCGCGCTCGGCGGCCGGCATCGCCGCGGCGGATGCGGCCTGGGCGACGATGAAGCGCACGCTCCCGGGAAAGGCCGTCCCGAACACGCGCGTCTGCGCCGCCGTCACCGGGATGAATACGGTGTCGTCCTGGTCGCGGCCGTCGAGGCTCTGCCCCTTCGCGGCCAGTACCCCGACGACCAGGAACGGGCTCTGCTTGATGCGGACCGTCTTGCCGACCGGATCGGCGTCGCCGAACAGATTGTCGGCAACCGTCTTGCCGAGCAGTGCGACCCGGGTCGCCGAGCGGACGTCCGACTCGGAGAAGGGCGCGCCGGAAGCGACGCTCCAGTCGCGCACTTCCAGATAGGCGGGCGTCGTGCCCGCGACCATCGTGCTCCAGTTGTTCGACCCGTAGATGATCTGCGCCGTGCCGGGTGCGATCGGAGCCACCGCCGCGATCGAGGAAAGCTCGCCGATCGCTTCGGCATCACCGGTAGTGAGCGTGGGCGCCGCGCCCATGCCCATGCGGATGCCGCCGGAGGTCGTCGAACCCGACAGGATGATGAACAGGTTGCTGCCCATCGAGGCGATCGACTGGTCGACCGCGAACTGCGCGCCCTGGCCGATCGCCAGCATCATGATCACCGCCGCCACGCCGATCATCATGCCCAGCATGGTGAGGAACGAGCGCAAGCGGTTCGCGCCCATCGCGTGCCACGCCTCCTGGAACATCGGTGCGATCATGCGGGGGCTGTCTCCAGCACTTCCGCCGACACGCCGCCGTCGTGGGTGATGCGTCCGTCGACGAAGCGCACCAGCCGCCTGGCGTAGGTCGCGATGTCGGGCTCGTGGGTGACCAGGACGATGGTGATCCGCTCCTCGGCGTTGAGCCGCACCACCTCCCGCATGACCTCGTGGCTCGTCTGGGTGTCGAGATTGCCGGTGGGCTCGTCGGCGAGGACCAATTGCGGGCGGTTGGCGAGCGCGCGGGCGATCGCCACGCGCTGCTGCTCTCCGCCGGAGATCTGGTTCGGGACATAGTGGGCGTAGCGCGCGAGCCCGACCTGCTCCAGGAGCTCGAGCGCCCGCCGCTCGCGCTCGGACTTCGGCACGCCGCGATAGAGCAGCGGCAGCCCGACGTTGTCGACCAGCGTGGCGCGAGGCAGGAGGTTGTAGCCCTGGAACACGAAGCCGATGACGCGGTTGCGCAGCGCCGCCAGCGCATCGGAGTCGAGCGTGCTCACGTCGCGGCCGTCGAGAATGTAAGAGCCGCTCGTCGGCAGATCGAGGCAGCCGAGGATATTCATGAACGTGGACTTGCCCGAACCCGAAGGTCCCATGATGGCGACGAACTCGCCGCGACCGATGGAGAGATCGACGTCCCTGAGTACCGGCACGGGACCGGCCGCTGTGTCGTACTCCTTGCAGAGCCGCTCGGTGCGGATGAGCGGCGCATCCATCAGAACGCCCGCAGCCGCAGCGTGCTCGGCGCGTTCTCCGCGCCCGTTTCCTGCATGCCGACGATGACAGCGTCGCCGGCCTTGAGCTCCCCGCCCGCGATCTCGGTCACCCGACCGTCGCTGATGCGCGCACGCACGGCCACGGCCCGCGGACGGCCGGTATCGAGGACGTAGACCGTCGCGGTGCGTCCCTCGGTGCGCGTCAGCGCCTTGGCGCGCGCTGTTTCGCTCGCCTCGGCGGGCCGGAAGCGCAGCGCCGCATTCGGCACCACGAGCGCGTCCTTGACGCTGGCCACTTGCACGTTGACGTACGCCGTCATTCCCGGCATCAGGATCTGATCGGGGTTGTCCACGGCGACGACGACGTCGTAGGTCACCACGTTCTGCTGCGTCGTGGCGTTGAGGCGAACCTGGCGGACGGCTGCCTTGAAGGTGCGGTCGGGAAACGCGTCGACGGTGAACTGGACCGGCTGCCCGACCTTGATGCTGCCGACGTCGGCTTCCGCGAAGCTCGAGTCGATCTGCATCTTGGAGAGGTCCTGGGCGATCTGGAACAGCGTCGGGGTCTGGAAGCTCGCGGCCACGGTCTGGCCGAGGTCGACGTTGCGGTTGACCACCACGCCGGAAACGGGCGAGCGGATGACGCTGTAGTCGAGATTGGTCCGATCCTTCGCGAGCGTGGCCTGCGCTTGCGCGACCTGGGCCTCGGCGGATTTGCGCGCCTGGATCGCCGTGTCGAGCGCCTGCTTCGCCACCGAGTCCTGGTCCCAGAGCGTCTTGTTGCGCGCCTCGTTGGCGAGGGCCAGCTCGAGCGTCGCCTTGGCGTTGGCGAGGTTCGCCTCGTCCTGGCTGACCTGCGCCTGCAGCAGCGCGGGGTCGAGCTCGAGCAGCACCTGGCCGGCCTTGACGTGATCGTTGAAGTCGACGAGGAGCTTCTTCACCGTGCCGGACACCTGCGTGCCGACGTTGACCAGCACCACCGGGTTGAGCGTACCGTTGGCCGACACGCTCTGCGTCACGTTGGCGCGGGTGACCGGCGCCGTGCGGTACCTGTCCGACGCGTCGCGATGCGCGGTCCATTGCCAGACGCCCAGCGCGAGCGCCATGAGCGCGAGCAGGGCGGCCGCGACGAGCGCGCGCCTACGAGCCGGCTTGCCGAGATGCGCGCGCAGCAGGATCGACGCGCGCTGCGCTTCCCGGTCCAGCTCGACCTTGGTTCCATCCTTGGGCATGGAATTCGCCTTCGCCCCCGTCAGTGCGCCATCAGCACCGGGACGGTCATCGCGCTCAAGATGGCGCGCGTCGCGCCGCCGAGCACCCGCTCACGCCAGCGCGGATGGCCGTAGCCGCCCATGACCAGAAGATCCGCGTCGAGATCGGCGATGCGCGAGAGGAGCCAGTCGCCCACGCCGATGTCGCCGTCGCTCAGGTTGTCGGATTCGACGCGCGCCGGCACGCCGTGCCGGCGCAGATACTCGACCAGACGGGCGCGCGCGCTCGCGTCGGCGCCGCGTGCCGAGGCGCCCGGGTCGAGGCACGCCACGGTGACGCGCGTGGCCCGCGCGAGCAGCGGCAACGCATCGCCGATCGCGCGCGAAGCCTCGCGACCGCCATCCCAGGCCACCACCACGTTGCGGCCGATTCCAGGGCCCACGTCGATGCGCGGCACGACGAGAAGCGGTCGCCCCGATTCGAGCAGCACCGCGGCGAGAAGCTGTGCGCCCAGACCCCACTCGGATTCGGACCACTCGGGCTGACTCAGGACCGTGAGGTCGGCGCAGCGAGCCTCGGCGACCGCTGCGCCGATCGGGAATCCGCCTGGAGCGCGCCATTCCACCGCGCCGATCCCGGCGTCCCCCGCCGCGCGGCCGAAGCGCTCCTCCGCGCCCTGCTGCCGGTCGGCCACCTTGAGCAGATAGCGCTCGACGGCGTCGGTTGGGAGGACTGCGGCGATCGAGGGCGAGATCGCCGGTGCCTCGTCGAGGTACATGCCCACGAGATGCGCGCTCAAGGCGCGGCAAAGATCGAAAGCGACGCCGAGGCGGCGCTCCGATTCGGGGCTGTCGTCGACGTGGACGAGGAGGCTGGGAGCGTTCATGGAAGTGTTCCGTGTCCGGGTACAGCTGCCAGCATAGGCGCGCGCCGGACGTGCGCTTTGCTTGAGATCAATGCGCCGGCGCGGCCGCCCGGACAGCCGGAAGGACCGCGAGCCTTGACCGCCGTCAATCCGGCCCTGCGCGAGCACGCGGATCATGGGAACGATCGGCCCGCGGGCCGGCTCGAAATCCCCATGTCGGTTCGGAACCTCGCTGTCGCCGCCGTGTTCGACGAGATCGCGGATCGCCTCGCGATCCAGGGTGAGAACGCGTTCCGCATCCGGGCCTACGCCAACGCGGCGCGCGTGCTGCAGGGCCTTGGTCCCGACTTGAAGGAGATGATTGGGCGGGGCGACAAACTGACCGAGATTCCCGGCATCGGCGAGGACCTCGCCAGCAAGATCCGGGAGATCGTCGCGACGGGCAAGTGCGCGCTGCTCGAAAAACTCCGCCGCGAGATGCCGGCCTCGATCACCGAGCTGCTCAAGGTTCCGGGGCTGGGCCCGAAGCGCGTCGCGCTGCTGTGGCACGAGCTCGATCTGCGCACGCCCGAGCAGCTGCTGCGCGCGGCGCGCGAAGGACGCATCCGCACCTTGCCGCGCTTCGGCGAGAAGATGGAGCGGCAGATCGAGGCGGCGGTGGCCGCGCGGCTGGGGATCGAATCGCGGATGAGGCTGGCCATTGCTTCCCAGCACGCCGAGGCCCTGGTGGCGCATCTGCGTGCTGCGAGCGGCGTGGATCGCGTGGTGGTGGCCGGGAGCTTCCGCCGCATGCGCGACACCGTGGGCGACCTCGACATCGTCGTGACCGCGCGCGACGCAGGCCCCGTCGTGCAACGCCTCGCCGCCTATCCGGAAGTGGGCGAGATAATGGCGCGCGGCGACACCAAGGCAAGCGTGCGCCTCAAGTCGGGGCTCCAGGTCGACGTACGCGTCGTTCCCAAGGAAAGTTTCGGCGCGGCGCTGGTGTACTTCACCGGCTCGAAGGCGCACTGCATCGCGCTGCGGCGCATCGCCTTGGGCCTCGATCTCAAGATCAACGAGTATGGCGTCTTCCGCGGAGCGAAGCGCATCGCCGGCGACACCGAGGCCTCGGTGTATCGCGCGGTCGGATTGCCCGAGATTCCCCCGGAGCTGCGCGAGGATCGCGGCGAGATCGAGGCGGCCAAGGCGGGACGGCTGCCGCGGCTCGTCGAGCTCACGGACCTCAAGGGCGATCTCCACGCGCACACGGTGGCGACCGACGGGCGAAGCACGCTCGAGGAAATGGCGGCTGCCGCTCGCGCGCTGCGGCTCGAATATCTGGCGATCACCGAGCATTCTCGCGCGCAGGCGATGTCGCACGGGCTCGATCCGCAGCGGCTCGCCAAGCAGAACGCGGCGATCGACATGCTCAACGCCAGGAGCCGGGGACTCCGGCTGCTCAAGGGCATCGAGGTCGACATCCTCGCCGACGGCACGCTCGATCTTCCGGACAGTGCGCTCGCCGAGCTCGACCTGGTGGTGGCCGCGGTGCACAGCCGCTTCAACCTTTCGCGCGCGCAGCAGACCGAGCGCATCCTGCGCGCGCTCGACAATCCCCACGTGTCGCTACTCGCGCATCCGAGCGCGCGTCTGATCGGCGAGCGCGAGCCCCTCGACGTCGACATGCTCAAGATCCTGCGCAAGGCGAAGGCCCGAGGAATCGCCCTCGAGCTCGACGCCCATCCGGACCGCCTCGATCTCGACGACGCGCACTGCCGGATGGCGAAGGAGGAGGGCGTGCGGGTCGCCATCGACTCGGACGCGCACAGCACGGCGGAGCTCGCCAACCTGCGCTATGGCGTCGCCCAGGCGCGGCGCGGCTGGCTCGAACGCAGAGACGTTCTGAACGCGCGCCCGCTGGCCGAGCTGCGAACGTTGCTCAAGCGCGGCCCGGATCGCGCGAAGCGCCTGCCGGCCGGCGCGCACGCCTGAGGCCTATCGCGGGAGCGCGCGCGCATGCCCTGGACGTTCGACACGGCTCCGGCGTCGATGAGGCACTTGCCGCCGCTCGTGCGCGAGAAGGCGGTCGAGATCGCCAACGCGCTGCTCGACGAAGGCATGGAGGAGGGCAAAGCCATCCGCATCGCCATCGCCAAGGCGAAGGAGTGGGCGAGACGTCATCGGGACGAAGGCTGACGGTCTGGCGCAAGTGCCGTGCCGAGTCGGGTTGGAGCGGCGCGACCTCGCGCCGGCGGCGCACGCCGACAGCGCTCGATTGACCGCGATCAACACGCGATTTTCCCCGGCGGCGCATGCTTGTGGCTGTTCACCGGTTCTCGATTGGAGAGCAGCCATGAGATTCGTCAAAAAGGTGTTGGGCCCGATAATGATCGCGTCGCTGAGCGGGCTCGCATTCGCGGCCGGCCCTGATCCGGACGCAGGGTACTTCTGCGGTCGGGCGATGGGGCCCTACGGTCCCGGCTACGGGCCTCCCGTGATGAGCGGTTATGGTCCCGGCACGATGGGCGGGTACGGCCCGGGCATGATGCGAGGCTACGGCCCCGGGATGATGGGTGGCCCCTGGCATGGACCCGGGATGATGTCCCTCGGCTATGGAATGCAGTACGCCGTCGGGCTCACGGACGAGCAACGCAGGAAAATCGACGCGATCCACGAAGAGATGCACGGCAAGGTCTGGGACATCATGGGCAAGATGCGGAGCGAGATGGTCAAGATGCGCGAGCTGACGGCCGCGGATTCGCTCGACAGAGCGGCGCTCGATGCGGCATACAAGCGCTTGAGCGACCTCAGGCAACAGCGCTTCGATGCCCAGATCGATGCGCACAACCAGATCGATTCCGTACTCACGAAGGAGCAGAAGGAGCGTTGGAAGGAGTTCGGCCCGCGCTGGTTGAGCGAAGCCGATTGAGCTCCAGAGCGAGGCTGGCGGCGGTGCTTGGTGAAGCCTCGCTGCCTCGCTAACCCTTGA
>Ga0335081_10014324_pt1 | contig 12825 bp, 10 predicted proteins | sample Lox_Sample_35_FD_206713 | JGI IMG/M metagenome (GOLD analysis project Ga0335081, IMG submission 206713) | Soil microbial communities from Loxahatchee National Wildlife Refuge, Florida, United States - Lox_Sample_3.5 | ecosystem: Environmental > Terrestrial > Soil > Wetlands | place: USA...
ATTAAGCAAAGCCCAAGCCACTGGAGCATATGCAACCGCCAGCATTGCCAAGATGAAGACAAGTTGATACGGGTTAGCCTTGTTCAATGTGCCCGCCACCGCGTAGCCCGCGATTAAACCGAAGGCGGTCACGCTGTGTGCCACTATCATGTCAAGGTTGGCTGGTGCCATCAGCCTCGGATTATCAATATGCACTCTAACAACAGTAATGGAATGGATTACGAGGGGCAGGGAAAGCAAAGCGACAAGAGTGTAGATCGGTATGAAGCCGAGCAAGGCGGAAGCGACGATTATCGAGTAGGTACATATCCAGCTTGCCATATACAGTTTGACGCCTACCTGTTTGCCATACCTTGCGACAAGCGTGAGTTTCCCAGCAGCTGTGTCCTCCTTTATGTCAGGAATCTCATTAATCACAATCATCGAAAACAGCATAACTCCCAAAGGCAACGTCGCCAAAAAAGCCTGCACGGTTATGGTTTGCGCTTGAACATAAAAGGCGCCTAAACCGATGATTGAGCCGAAATTCACTAGCATTGCAAGCTCACCTAGTCCGTGGTGGCCAAAGCTTATCGGCGGAGCGGTATAGAAAACAGCGCAAAAAACACCGAATATCCCAAATGCCAAGATAGGTAATCCTCGTGTTAAAGTAAGGTAGAAGCCCACAACCAAAGTGATGAGGTAGCAGAGGGTGAATGCCTTAAACATGCTCCTAGGCGTTAAGAGTCCGCTGCTAAGAGTAGCGCTGCCGCCTGAATACGGGTTCTTCTCGCCTGGTGCAAGCTTGTCCACACTGTGTTTATAGTCGAAATAATCGTCGGTCATGTTTAAACCGATGTGATTGATAATTATGGCGACGAGAACAAGAAGGAAATACAGTGGAGTAAAACCGCTGTTAGTAGCCCAACTGACTAAGCCGCCTAAAACGGCTGGGAAGATGCTGGGAGGCACAAAGTGGTAACGGAAGGCTCGCCACCATACTTTCGCTTTACTGATTTGATTTGTGCTTGACATCCTTGTACAATCCTAAAGAAATATTTACATTGAGTAAATAGATAAACCTCAGTTCAAGGACTTAGCAGAAGCAGGCGCCAAAACGTCTGCATCCGATATCTAAATAATCAAATTCGGCAAATTAAAACCTACCTAAACTGAAGGCGCTATGATTTAATGAACTGTCATCGTCCTTCAACCATTAAGAAATAATTTTTGCATAGACATAAAGCAACAAAAAAGGGCGAAATTAATCGATTCTTTTGCCTTAACCCTATTTTCCTTATTTCAACCTCTTTTTGACAAAAAAGGACAAGAACTATTGAGGCGGCTGTTCTGCTTTGCGTTTTCTGAAAAGAATGAACACGTGGCCCCTAACCTCAACCAAGCCGGACCCAGTTTGCTCAGCAGCTTTGGAACCTATTGATTGCGCCGTGTTATCGCCTTGCAAAGCGGCAGGCAAAACCCTGACTTTCACCATTTTGTTTTTCTGCAGTTGCTTCTCCATCTCGCCAATGCACTGCGGCGTTAAGCCTTCTTTGCCGACCCAAATTGTTGGATTCTCATCTTTCAAAACGTGCCTAACGTGACGTTTCATTCGCGTAGTTATTTTGCTCAAGATTTTGTTGCACCTTTCTCTTTCTTAACATCATGCGGGTCTGATTGCCGCAGTTTAAACAAGTTATTACAACATGAGGCTCCCTTTTCTGCTTTACCCTAACCCGACAATTATAGCCTTGAACGAGCAACGCATTGCAGTTTTTGCACGTTTGCCTCCGAAATTCTGTGGGTAATCGAATTCTAGCAGCCATAGCGATTCTTCGAGCTGACTTTACGTATTGTGCAGCTAATTTGGGGTCTTCTTTAGAAGTTTTCTTTGCCTCATCTAGCAGTGTTTGAATTCGCTGCCTTGCAATTTGCTTAACGCTGGTTTGCCTCATTTAGCCTTCACAAACAACAAATAACGTGCTGAGACTCGAACATAACATTTGCGCCTTCAATCAGCTTTTCCCTAAAAGTTCAAGCTTCAACCGTTTCAGGGCTTCACGCATTTCAAGCGGTTTGCTTTTCAGCGTCTGCTGGGCTTTTGTGGTGTCAAGCGATGAATCCATCGGTCGTTTCGCCGGCCATTTGAATTGTGAAGACAGAGCTGGATCTATGAGGTTTTTGTCAAGGTCGAATGTTTCTGCAATTTGTTGGGCAAATTGGAATCGGCTGACTCGTGTGGCGCCGCAAAGGTGAAATGTTCCTGTTATGTGGCGTTCAGCTGCTTCAAGCGTCATTTCTGCCAGATTCGTGTTGAGTGTTGGTGTGTTCCATTGGTCAGTCAAGATTTTGAGATGCTCCCCTTTGCGAAGTGCGTCAATTAGCCAAAGCGCGAAGTTAACTTTTCCAGCAGCAGGTGTGGAGCCGTAAATTACGCTTGGCCTGCCAATAAGATATTCGGGCAGAGCCTTAACCAGGTCTTCAGCTGCAAGTTTGGTTAGCCCGTAGTAGTTAATCGGGTCAGGCTTGTCTAACTCGGTGTAATTGCCTTTTTCTCCGTTGAAAACATAATCTGTTGAAATGTATATCAAAAAAGAACCAACGATCTTGGCTGCGTTCACGATATTTCGCGTGCCTTCAACGTTGATTTTCCACGCAAGCTCCTTGTTCAATTCACATTTATCAACATCAGTCAGTGTTGCAGCATGAACCACAACGTCGGGCTTAACCCGGCTAAATGCTTGGTCAACTAGTTCTTTGTTTGAAACGTCAAACTTGACAAAGTTGCCGCAAACCGGCATCTCCTGAATGTCGCAGGAATATACCTCAATATTTCTTTCAATCGCCGTCTTCGCGAGTTTTGAGCCGTAGAGACCTATGGCGCCAGTGATTAGGAGTTTCAATGGAATCCACTCAGTTTCCAAGGGGTCGGATGGAGAATCACATCGTTCGCGAATGGTGTCCACCAATGCTCGTTGTCAACATACCAGCGGACAGTAGATTCTAAAGATTCTTCAAAGTTGCATTTCGGTTGCCAATTCAATGTTTTCCTTATTTTTGACGAATCCAAGCTATATCTTGTATCATGGCCTGGACGGTCTTCAACAAAATTGATCAAACTTTCAGGTTTATGAACAGCGGCGAGTATTTTCTTTACAATCTCGATGTTTGTAATTTCGTTTCCAGCTGAAACGTTGTATACCTCGCCAGATTTTCCCTTCTCAAGAACCGTTTCGATCGCTTCACAATGATCTCGAACGTGGATCCAGTCGCGTATGTTTTTGCCTGACCCATAGACCGGTATGGGAAGATCTCTCTGCGCACGTATGATTGTTTTCGGAATAAGCTTCTCCGGCAGCTGATAAGGACCGAAATTGTTTGTGCAGCGGGTAATTGACACGTTCAAGTTGTAAGTTCTATGGTACGAAAGGACGAACATGTCAGCTGCCGCTTTGGAAGCGGAGTAAGGATTGGATGGTTTAGGCGGCTCATTCTCTGTGAAGGAACCTTCCAAAGCTTCCCCGTAAACCTCGTCGGTTGAAACCTGCAGAAGCCGAACTTTATGATTGTGCTTGCGTATGGCTTCCAAAACTGTGAAGGTGCCGATTGTGTTATTTTGCAGAAACACGTTTGGGTCAGCAATGCTTCGATCAACATGCGTCTCCGCAGCAATATTAACAATAGCATCTACTTGATGTATGAGCCTGCTGATAAGCAAAGGATTGCAAATGTCGCCTTTAATGAATGTGTATCTTTTATCGTTTTCAACATCATGCAGGTTAGCCGGGTTAGCGCCTATTCCTACCTTGTCCACATTTATCAATTCGTAATCAGGGTATTTTTCAAGGATGTATCGGCAAAAATTGCTACCGATAAAGCCTAAACCGCCAGTAACTAACAGTCTCATGGTTGATCACTTATGAGCCGGGAGATTCCAATCCCAAGCTTTACTTACTCGAACATCGTTCTTTTTGCCGTTGATAATTTTGGGGACAAGCAGAGGGTCATTCCAAGGTCTGCGTTCCTCGTCAGGGTTGGCGGGGTCATACAGGTTTGTTGTAAAGTACAGAAGCATAGCGGATTCGTCGCCTAGAGCCTTGAAGCCGTGCCAGTAATGACCTGGAATTCGAACCACCTGCAGGTTTAACGCGCTTGAAATAACCTCGTTAAGTTCTTTTGTTTCATCGTCGAAAGCACAGATTTTTATTAATCCTTTAAGCGCCAAAAAATAATCTACTTGTCCTCTCAAATGTCTGTGCCAGGCACGGATAACGCCAGGGTAAGTTGATGAAAGATTTGCCTGTGCAACAGTATCTTCTCCGAAAAGCTCTTTCCAGTCTTTACGCATCACTTCGGTGAAAAAGCCGCGTTCATCTGGTAACCGACTTACTGGTTTAATCCGTATTCCCTGTAACATTTCAGTGCTCCCTGCATTAATTCCTATAATAATATTTATAATAGTTGTTATTTTCTCGGGGCTAAACTTCTAGCTCTGAGTAATCGCCTACGTGCAACTTGATAGTTCTGTTCCTTTGGTTCTTTGTCACCTTTGCGTTTTTGCCAATCAAGCTATCTTCCAGCCGCTCTATGCCTTTAACAGTAACGTTTTCTTGTATGACACAGTATTCGATGTTGGAGTTGACCACCTGCGAGCAGTTGCCAACGCTCGTGTACGGCCCGATGAAAGAGTTTTCAATCAAGGCGCCTCGCCCTATCACGCAGGGTCCCCTAATGGTGCTGTCTGTCACTTTGGCTTCTGGCTCAATCTTAACTCTGCCATCCAATGTACTGTTTTTTACTTCTCCTTTCACGTCGAGAGTGATGTATTCATCAAGGATTTTCGCATTTGCTGACAGAATATCATCTTTTTTGCCAGTGTCAAGCCACCAAGAATTCAGGATTTCAGCTTTGACCTTGAACCCCATGTTTATCATTTCTTGGATGGCGTCAGTGATTTCCAACTCGCCCCGCCCAGAAGGCTTTATCCGTTCAATTGCCTGATGGACTTTACCCGAGAACAGATAGGTGCCTATGATGGCAAGGTTACCCATGGGGGTTTTAGGTTTCTCAACGAGTTTAATGATGTTTCCTTTTTCGTCAAGTTGAGCAATCCCAAAACTCGATGGGTTATCAACCTCTTTGAGGATGATAAGTGCGTCAAGGTGTTCGTTTTTGAATTTCTTCACAAACGCGTTTAAACCTTGACCAGTAACGTTGTCACCGAGACACATGATAAAGGAATCTTGCCCCAAAAAACGTTTAGCAGTTCTGACTGCGTGTGCTAAACCAAGAGGCTCCTGAGGAATATAGGTAACAGCGAGACCCCAAGCCGTACCGCCGTTAACGTAGTCTTTAACATAGTGCCCAGTTTCCGGCGCAGTGATTATCCCGACTTTTTTTACGGCCGTTGCAGCCACTTGGTCAAGAACGTACCCCAAAATTGGTTTGTTAGCCACTGGTATGAGCTGTTTGGCGCATGTGAAAGTTAAAGGCCTAAGCCTAGTGCCTTTTCCCCCGCTGAGAACAAGTGCCTTCATGAATATCCCAAACGCATATGGTTTTAACTATGACCTGCTTTTTCCACTTAAAGGTTATGTAAAATATTTCTTTGTGGTTACATTGACGCAATCACATAATCGTATTAACATTGAAGTAGAATAACAGCTTAGAGACAACAAATTTATCGGGTGAACGAAAACGCAAACCCAACTCAAACGTAAAGTCAACCATTATTTTGCGAACCTCACAAACAAATGCAAGTTCGCTGATTCATGTAGTTTATTCGCTAAATCAAACTACACCTGCACAAAGGACGCCGGAAGCTACTGCGGCAAATACAGAACACTGACCAGAATGCCACGGAATAGTTCCGCCAAAACAAATTAATGGAAATTCACTAAAAACCACTAAAGTAAACAAAACGCTTAAAAGAAATATAGGAACCTAATTGCTTATTGGTTTATCCGATTTGGATGCTCCCATTAGTTTTTCCATAACTTTTAACAGAAAACGTAAGAGTCCACGAAGAGGCCCAAGCGCATCAGAGATTTGGCGAAGAGTAGTTAGGTCGCCTCGATCGATAGTCTTGGTTGCTATCGCAGCCAAAACGAAGATTATCGGGAAAGCAATTACGCCGATGACTAACTGTTGCAATGGTATTGAGACAAACCTGAACGCTGTCAAAGGCAGCTTCGAATTCAGTACGTAAATTGAAATGGCAGCTATGCCTGAAGAGAGCAAGATCTTAACTGAAGACAACCAATCCACTGAAACACCGAATTTCTTCTTTAAAAAGTTTAAACCAACGAATAAGCTTGGAAAACCGACAGTTAAAGAAGCAGTAATTAGACCTACTACGCCGAAGCTTCTAATCAGAAGGAAACCGACTGGAACACCAATACCGACTTGAAGGACAGAAAGGCCCAAGTTGAATTTTGTGAAACCTTGTCCCAACAACAAGTTACTCATGCTTAGACTTCCCAAAGCGGTGTAAAGGTAAGTTACTGAAAGCAACGCCAAAAACAATGGAGCTGAAGAATAACTGTTGTGATAAATGAATCCTACGCCGGGCTGTGCAAGAGCGATAACTAAGGTTGCAACTGGCACGACAATAAGCGAGGCAAACTTCACTGAATATTGAAAGACAGATTTCAAGGTATCATGATCTTTTCGATAGTCCAGTTTTGAGAAGGCGGGAAACAGCATGGTTGTAACGGGCGTAGCAAAGAAAGTTATCAGAATCGAGAAATTAATAGCCAAGTTATAGTTTCCGATGAGGGCGTTGTTTGTTACATAAAATGCAAGTATGTAACTATAGAATACAGTTAGTAACCCGGTAAGAATGGCGCCAATCGAAACAGGTATACCATACCTCAACATGGTTTTGATTGTTGAAGAAACCTCAGTTCTTGTTGCTGATTTAGGTAACAACCTGTAAATGCTCCACACCAGAATTACTCCCGCTAACCCCGCGATGAGAGCGGAAACGGTGTAACCAGTTATTGCACCAAGAGTTCCAAAACCTAAGAGCACAAGCCCGATTATCAAACCCGTTTTGATGGTTGACTGAATTATCAGCATGAAACTGTAATAGTGCATTATTTCCAGTCCCGTGAACGCAGCAGTTGCGGAGTTCACCAACGCCCCAGCCAGGACAAAGAAGGATGCAATTTGAATTAGCGGAACTATTGTGGGGCGGTGTAAGCTAGTGGCAATGAAAGGGGAAAGGACAAATGAGAGGATTGAAAGCGATAAGCCGAGTGCGATCTCGAAAACTAAGCCTGAGACGATTATGCCTCTTATTTTTGCTTTATCTTCAACGTTGTACTGTGCAGAATATTTAACCATAGCCGAGTTAACTCCACAATCTCGAAACGTGGCGATTAGGGTCGGCCCGACTATGGCTATTGAATATAAACCATAGTTTTGTGCACCAAGAATGTAGGTGATAACTAGAATACCGACGAAAGAGATGACTGTAGAGGCAACTAAACCCCACATGAGGTTGAACCCGCCTTTTGCCGAAATCTTCGCCATCTCTGTACCTTTACTCATCGTCTTTCCCAAGTTTGCTCGTAAATGTAAAGTTAAACTATCGATGAGGAGTGCTTGCGTTTATCGCTTTTGGTTCAATTCGCCAAATCTAAAGTGCAGAAAACTATCTAATTAATTTGCGAGGGCAACTGCCCTAGCTTACAGAACGTTTTTTCTAAGATTTTCAGGCATCCAAGTTTGAATATGAAACGGCTCTAGCCTTGCGTTAGTTGCCTAAGCCTATGGCAACAAACTTAAGTTTTTTGCTGTATTTCTCAGGGTCATACATCCTTCGTCCGTCCACAAGTATGGGCTGCTTCATATTTTCTACGTAGTCTTCAGGAGTCAGTTTTTTGAATTCACTCCATTCGGTGACGATTATCGCGCAGTCCGCTTTTTTGATGCAGTCAAGCGCCGAAGAAGCGTAGTGGATTTTGCCGTTAAAAATCGATTTTGCGGTTTGAGAAGCAACTGGGTCATACGCCGAAACGTGTGCCCCCTCTTTCAGCAACTGGTTTATTATCGGTACAACTCTGGCTTCTCTCATGTCGTCGGTGTCCGGTTTGAATGCCAGACCCAAGACAGCTATTCTCTTGTCTTTCAAGCTACCCAATTGCTGTACGCAGAATTCTACGGCTTTGAGAGGCTGCGTGTGGTTTATGTTTTCAACTGATTCTAAAAGTTCAGGAGTGTAGCCTAAGTTTTTTGAGCAGGCGATCAGGGCTTTCACGTCTTTGGGGAAGCATGAGCCGCCGTAGCCTAAGCCTGCGTCGAGGAATAGGGGTCCGATGCGTTTGTCTAAACCCATGGCTGCAGCCACCATTTTAACGTCTGAACCCGGAATTTTTTCGCAAATGTTGGCTATTGTATTGATGAAACTGATTTTTGTGGCTAACATTGCGTTGCTCGCATATTTGATGAGTTCAGCCGTAGATAGCGTGGTTCTAATCAAAGGGGGCATCTTGGCACTGTAAAAGTCTCTGTATAAATCTTCCAAAATGTCGCCTGACCTTTTATCATACGACCCTATAACGACGCGGTCAGCCTTTACAGTGTCTTCAAACGCGGAGCCTTGGCGCAAGAACTCCGGGTTCATGCATAAACCGAACTGTGTCCCGCAGGTTTTGAGCGATTCTTCTTCAAGTATGGGTTTCACGGTGTCCTGAGTCGTTCCCGGGATAACGGTGCTTTTGATTACAGTAACGTGGTAAATGTTTTTCTTCTTTAGAGCTTTGCCTATATCATGTGCTGCAGACTCTATGAATTTGAGGTCTATGCAGCCATCGTCCTTGCTTGGGGTCCCAACTGTTACAAAAGTCAAATCTGAATCCATAACAGCTTTCTCAGTCTGATTAACCACACATTTTAAATTGCCGCACTCAACGCCTGCTTTAAGTTTTTCCTGAAGCCCAGGCTCGTGAAAGGGAGGAATACCCTGATTAATTTTTCTTGCTTTTTCCTCGTCCACCTCGCAGGCGGTAACGGAGTAGCCTTTGCTTGAGAACCCCACTGCCGTGCATAACCCCACATAGCCTGCGCCTATAATTGAGATTTGCGGTTGGTTTTTCAAGAGGTAAACCTCGGATGGAACGCTAATTTGAATTTAATAATCAGGTTAAATATATATGGATTCACGCTAAAAGAGAAAAGCAAAGAGTGAGAGTCATTGATCCGTAAAGTTATCATCCCAGCTGCAGGGTTAGGCACGCGGCTGTTTCCAGCCACGAAAGAACAACCAAAAGAAATGCTCCCGATCTTCACAAAAACACCTAATGGCGACTTAGTTGTGAAGCCTGTTGTGCAACTGGTTTTTGAACAGTTGTATGATGCGGGACTGCGTGAGTTCTGCTATGTTGTCGGTAGAGGAAAAAGAGGCATAGAGGATCATTTTACCCCTGATGAACACTGCGTCAGGACATTGGAAAGCCAAGGAAAAAACGGGCAAGCCTTTGATCTAGAAAGCTTCTATGATAAGCTTAATTCTTCCACAGCAATGTGGGTCAATCAACCTGAACCAAAAGGATTCGGCAACGCAGTTCTGTTGGCTCAACCATTCGTAGAGAAAGAAAGTTGCCTAGTTCATGCAGGTGACAGCTGCATAATTTCAAAAAACATGGATTATTTGAAAAAACTGATTGACGCCTTTGAAAGGCTGAATGCGGATGCTGCTTTCCTTGTTTTGGATATTAAGAACCCCAAACAATATGGGATAGTTGAAGGCGACGAGACAGAACCTAGAATAATTCGTATTAAGTCAGTAGTTGAGAAACCAGAGAAACCGAAGACCCATTGGGCAATCATGGCTATGTACGCTTTTCAACCTGTAATCTTCAAAGCATTAGAAAAGACAAAGCCGGGAAAGAACGGCGAAATCCAACTGACCGACGCAATCCAGAAACTAGTTGACTTGGATTCCAAAGTGTACGCGGTAAAGCTCGATAGCAGCTACTCCCATTTAGATATTGGCAGCCCAGAGAGATATTGGCAGGCTTTAGAATTATCACACAAACAGTTCTGCAAGAGGCCAGAAACATGATGGACAAAACAATCAGTGAAGACCTTGAGAAGATAAAGAGTACCGTTAAAGGGGATGACTTCGCAGAAAAAAGAGTGCTAGTTACCGGAGGAGCTGGATTCATTGGAAGTTGGCTTTGTGACGCACTTCTTGGCTTTGGGGCTCAAGTGACTGCCGTTGATGATTTATCCACGGGACTAATAAAAAACATAGACCATCTAAAAGAAAACGCATCTTTCCAGTTTGTAAAGTCGGATATTTGCGAGTTTAAAAGTAAAGAGAAATATGATTTCATTTTTCACATGGCGGGACACGCTTCCCCCGACGAATACCAAACCCACCCAATTGAAACTCTCCAAACCAGCGCCTCAGGAAGTTACGCAATGGCTGAGCTCGCAAGAAAAAATGATGCCACCTTGTTGTTTGCGTCGACCTCCGAAGTATATGGTGACGCTGAAGTTATTCCTACCCCAGAGAGTTACTGGGGAAAAGTCAACCCAATCGGACCTAGATCCTGTTATGATGAAGGGAAACGTTTCGCCGAGGCACTTCTTATCGCATACAACAAACAATTCAAGCTTGACGTGAGGATCCCGAGGATATTCAATTCGTATGGTCCCCGTTTGCGAGAAGACGGTTTGTATGGCAGGGCAATGTCACGGTTTATTTTACAGGCGTTGACTAATCAGCCCATCACCGTTTACGGCGATGGAAAGCAAACCAGGTCTTTCTGCTACATAACCGATACAACAACGGCGCTAATTTTGTTGATGGCGAGCCCTAAGGCGAAGGCTGAGGTTGTAAACGTGGGCAACACAAAAGAGGTAACTATAATAGAACTGGCAAAGAAAGTTCAAGAATTCACAAAATCCGAGTCCAACATTGAGTTTCGTCCGATGCCCAAAGATGATCCGAAGAGGCGCTGCCCGAACACAACCAAACTGTGGGAACTCGTCGGGTGGAAACCAAACGTCGACTTTGAGGAAGGACTCAAGAGAACGCTAGCGTGGTTTTCGAAGAAAAATTGAATTGATTTTCTTTACATAGTCCCATCTACGCAAATTTATCTTGCTCAGCGACTTTTTGAGTCTAAGCACCTGTAAACCCGATCGAGTAGTGAGGAGATCGCTTATATCGGGTTTAATTTTATTCCTCAAGATCCTGTTTTGTTATGTATTATTTTTCCGTCAGTAATCAATTTATAAGATGAAAATATGTATAGAAGGTTCTGAGGTAATTCATTGTATTACATTGAGGAAAAACAGGTCTCGTCGAACATCGATGAAGTTGATCGGTTTCTTGAAAAGGCGGGGTCTAGTATTTTCCAAACTTTTGAGATGGCTCGAGTTCAAAGAGAAACCTACGGTGAAGAACCCCATCTACTAGTTGTAATGAATAACAAACAAATTTCAGGTGTCCTGTTTTATGGCCGAAGACCATGGGCGGGCGACGACTACATTGTTGGAGATGGACCTATATGTTCGGACCTCACTTCATTTAAGCTAATAATGGCACATTTTTTGCAAGAGGTACATGATACTACGGATAAGGTTTCGATTTATACGAGCCCATTTTATGGCCATTATAACCATTTTGGGCAGCTAAATGAGCTTAAGGTTTCGCCTGTTTTCTCATTTGTTAAGAGCCTGAAGGAATCAAAAGAAACCATTTGGAAGGAATTGCATAAACATGCAAGAAACGACGTACGGAAATCCATTAAAGAGGGCACTCAAATTGTCGAAATTAAAGACAAGAAACTTGCTTCTTTACAATTTAGCAGATTATCTCAGGCAACACTCCAACGTGATGACTTTCCATCTTATCTTCCAGCCTCCAAAAACAGATGCAAGCTTGCAGATGCTGTTCTGAAGCATTTGGCACCAAAGAATATGGCAAAGGTGTTCTTCGCTATCACGCCTGACGAAGAGTTTATCGGAACTGCCATGGTTGTGAAGTTTGGTGCCCTTTCACATCTTTATGCTGTGGGTTTCGACTATGCCTTCCGTTCTTATCGCCCAATGGATCGTTTACTTTGGCATTCAATTGAATGGTTAAAAGACGAAGGCGTCAACGCTTTCGATTTAATGGCTGTACGAAAAGAAGCTTCTGGTTCAGAACAAAAGGGTATTTATGAATTCAAGAACAAATGGGCCGGTCGGAAGATGGAACCAGTGGAACATAATCTTTACTATCACGTAAGTCCAAAGTTTTACATTCATGCGTTGAGGACACAACCAGTACTTTGTCTTCGAGTTGCAGTTGACAATTTCGTAAGACGCCGCGGTCTGTATACCGGTGTCCATCTTCGCTAACTCTTCGTTCAACTTTTAACAGAGTTTCCCCCAAAAAAACGGCGCCAATTAACGAAACCATCTGATCATTTGTGCGCTAAGTTCAAAAAAAATCAGTCACAGTTAGCAATTGTTAAAACACAGATCACTGTCTTAATCGAAATTACTCCGCAAGAATCGAGAATTATATATGTACTTTCATGTTTAATGATTAGTGTTCGGGGTTACGCAGGTTTACGTGGTTGGCATGGATACAAAAGACAGCAATTATTTGAAAAAAGTTCAGAAAAAATACGATGGGTGGAAATATGACAGCTCGCTATACTGTCTTTTTGACGAGTACAACATACTAAAAGACTGGCTCGAATCAACCGATGGGAGACTACTTTTGGATGCTGGATGCGGTTGGGGAAAGTATTTCTCCTTAGAGAGAGAAGCAGGCTTCCAAACAGTTGGTGTTGATATATCCGCTAAATTACTGAGGGATCTAAAGAAAAGGATTAAAGA
>Ga0335081_10014326_pt1 | contig 12824 bp, 21 predicted proteins | sample Lox_Sample_35_FD_206713 | JGI IMG/M metagenome (GOLD analysis project Ga0335081, IMG submission 206713) | Soil microbial communities from Loxahatchee National Wildlife Refuge, Florida, United States - Lox_Sample_3.5 | ecosystem: Environmental > Terrestrial > Soil > Wetlands | place: USA...
AGCCGGCACGCGCGATACTTTCAGAATATGGTCGCGGTGCTCATTCTCGGTCACGTCGAAGCACTCGACCGTGCCGTCACTGGCGCGTGCAGCGACGACCGACACCTCGCGCGCGAACGGGACGAAGGCCTCGAGGATGCTCGGCTGCCCGCCGACCTCGCGCCACGCGGCGTCCGGATCGCTGCCGTTGCGGATCGCCGCCTGCCCCTTGCCGTCGTAGCCGAACCGGCGCGTCTTGAGGACCGCGGGGCGGCCGATCCGGTCGAGCGCCGCGGCGAACTCGGCCGGCCGGGCGACGGCGGCGTAGGCCGCCGTGCCGATGCCGAGGCCGGCGACAAAATCCTTTTCGGCGAAACGGTCCTGGGTCATCGCCAGGACCCGGGGATCGGGCAGCACCGCCACGCGCGCGGCGAGAAACGTGGCGGCTTCCGCCGGCACGTTCTCGAACTCGTAGGTGACGACGTCGACGTCGGCGGCGAAGCGATCGAGCGCCTGAGTGTCGGTGTAGTCCGCGCAGGTGGTGCGGTGAACGACGTCGAAGGCGGGCGAGTCGGGACTGGGCGCGAGCACGTGACACTTAAAGCCGAGCCGCGCCGCGGCCAGCGCCAGCATGCGGCCGAGCTGGCCGCCGCCGAGGATGCCGATCGTCGCGCCGGGCGCGAGAACGGGCGCCGCGGCGCTCACGCCCCCGGATCCTTCGGCGCCTCGGCGACGGCGGCGGTCTGCCGCTGCCGCCACGCTTCGAGCCGGGTCGCCAGCGCCGCATCGCTCAACGCCAGCACGCTCGCGGCCAAAAGCGCGGCGTTGACCGCGCCAGCCTGACCGATCGCCAGCGTGCCCACCGGAACGCCGGGCGGCATCTGCACGATGGAATAGAGCGAATCGACGCCGGCGAGCGCCTTCGACTCGATCGGCACGCCAAGCACCGGCAGGCTGGTGAGCGCAGCGGTCATGCCGGGCAAGTGCGCGGCGCCGCCGGCGCCGGCGACGATGACCTTGAAGCCGGCGGCTTTGGCTCCTTTGGCGAAAGCATAGAGGCGCTCCGGCGTTCGATGGGCGGAGACGATGCGCGCCTCGTAGGCGACGCCGAGCGCGTCGAGCGTCTCGGCGGCATGCTTCATGGTCTGCCAGTCGGACTGGCTGCCCATGACGATCGCGACTGGTTTTGCTTCCGACGCCACCAAAAAATTCCTCTGCGCGAAGGAAGCGCCGGATTATAGGCGTGCCCCCCACGCTGGCAAGGCAGCGCGAAATGCCGCATGCCGACGTTCACCGTGATTTCGGAGCCGTATTCGCTTTCCCCGGAAATCGAGCTACGTTTGCAGCGGTAATCTTGTTTGGGGCCGCGCCTGATGCACTTGAGCCAATTTCATTATTTGCCGCTGGCTCCGACCTTCTTTTCGCTTCTCGTCGGCATTCTTTTCATCCTGTTCGCCCTGCTTGCGGTCGGCGCCCTGCGCTACGCCTATGTGAGCCTCGGCGTCAGCTCGACGACCGCCATGCTGTTGCTCGTCGCTTCGCTGGTCGGCAGCTATTTCAACATTCCGATCCTGAACCTGCCCGACGAGCACGTCCTGTCGAACCAGACAATCGAGTTCTTCGGCATGCGATACACGGTGCCGGTGGTAGAGCACTGGCCGGGGACCGTGATCGCGGTCAATGTCGGCGGCGCGGTGATCCCGGCCCTGATGTCGCTCTATCTCCTGATCACTCACCAATTGTGGATCAGGGGAGCGATCGCGACCGCCGCGGTCGCCCTGATGCTGCACTGGCTCGCCGATCCGGTTCCCGGGATCGGCATCGCCGTGCCGATATTCCTGCCGGCATTGACCACCGCCTTCGTCGCCTTGCTGCTTTCGCGCGAGGATGCAGCCGCCCTCGCCTATATCGGCGGCGGCCTCGGTACGCTGATCGGAGCCGACCTCACCAATCTCGACGAAGTGCGCGGGCTTGGCGCCCCGGTCGCGTCGATCGGCGGCGCCGGAACGTTCGACGGCATTTTTCTGACCGGCATCCTCGCGGTGCTGCTCGCGAGCCTTTACGCGCAGCCGCGACGGGCGCAGCTTCTTTAGGACCCGGCGCCGGCCGTCGTGAAGACATCGCCGGACATCGCCCGTGGACGCGAGCCCCCGGCGGCGCGCGCGCGGCGCGTCTTTCAAACTCCGCTCGCGGTGCGGCTGTTCTCGCTTTTTGCCGTGATCATTCTCGCCGCAGTCACCGCGATGATGGCCGTCGCTGCCGCGGTCATCTTCGCGACGAACTGGGCGCTTGGCCTTTTCATGGCTGCCGTCGCCGCCTTCATCGGCGCGCTCACCGGCTATGTGTGGCGGGACCTTGCCGGCAAGTGGGGCCTGCGCGTCGTTCTCGACCCGGACACGGTCACGCTCGATCTGCCGGCGGGGCGCTCGCTCATTCACCGCCCGCCGGCGCAGCATCTCACGATTCCTTATGCCGACATCGCCGCGATCGAAACGCGCTTTGAGTCCTATAGCAGCCTCGGCGCTTCGATGATGCAGCAGGCCTACGTCCTGCGCCGCAAGAGCGGCGAATTGATTTTTCTGTTCGAGGATCGCGCGCTCGCAACCGCAATTGCGAGCACGATGTTTGCCGATATCGCCGCCGAACTCGCAGTGCGAGCAGGCGTCGAGGTGCGCGAACTCGGCATGGTGCAAGGCCGCGGCGGGCTTCTCGGCGTGTGGGGCACGCACGCCCCGGACTGGGCGGCGCGGCCGCTGCCGCTGGCGCGCCAGTTGCGGCTCTGGCGGCACGCGGCCTCGAGCGGCTCGCTCGCGATCCTCTTCATCATCCTGGCGATGATGATCAGAGCGTATTTCGGCGGGCACTGATCGCGCAAAGTCGCGGCGCCGCCGGCCGCATCACCGCAAAAGCCGCGGCGTCTCCCGGCGGCCGAGTCCATGAGAAGATGCGCGTCGCGCGCTGCGAACATGATAGAGTTGCGACCGTCCACGCTGGAAACAAGCTGCGCAGCGCTCCGCTCGCACAGAAGGGGACGGCGGCTTGCCATCGAGCTGACCTGCTATGGCCGAGAACAACCCTTCGGCGCCGGATCGCGATGCGCAGGCGATCGCGCTCTATCATGCGCACGTCTATTACGATCCGGGAGCGACTCGCGGCATCGCCGAGGATCTGCGCCGGCGCGTTGCCGCGCGGTTCCCGTCGGCGAGGCTCGGACGCTGGCACGACGAGCTGGTCGGGCCGCACACCCAATCGATGTATCAGATCGAGTTCCCCGCTGCGATGCTGGCGTCGTTCGTGCCCTGGCTGATGCTCAACCGGAGCGGCCTCGTCGTCCTTCTGCATCCTGAAACCGGCGACGACTATCTCGACCATACCGCGCATGCCGCATGGTTCGGGGCCGTGCTGCCGCTGCGCGTCGAGGTGTTGCAGAAAAGAAGCGCCGCGTCGGCTTCAAGCGCCGCTCCCTGAAGCCTCGGCCTTTGCAGCTTGCGCGGGCGCGCACGCGGCCCGATAATCTCACATCCCGCGAGAGGAGGCACATATGCGTACGACAGTAGTTGCCCTGAGCGTTGCCGCGGCCGTTGGCTTTGCTTGCTGTCAGAGCGCCAGCGCGGCTCCGGCCAGCGGGTCGACGACGATGCAGGCCGCCGCGGCTGCGACCGCCGCCTCGACGGCGCAGCAGACGCAATATTACGAGCGCCACACGCGTCGCGGCATCATCAAGTGCTATCGCATGCTCGTGGTCGGGCCCTACGTCTGCCGGCGATTCTGGTGGTGGTGACGGCCAAGCCTAGGCGCTGTCTTCGACATCGGTGACCGGGCGGTCGCTGCCGAGGGCGACCTCGGTGTGCCATTTGCCCTTCTCGTCCTCGTATTCGATGGTCTCGGTATGTCCGGGCGCGCGCTGCTCGGCGGCGACGCGCCGCGCGGCATCGAGCGCTTCGGCGTGCGTGGGAAAGCTTTCCGAGAACGTCCCGTTGGCCGTGTAGGCCCACCCATCCTCATGGCGGACGATCTTGTACGTGACGTGCGACATGGGTTCACCTCGCCTGTCGTCGGACGCGACCCCGATCCGGACACTTGATCTCGGTTCCTGCGGTTCGCTTGCTTCAAGCAGGCTCCCCACATGGGCTCTGGCCGGAAAATATACAATGTCAGAGCCGGACTAAAGGGCGCGCTAGTGGTCCGATTCCAACATTCGCATCCCGTTGCGGCAAGTCGCCGTGCGAATGTTGGAAGCAAAGGACCACTGGCAAATTATGAGTTTCCGGTGGAGTTTTGGATTTGACATTCGCTTCGCGGACCACGGCCAGTGTGGCGGTTCAGAAGTCCGCATCATTATATCGACTTGACTCGTCATGCGGACTTCTGAACCAAAGCCACACGAGAACAATACATTTGCTAGTGTCCTTTCGATTTCGAAGTTCGCAACCGATCGCGCCGCATAATCATGCGAACTTCGGAATCGGGACACTAGCCGGGTAGCGACTGTCAAATCCACTCCACTACGTATTCATGACCGCCGCATGGATCGCGGTGCAGTGGCGCACCAAATTCGGCTGCGATGACACGAACTGCTTCAGCGGCGTGTCGATGTCGTAGAAATGGATGTTGGCGATGAAGCCGTAGATGCCGGCATCGACGCCGGTCGGGTTCGGTCCGTGCACATAGCCCGTCGCCGGAACCAGATCGGCGAGCACGCGCAGATCGGCCAGGCCGCGCGCGTAGGCGGTCTCCGGCGGGTAACGCCCGATGCCGGCATAATGGTAGCGCTGGAAATTGAACTCCTGCGCCTTGCGCAGACCGTCGGCGGTGAGGCTTGGATGCTCGCGCATGAGCGCGTCGCGGAACGCGGGCCAGTAACGCTCGTCCTTCCAGCGTGAATACGACATCACCCAGTAGAGGTCATCGAGCATGCGGGTGACGAGGAGAGTGAGGTCGCGCTGCTTGGCGCTCAGCGCCGCATCGATGGCCAGTCGGTATTTGCCGATGAGATGGGCGACGATGGTCTCGCTGTCGCCGATCGTCTCGCCGTCATCGACGATATATGGGAGTTGCCCGCGCGGGGCGGCCGAGGCGTCGAAAATGTGCTGGTGCCGAAACGGCACGGCGGCAAGCCGCATGAAGGCGAACACCTTGAGGCCGTAGCCGTTGTTGTCGGCGACGCCGAACAATTGCGGATAGGAGTAGAGCGTGATCATCGTCGCCTCCGCGCCGCGCCTGCCGGACAGCAAAGGCGCGCCGGATCGCCGCCGCGGCGAGCGCCCGAAATCACTGCGGGCGCTTTTGCCCCCACAGAAAGATAGCGATAAACACGCCGGCCGCCGCGCCAAGCGCGACAACGACGTGCGGCCAATAACCGGTAAGGTGAGCGATGTCACCGATCGCAACGCCGATGGCTGCGCCGACGGCGGCTCCGACTGCTATTGCGACAGCATTGCGGTTCATCATGTCCTCCCGATCTGCATGCGGTGCGCCGGGCGATCGACGCGCCGGTTATTTCTTTCCCGCATAAGCCCAGCATTCGAGCTCGAGCTGTGCGCCGAGCGCCAATCCGCTGGCGCCGAAGGCCGACCGCGCCGGCAGGCGGCCGGGCTTGAAATAGGTGACGTAGACCTTGTTGAAGTCGCCCCATTTCGACATGTCGGCCATCATCACCGTGCATTTGAAGACGTCGTCGAAGCTCAAGCCGTTGGCCTTCAAGACGGTGCCGATGTTTTCCATGGCCTGCTTGGCCTCGGCTTCCATGCCGCCGGGGACGAGCCGCGGCGTGCCGGGCACATTCCCGATCGCGCCCGAGAGATAGAGAACATCGCCGACGCGCACCGCCTGGCTGAACGGCAGTTTCGCCGCGGCGGCCTCGGGCGAGTTGTAGAAGTGCACCGCAGGCTCCTCGGCCAGCGCTTCGGACGCCAGCGCGGCCGCAATCCCGGCGCCGGCCGCGCGGGTGACAATCTTACGTTTCAGGCGTGTGCGCATCCATATCCTCCAAGGGCTCTGCCGGCGCTCGGCGCCGCATTCGCGGCGGCGAGGCCGGGCGCGCGGTTCATCCTACCGGGCTACGAACGATCCAGCGCCGGCAAAATCGCACGCGCTACTTGACCGGAATGACCTCGGCGACACCGTCCGCACCCATATTGACGATGAGGATGCGCACCGGCTGCGAGCCGACATCGGCGCCGAAGTGCGGCACGTTCATCGCCTCCATGAGGGCATCGCCCTGGTGATAGGTGCGCTTGCCGCGGTCGCCGTAGTCGACGGTGATCTCGCCCTCGAGGATATAGGCGAAGAGCGGCACGCCGTGGCGGTGCAGCACCGTCCGAGCGCCGGGCGCAAGGGTCACGATCGCGGCCGTGACGTGCGCCGGCGCGCCGGTCGGATAATGCAATGTTTCGCCGAGAACGGTGGTGCCGGTCGAAAGAAGCGGCGAGGTCACCGGACCTTTGTCATCCTCCGCGACGGCACGGGTTGCAGCGGCGCACGCGGCGGCAACGAGAAGAGCGGCAAGTAAGATGTTTCGGCGCATGACTCGGCTCCTGCTAGTGGTCCGATTCCAACATTCGCATCCCGTTGCGGCAGTCGCTGTGCGAATGTTGGGATCAAGGACCACTAGCAAATTATGAGTTTCTAGTGGAGTTTTGGATTTGACATTCGCTTCGCGGACCCGCGGCTGGCTGCATAGCGAATGTCAAATCCACTCCACTAGTGGTCCGATTCCAACATTCGCATCCCGTTGCGGCAAGTCCACTCCACTTGAGCGCTTCCCGGCGGACATCCGGTCTTGATCCGCATCAATTCACCGCCGCTTCCGGAGCGATACTTATAAACATATTCGGCCAAGGAAGGACGACCGTGGTGCGCCTCGCTCTCAAGGTGCTCGTTCTGAGCCTGTTCGTGCTGGCGGCCGCGTTTGCGCTGCGACGCGCGTTCCTCTGGGAGGTGATGCCGGTATCGTGGCATCAGCCACCCCAGCCGTCCCTGGCGCTGCAGGCCGCCTTTCTGCTGAGGACGATCGAAAATCTCGCGGTTATCGTCGGCGCGATTGCGCTCGGCGCGGCATGCCTGTTCTGGGTGCGGCGGCGGAAGTCGGGTGCTTCGCCAGGGCTGCCCGACGGCGCGGCGGATTAATTTCCGGCCAGCTCACACGTGACTGCATCAGACGTGATTGCATCAGACGTGACTGCGTCAGACGTGGCTGCAACTGATCGTGTGGATCTCGAAGCTTCTGCCGCCGCGGATGTTGCGTCCGACCTCGCCAGCGAGATGACCACCGACGAAGCTCACGGTTGATCCGTCGGCCCCATAGGTGAGGCGGCCGGAGGTCTTGCCGTCGAGGTCGGTGTAGGTGCCGTTGGCCAGCACCTTGAAGCCGAGCCCGACAAGAATTGTCCCACCGGAGCCGGCGCAGGCATATTCGCCGGGCAGCAGCGCCGCGGCACCGGCAATGGCCGCGCCCCACATCGCGCTCACGACGGCGATCGCGACCCCCAGCCGCTTCAGCGCCCGCAGGGCACGCTGGTCCATCTTCACCGTCGGCACCGTGTCGCCCCGTTCATTTGCCGCGGGCCGCGGATGCGGCCCACCGAGGACCCTGTGCACACACCGCGCGCCGGATCAACGCTGTCGCGACCGCGCCGTTCGCGATACCCTTGCGGCGCGAGGGAGATTGACGATGCCGAACGCCGCATTGAACACGAAATGGGACCACATTCACCTGCGCAGCCCCGATGCCGAAGCGACCGCCGCATGGTTCGAGCGCATGCTCGGCGCGCAAGTGATCCGCACGACCGTCGAAGGAAAGCCGCGCATCGATCTCAAACTCGGCGGCGCCAATGTCTTTATCATGCCGGTCGTCCCCGGAGACGGCGTCAATGCACCGCCGGTGACGCCCTATCAGGGCCTCGACCATTTCGGCCTGGCGGTGACCGGCATCGACGAGGTGGCCGCCGAACTCAAGGCGAAGGGCGCCGAGTTCACCACGGACGTGCGCACGATTCGGCCCGGACTGCGCATCTGCTTCTTGCGCGGGCCGCAGGGCATTTCGATCGAGCTTCTGGAGCGCGATCAGAAGTACGTCTGAGTTTCGGGGACGCAACGCGCGCCCGGGGGGCCTGTAGCGCTCAATCGGGGCTGCGCCGGTGCGGCTGGTCCCGCGTCTTGCCGAAAATCCGTGCGGCCAGCAGCGCCGCCTGCGTGCGGTTCCTGACCTCCAACCGTTGCAGGATCGCCGAGACGTGCAGCTTCACGGTATGGGGCGAACGCGACAGCGTTCGTGCAATCTCGGAGTTTGTCTTGCCCTGACCCAACAGGCGGAACACTTCGAGCTGCCGCTTGCTGAGCGCCTCCATTGCAGGCGTCTGGATGCCGGCAGGGTGTTGCGGCGCAGCCGCATCGGCAGATGCGGTCTGGGGCGCGTCGATCATGGCCGCCAATTGCGCGGATAGAACTCGAGCGAACCCTCCCGGCGCGGCGGCGTTGATCGCGCCGACGTGGCCAGCGAAGGCGTCTTCGTCGACCCACGCCCCGGCGTCGCGGGCCGACGAGATCTCCGACAGGATCGGGACGAAGGTCGAGAGGTTGACGTGAAACAGCGCGATGCCCTCGCGCTCGTGCGGCGCGAGCGGCATCCCGATCATATAGAACCAGCGCCTTTGCGTCGGCGAATGGCAGGCATAGGGAAACGCGATCATCTCCCTGTCGCCGTCGAAAAGTTCCCGCAGCCCGCAGGCGAGCGGCCTCCCATCCAGATCCTCTGTGTTGCAGTAATCGAGGTAGTTCGCCCCGACGCCGAACTGCTTGAGCCGCAATCCGTTGGCGGCGCCGAAGTCTCGCCACGTCGCGTTCACCGCGACAATCGTCCCTGCTCTGTCAAGAATGACTGCGCTGAGCGGAAGCGCGTTCAGCGATCCGATCGGCCTGTCCAGATTGTTCATCGTCACCCCCTCGTTTTCGCCACTCTTCCAGAGCTCGACGCAACCAGAACTCGACGCAACACCGGGGAACTCACAACCTGCCGCGAAACAGTCGCTTCGGGCTATGTCGCAAGCGCAACTATCGTGCAAACTCCCAAGTGCGAACAGCGCATGCGGCGACTCTAACGCACAGTTGATTGCCTGGATCGCCCTTGTGCACAACTCCAAGCGGACGCTGCGATCGGCAGACGCGTAGCGTGGTGAGCGTCGGTGGCGGAACCGCGATCACAGAGAAGGATGAGAGCAGTGAAGAGGCGACATAGCAGCGAAATGCAGACGACCGACCGGGACAAGGCTGCCGCGGCCGAATATGCGCGCGAGCATGCCGACGAGCTGGCGCGCCTCGCGCGCACGCGCGGGCTCGAGCTTCTCGGCTATCTCTTCGACATCGCGGCGATGCATGCGGCGGAACTTTCCGCCGACGGGCGGAAGCTGACGTTCACCAGCGCGCCCTGAGTCCCGATCCCGCAGGACGAGGGCCGCGGCGCGCCGGGAAATTCGAGGGGCGAGTCGAACGAGATCCGGCGAGGGTTTACGAGCGGGGGCCCGGATTTCGTCTCCTCGATTTGCGCCGCTTTTGCTATCGTCGCTGCATGAGTCGGCGACCATTCGATCCGCGCACCGCGGCCGAGAAGGCCTTCAAGGCCGTCACCACCAAACCGGCGGAACTGCCGCCGAAGCCGCCGTCGCTGCCGGGCGCCAAGGAAACGGTCACGCTGCGCATCGACCGCGACGTGCTCGACGTCTTCCAGAAGGACGGTCCGGGCTGGCAGGACCGAATCAACGCGGCGCTGCGCAAGGCGGCGGGCAAGTAGCTTCGAAAGCCGGCCGATCGCTTCGCAATCAACGCATGTCAGGGCCGCGTGTCGCGGCGCCGACCGGCTCAAGATCGCAATTTCGCCCGATACTGGCCGTTTATATAATGGCCGGACAAGGCGATTTCCTGGGGAATGTCCGTGGCGCAGAAGGTCTCCTACCTCTCGCGGTTTGCGCTCAAGTTCGTCGAGATCATGGCTGCCGGCGCCGCAACCGCCGTCAGCGGCTATGTGGTTGCCCACCTTGGGGGATTTCTGTCATCCCCGCCGCCGCAGCCGGCCGCGGCGCTGACCGCGCCAGGCACCGGGCCTGGCAGCAAGGCCAAAAGCCCGCATGAGCGATCGGTTTCGGGGCCATCGGCCGCCGCCGATGTGAGCGAGCCGCGCGCCGCCGCGCCGCGCGAAACCGGCGCTGCGGCCGCGAAGTCCGCGCGCGCGAGCCCCGCCCCGACGACGCCTTCGCGCAAGCGCGCGACGACCGAGACCGCGGCCGAGCGCAGGGCGCGCGAGGCCGAAGAGGAGAAGGGATCGGTCGAAGCGCAGGTCCGCGCCGCTCTCGCGAACGTCGATGCCAGCCGTGTGGTGTCGGCCGAACCCGACGCGGCGCCACGGGCGAGCGACGTCGCGCCGCCGCGCGCCGCGGAAGCGCCGCCCAAACTGCTCACACCGTCTACGCCGCAATCCGTCCCGGCAGCGGAGCCGCGCGCGGCGGAAGGCACGTCAACGTCGCCGTCACCGTCTGCGCCGCCGGCGACCGTGGCGGAGGCGAAGACTGACGAGGGTACGACCGGCGCACTCGCGGCAGCGCCGCGCGCATTCGATCTTCAACCGCACTCGCCGGAGGAAGGCGCCGTTGCGCCAGGGCCGCTCCCGACGGTCGAGGTGAAATCGCGGCCGATCGCCGCAGTCGACGCTGCGCCGGCGGCGTCGGCATCCGCGGCCCAGCCGGACGCAGCAGATAGCGCTCCGGCTGCCGCGAAGGCGACGGGCAACGCGCTGCTCGCGGCTCTCAAGAAAATTCCGGACTTGTTGCTGCCGCCGCGGCCGCAGGCACCCGCCGCATTGCCGGAGCAGCCGCCGCCGGCGGCCGACGGCAGCGCCCCTCGCCCGCCGCTCCCGGTCGGCAGCGATTAGGCTTATTTCTTTTTCTGCAGCAGCGCGTCGCGCTGTTTGACCAGCCGTTCCAGCTCTTCGTTCTGCCGCGCGATCCGATCCGCGTTTCGCTCCTCGTCCTCGGCGCCCGACATGGCCGCGGCCTGCTCGATGAGTTGGCGGATGTTGTCGCGCGCGATGGCGATGCGCTGTTCGAGTTCAGCGAGCGAAAGTGAACTGCCGTTGCTCATCCTTTTCTTCCCTGGGCGCGTGCGCCATGCAACGCGAGGCGGATAAATAGCAAAGATAGCATAGCTCCGCCCGGCCGCGCTCGCCGATTCGAAGTCCTCAACTGTCTTCGTCTTCGTCTTCGTCCTCGTGCCGGCCCCGCTCGTTCGCCTCGCGGATCGCGCCGCCGATGAAAGCCGCGAGATCCTCGATCGACTCGCCGATCTCCGCTTCGGGGATGCCCTGCGCGGCGGCGTCCTTGAGGCATTCACGCGCGAGCGTCTGCGCCAGCGCATCGTCGGCGGGACGCATGGTCCCGGTGTCGATACGGTCGGCAATCCACTCCTCGACAAACCCAAGGGCTCTCTCGCTCATCGCCGGCTTCTCCCTCTTGCGCGACGCGTAGCATAAGCTTTCGCTCGTTCGCGCGCGAGGCGAGCGGCCGGGCAGGATCGCCGCGCGGGCTACGAAACGAGGATTGTGGTTCATGATCGAAGAGCGATTTGCGCCGCCCGCCGGCGCCTTCACCCGCAGCGTTCCGGTCCGCTTTTCCCATTGCGATCCGGCCGGCATCGTCTACTTCCCGCACTATTTCGACATGTTCAACGGCTTGATCGAGGACTGGTACACGCAGGAACTCGGCCACGATTACGCCGAGCTGATCATGAGCCGGCGCATCGGCTTTCCTTTCGTGCACATCGAGTGCGACTTCAGGATTCCGAGCCGCATCGGAGAGGTGATCGACCTGACGCTGCTGGTCGAGCGCATCGGCCGCTCCTCGCTCGCCATCGCCATCGTCTGCCATCGTGACGGGTTGGAGCGCCTGCGCGCGCGCATGGTCACCGCGATGATGTCGCTGGAAACGCGCAAGGCCATGCCGCTGCCGCCAAAGCTGCGCGACGCCATCGAGGCCTACCGGCGGCGGACGGCAAATGCTGCCGCGCGATAGCGGGCGTTGGATCGCTCCATTCCTTTAAGCGAACATGAACTATGGCGGCCGATCATGGCGTAGGCGGCTTCGCGCGGGCTTTTCGTCAAGGTCGAGGCATGGTCAGAACACTGTCGGCTTCGGGCACCTTCGTGCAGAAGTACATTTTCCTCGCGACCTGGCTTTGCCTCACGGGCGGCCTCAACGTCCTTATCTGGTCGGGGCGAATGTCCGCCGCGGGCGGCGGCCCGCCGTCGCTCGGCGCCAAGCTCACGTTTCTCGCCTTCTGGATTCTGCCGCCGCTTTTCATCTTGTGGGTGATGCGGTTCTACAAGCGCGTGCAGATGTCGGATGACGGCCTGCTGATCTCCGACCCCCGTGAGGAAATCTTCGTGCCGTTCTCCGCGATCGCGAGCGTTTCGCAGCCGAAGATCGAGCCGAAGGCCTATGTCGAGGTCGCCTTCCGCGAACCGACCGCGTTCGGCGAACGCATCCGCTTCATTCCCCGTCCACGCTTCGGCTTTCTGCCGTCTCTCGATCCGGCGGTGTGCGAATTTCTCGAGCGGATGAAACGCGCGAGCGCTGGCACCGGCAGCGCCGGCTGAGCGCCTCGCGCCGTCACGCTATTCGCCGCACGACCATTCGCTGTACAGGATGAAGACGTTCTTGTCGGTGACGCCGCCGCGCGGCGAGATCAGATCGCCCTGGAGGAAGAGGCCGCCGTCGAGCTCGGTCTTGACGTAGCGCTTCGGCATGAAGGTCCAGCTCGTGCCGACATAGTTGGCGTTGCTCCAGTTCGGAGCGAAATCG
>Ga0335081_10014328_pt1 | contig 12824 bp, 6 predicted proteins | sample Lox_Sample_35_FD_206713 | JGI IMG/M metagenome (GOLD analysis project Ga0335081, IMG submission 206713) | Soil microbial communities from Loxahatchee National Wildlife Refuge, Florida, United States - Lox_Sample_3.5 | ecosystem: Environmental > Terrestrial > Soil > Wetlands | place: USA: Florida...
GCGGTGTGGATCCGGGCGCGCGGCGAGTTCGGCCGGACCGCGGCCTCGAGGTCGACGACGGGGTCGAGGTGCTCGAGCTCGACGTCGATGAGCTCGACGGCGTCGGCGGCGATCGCCTCGGTCTCGGCTACGACCATCGCGATCGGCTGGCCGGCGTACACGATCTCCCGCCGCGCGAGCGGCTCCTTCGGGCGGCCGGGCCCGGTGGCGACGATCGGCAGGTCCTCGGCGGTCATCACCGCGGCGACGCCCGGAAGGTCACGCGCGGCCGTGGTGTCGATGGACTTGATCAGCGCGTGGGCGTCAACCGATAGGAGCAGCCGCGCGTGCAGGAGCCCGCGAACGTTCAGGTCGGCCGTGTACCGGGTGGTGCCGCGGACCTTCGGCTCGGAGTCGCGACGGGGAGTTCGTGCGCCGATCGCAGCCACGTGACTTCACGCTATCAAGCGGAGGCAGCCGCCAGTTGGCAACGGTGTGACCGGGGCGGTAGGGTCGCGTGTCAAGCGGCGATGGCAGAGCACAAGTGGGTGTACGACTTCGCCGAGGGATCGAAGGAGATGCGCGATCTGCTCGGCGGCAAGGGGGCGAACGTCGCCGAGATGACGCGTGTTCTCGGTCCCGAGCGGGTCCCGGCCGGGTTCACGATCACCACCGAGGCTTGCGTCGCGTACATGAAGACCGGGTCCGAGCCCGAGGGGCTGGACGGACAGGTCGACGCGGCCTTGCAGCGTCTGGAGGAGGCCGCGGGCAAGAAGTTCGGCGACGATGAGGATCCGCTGCTGGTGTCGGTTCGTAGCGGCGCGCGCGAGTCGATGCCCGGCATGCTCGACACGATCCTGAACGTCGGCCTGAACGACGAGTCCGTCTCGGGGTTGGCGCGCACGACGGACAATGAGCGGTTCGCCTGGGACTCGTACCGCCGGCTGGTCCAGATGTTCGGCAACGTCGTCGAAGGGGTCAAAGGCGAGCGCTTCGAGGCCGCGATCGCCGACGCCAAGAAAGAGTCCGGAGTAGAGACCGACGCGCAACTGCCCGTCGACGAGCTAAAGAAGCTGGTCGAGGAGTTCAAGGGCTTCTACGACTTCCCCGAGGATCCGCAGGAGCAGCTTCGCCGCGCGATCCTCGCCGTGTTCAACTCGTGGACGGGCGAGCGCGCGGTCGCCTACCGGCGGATCAACCGAATCCCCGACGACTGGGGCACGGCCGTCAACGTCCAGCAGATGGTGTTCGGCAATAAGGGCGACGCCTCGGCGACCGGGGTCGCCTTCAGCCGGGATGAGGTGACCGGAGCACCGGAGCCGAGCGGCGACTTCCTGGTCAACGCCCAGGGCGAGGACGTGGTCTCGGGCGTCCGCACGCCCCGCGACATCAGAGAGCTCGCCGACGTCATGCCCGAGGCCCACGAGCAGCTGATGGAGATCATGCACACGCTCGAGGCCGAGTACAAGGACATGCAGGACGTCGAGTTCACGGTCGAGGACGGACGCCTCTACATGCTCCAGACCCGGAACGCCAAGCGACCGGCGCAGGCCGCGGTGCGGTTCGCGGTGGACGCCGTATCCGAGGGACTCCTCACCCGCGAGGAAGCGCTGAAGACGATCGATGCCGGCAAGCTCGACGCGCTGCTCCATCCGACGTTCGACCGCAGCGATGGATACGAGGTGCTCTCCCACGGCGTCGCGGCCTCGCCGGGCGCGGCCGCCGGCGAGATCGTGTTCACCGCGGCCGAGGCGGTCGAGCAGGGCCACGCCGGCAAGGACGTGATCCTGGTCCGGCCGTTCACCGAAGCCGACGACGTCGCCGGGTTCCACGCCGCTCGCGGGATCCTGACGTCCGAGGGTGGAAAGGCATCTCACGCCGCATTGGTGGCCCGCGGGATGGGCGTGCCGGCGGTAACCGGCGCACAGGTGGCGGTCGACCTCGAGGCCGGCGAGGTCACGATCGACGGCCGGGTGTTCAAGGCAGGCGACAGGATCGGGATCGACGGCTCAGAGGGCACGGTCGTCGAGGCGGGCGCGAAGCTGATCCAGCCCGAGATCGACGAGCGGTTCGACACCGTGCTCGAGTGGGCGGACGAGCTCCGCCGGCTGGGCGTCCGGGTCAACGCCGACACCCCCAAGGATGCAAGAAGGGCGCGCGACCTCGGCGCCGAGGGGATCGGGCTGTGCCGGACCGAGCACATGTTCATGGCCGAGGACCGCCAGCCGAAGATGCGGGCGATGATCATGGCCGACGACCGGGAGGGCCGGCGGACCGCCCTGCGCGAACTGCTCCCGCTCCAGGAGGAGGACTTCACCGGGATCTTCGAGGCGATGAAGGGGCTGCCGGTCACGATCCGACTGCTCGACCCGCCGCTGCACGAGTTCCTGCCCAACCTTCCCGATCTGCGCGCCCACGTCGAGCGCGCCCGGATCGAGGTGACCGACGATCTCGACGACCTCGAGAAGCTGCTGACGCGGGTCGAGGAGATCCACGAGGGCAACCCGATGCTCGGCACCCGCGGGGTGCGCCTCGGGATTCTCTACCCCGAGATCTACGAGATGCAGGTCCACGCGATCATGCGCGCGGCCAAGGCGGTCGACGAGCCGCCCCATCCCGAGATCATGATCCCGCTGGTGGCCTACGAGCATGAGCTCGAGATCGCCCGCGATCTCGTCGTGGCCGTTGGCAACGAGCACGGCATGCGCGAGCGCGAGGACTACACCGTGGGCACGATGATCGAGCTTCCCCGGGCGTGCTTCATCGCCAACCTGATCGCGCGCCACGCCGACTTCTTCTCCTTCGGGACCAACGATCTAACCCAGACCGCGCTCGGCTTCTCCCGCGACGACGTCGAGTCGAAATTCATTCCCACCTACATCGAGGACAAGATCATCGACCGCTCGCCGTTCGAGACAATCGACGCCCCCGGCGTCGGCTGGCTGGTGCGGCTGGCGGCATGGGTGGGGCGCGAGGAGCACCCCGGGCTGAAGCTCGGGATCTGCGGCGAGCACGGGGGCGACCCCGACTCGATCGCGTTCTTCCATCGCGCCGGCCTCGACTACGTGTCGTGCTCCCCGTTCCGCGTGCCGATCGCGCGGATCGCGGCCGCCCAGGCGGCGATCGCGTCAGACGCCTGACCTCGCTCCGGTAGATCGGTCGACCGTCGCCGGGCGCGCGTTCAGCAGCGCTGTACAGCGGTCGATTACCGATGTGATGAAAAACGGTCCTACAGCCGGCGGGTCGCGTCGCCGAATCTGGCTGGTCGCCGCGCCGGCGGCCTTGGCCGTGGCCGCGATGATCGTCGGCCATCTCGCGCCGGAAGCGCCCCTGTGGTGGGACGTTGCGTGGACGGCGGCAGCGGTCAGCGCGCTCTCCGGCACGCTGGTCGGCCGGCGCGCGGCCTCGTCCGTCAATCGCGTTCACTGGACTATGTGGGCCGCGGCGTCGATGTGCTGGCTGGCCGGACAGGCGGGCTGGGACGCGTTCAGCATCGTCAGCTCCGACCGGCTTCCGGCTTCACCCAACGTTGCCGATGTCGGCTGGTGGGCGTTCGCGATCCTGATGATCCTCAGCCTGGTGCGGATGCGGACCAGATCGCGAGCGCTGCTGATCGTGGGCGCAGCCGAGGTCCTGCCGGTGATCGCCGCGGCGGCGTCGCTCACATTCGCGCTCCTGTGGCACGACGCGAGCGCCTCGATGCTGCCGGTGGCTCAGCGGCTCTCAGCACTCGTGTACCCGGCGCTCTACGTCTCGGCCGCCGTGCTGGCGTTGCAGGCGCTGATCGGCGGCGCGCTCACGAGCGTGCGCTCGGCGGGCGCGCGGGTGGTGCTGGCCGGGGTCATGCTCGAGGCAGCGGCGTTCATCATGTGGAGCCAGCAACTGCTGAACCAGACCTACGTGTCGGGCGCGAGCCTGCTCGACCCCGTCTGGGTGATCGGGCTGGTGACGATCGGCTTCGGCGGGGTCCTCGCCGCCAACCGTGCCGAGCCGGCCGCGCCCGCCGCCGAGGAGCCCGGGCTGCGGGGCGGGATCCTCCCGGCGGGGCTGTTCGTTGTGCTGCTGGGTGCGTTGCTCAGGGCGCGCCTCGAGCACGCCCCGAACGCGGTCGCATACATCCTGTACGCGGGACTGATGTTCTGCGGCGGCTCGATGGTCGTGCGCGGGACGCTGCTCGAGCGCCGGCTGCGCGGGATGCTCACGCGCGAGCGCTCGGCGCTCGCGAATCTCGCCGACCGCGAGGCCGAGCTCGCGCGCCTCAACGAGCAGCTCAAGGAGGATTCTCGCCGCGATCCGCTGACCGGCATGCGCAACCGGCGTGCCCTGGCCGATGAGCTCCCAGGGCTCGAGGCGGGACACCGGGAGCGAGGCCAACCGCTCGCGATCGCGCTGTGCGACGTCGACCGGTTCAAGCTGTACAACGACGAGCTCGGGCACCTCGCCGGCGACCAGGCGCTCCGGGCGATCGCCGCGACGATCCGGGGCAGCCTGCGGGGCAAAGATATGGCGTACCGCTTCGGCGGCGAAGAGCTGCTGATCGTTCTCCCGGACACGACGGCAGAGGAGGCGCTGGTGGCGATGGAGCGTCTCCGGGCCGCGGTCGAGGCGGCCGCGCTGCCCCACCCGGCCGGCATCGGCGGCATCCTCACGGTCTCGATCGGCGTCGCCGCCGGTCACGCCGATTACGGGAGCCTGCTCGCGCACGCCGACAGCGCGCTGTACTCGGCCAAGCGCGACGGCCGGAACCGCGTCGCTGCCGCGGCCGAGTCGGCGCGCGAACCGGCGCTCGCCCGCGACCGGGCCGGCGGCGGCGCCGATCACGGAATGATCCCGCGCCACCTCCGCGGCATGCTCGCGCTCTCGCGGATCGCGGCCTCTGGGGCGGGTGTGCTGCCCGTGCTCGAGGCGCTCGCGGGCACGATCCGCTCCGAGCTCTCCTTCCAGGTGGTGGCGATCAATCTGCTCGACGACACCGGCGAGACGATGCAGGTGATGCTCGTCGAGGGCGACGAGGAGGCGCGTCAGACGCTGCTCGGCAGTTCGAGCGGCTGGGCCGAGTGGGCGGCGCTGATGACCCCGGAGCGCATGCGGGAGGGCGCCCTGTGGGTGCCCGCCGGAACGTACGAGTGGGAGGACGAGACGGCAGTATGGACGCCCCCGGCGGCGGCCGCGCCCGAGCCCGATGCCTGGCACCCCGAGGACATGCTGATGTTGCCGCTGCGCGGAGCCGCCGACCAGATACTCGGGATGGTCTCGCTTGACCAGCCGCTCCACGGCCAGCGCCCCGAGGACGCCGAGATCTCGGTGTTGATGGCGGTCGCGGGTCAGGCCGGACTGGCGGTCGAGCAGGCCCATCGCACCGCTGCGGGAGGAACCGGCGCGTCGAGCGAGTCGGCCGAACTACGCTTGGCGGCTGTGATGCTGCTCGCAGAGACGCTCGACATGCGCGACGCCGGCACCGCGCGGCACTCCCGCACGGTCGGCGAGTACGCGCGGCAGACCGCGCTCGCGCTCGGTCTGGCCGAGGATCGCGTCGAGAGGATCCACGCCGCCGGTGTCCTTCACGACCTAGGCAAGCTCGGCATCGCCGACGCGATTCTCCACAAGCCCGGGCGCCTCGACGACGCCGAATGGCGAGAGATCATGCGCCATCCGGAGATCGGTGCGCGCATCCTCGAGCACGCCGGCATGCCCGACATCGCCGGCTGGGTCCGGGCGCACCACGAGCGGCTTGACGGCGGCGGCTATCCCAGGGGAACCGTCGGCGACCAGATCCCGCTCGAGGCGCGGATCCTGGCGGTCGCCGACGCCTACGAGGCGATGGTCGCCGATCGCCCCTACCGCGCCGGCGTGTCAGGCGCGGTTGCGTGCGCCGAGCTGACCCGGTGCTCGGGCAGTCAGTTTGACCCGGCGGTTGTCGACGCCTTCATCGGCGCGCTCGAGAGCGGCACCGGCGGGACGCCATTGTCCGACGCCGACGGCAGCGCGTTCGCCCTCGCCACCGCGGAGTAGAACGCCGCGCTGCGCTTCGGGACTCGTACCTGCGTCCCGAACTCGACGAAGTACAGCCCGAAGCGGCGCTGATATCCGCGCGCCCACTCGAAGTTGTCCATCAGCGACCACACGAAATAGCCGGCGAGGTCGACGCCGTCGCGGATCGCGCGCCACGCGGCATCGAAGTGGCCATGGAGGTACTCGACACGCGCGAAGTCGTTGAGCCGGCCCTCCGGATCGACGTAATCGTCGGCCGCGCAGCCGTTCTCGGTGATGTAAAGCGGCAGTCCGGGCGCCTCGCGGTCAATCGCGCGAAGCACGTCGTACAGGCCGTCGGGCTCGACGATCCAGCCCATGCTGGTCCGTGGAAGGTCGTCCGGGAGGTAGGTGACGACGCCGGGATGACCCGCGAGCGGGCTCTCACCCCGCCGGAGGTCGGCCCAGTCACCGAGCCGGACGTAGTGCGGCGAGTAGTAGTTGACGCCCAGGAAGTCGAGCGGCGCGGCGATCCGCTTCATGTCGCCGGGCTCGATCAGCGCCGGCGGCGGCAGCATCTCAGCGCGGGCCAGGCCCGGGTAGGAGCCGTGCAGCACGGGCTCGAGGAAGATCCGGTTCTGCTCGGCGTCGGCCACCTCGGCGGCGTGCACGGAGTCCCCGTTGCCGGCGCGGACCGGATGGAGGTCGAGCGAGATCCCGATCTGAGCGCCCGCGGGCAGCACCGCTCGCATCGCCTCCATCGCGAGCCCGTGGCCGAGCAACAGGTGATGGGTGGCCGCGGCGGCGAGCGCCATGTCCGTTTTCCCCGGAGCGTGGGTGCCCATGCGATAGCCCTGGTGGGCGGTCTGCAACGGCTCGTTGAGCGTGATCCACATGCCGACCTGGTCGCCGAGCTCGCGCGCCAACAGCGCGGCGTACTCGGCGAACCGTTCGCTCGTGTCGCGGTTGGCCCAGCCGCCCTTGTCCTCGAGCGCTTGGGGCAACTCCCAGTGATAGACGGTGACCACCGGGACGATGCCGCGGTCGCGCAGGCCGGCGATCAGCCTGCGGTAGTAGTCGAGGCCACGCGGGTTCACCGCGCCCCCGCCCGATGGCAGCACGCGTGGCCAGGCGATCGAGAACCGATATCCCCCTGCGCCGAGTTCGCTCAGCAGCCCGAGATCCTGGTCCACGCGATGGTATGAGTCGCAGGCGATGTCGCCGGTGTCGCCGCCATGCACCTTGCCCGGGGTGTGGCTGAAGGTGTCCCAGATCGATTGGCCCCGGCCATCCTCGTGGACCGCACCCTCGATCTGATATGCCGAGGTCGAGGCGCCCCAGAGAAATCCGGGCGGAAAGGGCCGTGCGCCGGGCGCACCGTCGCCTGAGTTTCCGTTCATGTCTTCTCCTAGTCGATGTAAAGGTGAGAAGTCCGCGCGCGGCGCCCGCTCCCCGCGTGAGAGGACACGGGGAGCGGACGCAGATGCGGTTGCGGCTAGCTGACTGGCCGCAACCGCAAGATCACGACCTCGTTGGTGGGCGTATTGGGGCTACCCGATTCGTACGCGTTAGCCGCCGTCGGCCAGCCGGAGAACTTGCTCGTGTTGTACTCGTCGAACACGACGCCGTACACGGTGGGGATGATCGGCAGGTTGGTGGCCACGTACTGCTCGATCGGGGCCAAGTCAGCCTGCTGTGCCGACACCGTGTTGTCGCCGCCGAGCTTGTTCAGCATCGCGTCTACGTTCGGATCCTTCAGCCGTTCGTAGTCGCCTGCGGCGTTGTTCGTCGCCTGGGCGCTGTTCAACCAGTCGTTGTAGAGCTGGTACGGAGAGACGCTCGTCTGCGACCAGTGGGACGTGAGCTGGAAGTTCCCGGTCGCCACGTCCGAGGACCACGCGGTCACCGACTGCCCGACGAAGGTGGCATCGATGCCCGCCTTCCGCAGCCAGCCGGCGATCAGCTGGTCGCCGGTGGCGTAGTCGCTGAACGACGACGGGTTCGTGATGTCGAGCGATAGCTTCTGGCCCGACTTGGTGCGGAAGAAGCCGTCCGACCCCATCACGTAGCCGGCCTGTTCGAGCACCTGCTTGGCGGCGGCGACGTTCGAGTGCGGATCTAGCGTCGAGCCCGACACCGTCGGCGACAGGAACTGCTGGAAGATCGGCAACGTCAGTCCGCTGGCGTTGGATACGGGCGGCTCGAGCCCGCCCTCCGCCTGCTGGCTCAGTGCCGTGCGGTCGATCGCGAGGCTGATCGCCTTGCGCACCGCCAGCTGGTTCGTCGGGAACTTCGTCAGGTTGGGCTCGAGGCTGTTGGTCTGGATTGGCACGAACCAGACCTGGTGGCTGGAATGGCCCGCTTGGAACACCTGCTGCACGCCCGGGATGAAGTTGCCGGCCCAGTGCAGCTGATTGGTCTGCAGCGCCGCCAGCGCGGTGTTCGCCGACGCATAGGTCGGGAACTGCACCTCGGATACCGCCGGCTTGCCCCCCCAGTAGGTGGGGTTGGCCTTCAGCGTGATCCCCTGCGTGGTGAACTGCGAGACGGTGTAGGGGCCGGTGCCGATCGGGTTCGCGTCGGTGTACTTGCCGGGATCCCCGACCTTGCTCCAGACCGACTGCGGAACGATGTACGTCTGGCCGGCGATGTTCTGCAGGTTGGCGTACTGGGGCGTGGCGAAACTGAGGGTCACCTGATTGCCGCTCGAGCTCACGCTCTGCACGGCAAGACCCGTGTTGTTGACATCGGGGTACTGCTTGATCATGTTGAAGGTGAAGGCGACGTCGGCCGCCGTCATCGGCGTGCCGTTCGACCATTTCACTCCGGGGCGGATCGTGAACGTGATCGACTTTCCGCCGTTCGACCAGCTGTAGCCCGTCGCCAGCCAGTCGTAGTACTGGCCGGGCTTGATCGCGTTGGCCTGGAGCAGCGGCTCGTACACCAACGACGTCGCGCCGAGCAGCGTCGCCGCCGACGATTGGATGAAGGGGTTGAAGTTCTGGGTGATCGCGTTCTGTTGGCTGGACTCCACGGTCAGCACCGAGCCGCCGCTGCCGCCCGAGCTTCCGGACGCGGAGGTCGAGCTGGTGCCGCCGCACCCGGCGATCAACGCGGCCGCGCCGAGCGCGAGCCCCGCCACCAGCCACCGTTGTTGCTTGATCCATCGTTTCATCGAGGAGTGCACCTCTCTCTCTGATAAAAGAGCCATGTCGCGTATGTAGACATTCACGTCCCCTGGTTCTGGCCAGGGTCGTGTCGCGTATGTAGACGGTCACGTGCCCCCGGGTGAGGCCGGGGGCGCGGGCTTTAAGCGCCCGCGCCTGTTACGTCATGGCGCGGTCCTCTCTTCGAGCTGGGCGGAGCTTGTCGCCGAAGGCGTCGGGGTCGGGCGCCGAGGCGATCAGCAGCCGCGTGTACTCATCGCTCGGATGCTGAGTCATCTGCTCGGCGGGGCCGCGCTCGACGATCTTCCCCGCGTACATCACGAGGATCTCGTCCGCGAAGTACCGCGCCGAGGCGATGTCGTGCGTGATGTAGAGCACGGCCAGGTCAAGCCGGGCGCGCAACTCGTCGATCAGGTCGAGCATCCCGAGGCGGATCGAGACGTCGAGCATCGACACCGGCTCATCGGCGAGCAGCACGCGCGGCGCCGCCGCGAGCGCCCGCGCGATCGCGACGCGCTGGCGCTGGCCGCCCGACAGCTCGTGTGGGTAGGCGTCGCGGAACTGCTCCGGCGGGGTGAGGCGGACCTGCACGAGTAGCTGGTCGAGCGCTTCGATGCTCGCGTCGCGTCCGCTGCGCTCCGCGTGCAGGCGCAGCGCGCGCGTGAGGTGATAGGAGACCGTGTGCAAGGGGTTGAGCGACGCGAACGGGTCCTGGAAGACCATCTGGACGTCGCTCTTGTAGACGCGGAATCCGCGCCGGGCGCTCGGCTCGATCGGCCGGCCGTCGAGCAGGATCTCGCCTCCCGTTCGCCGCTCCTGCCCGGCGAGCAGGCGGGCCACCGTCGTCTTGCCCGAGCCGCTCTCGCCGACCAGGGCGGTGATCGCTCCCCGGCGCAGTTGCAGGGACACGCCGGCGACGGCGTCGACGTTCGCCTTACGTCCGATCTTGTATGCCTTGCGGAGGTCGGAGGCCTCGAGGACGACGGGACCGGCCGCCGGGGGCCGGGGCGGCCGGGCTACGGTTGGCGATCTCGCGGCGGCTGCGGCGTTGACGAACGGGCAGGCGCTGACGTGATCGGGCTCCTGCTCGACGGGCGCCAGCGCCATGTCGACGGTGGCGCACGCGTCGGTGGCGAAGTCGCAGCGCGGGACGAATGGGCAGCCGGCGAGCGCGCCCCGGAGATCCGGCGGCGTGCCGGGGATCCCGGACAGCTTGAGCCGCGGTCCGCGGAGCTTCGGGAACGAGGTCAGGAGGCCCTGCGTATACGGATGGGTCGCGTTCCTGTGGATCTGCTCGCGGGTCCCGGCCTCGACGATCTGACCCGCGTACATGATCACGACGCGGTCGGCGATCTCGAGTAGAAGCGACAGGTCGTGGGTGATGAACAGGACCGAGAACCCGAGTCGGTCCTTGAGCTCGAAGATCTCGGAGAGGATCTCCCGCTGGACGACGACGTCTAGCGCGGTGGTCGGCTCGTCCATGATCACGACCTCGGGGTCGGCCGCGAGCGCCATCGCGATCATCACGCGCTGGCGCATCCCGCCCGACAGCTCGTGGGGATAGCTGGTGAGGCGCGCCCGCGGAATCCCGACCATCTCGATCAGCTCGACGATCCGTGCCTGTCGCTGCTCGTCGGTGAGCGAGAGGTGAGCGCTGATCGCGTCGAGCATCTGGTCGCGAACGCGGAGCACCGGGTTCAGCGAGTTCATCGCGCTCTGGAACACGATCGCGATCTCACGCCAGCGGAGCGCGCGGAGCTGGTTTTGATTTGCTGCGAGGATGTCCACGCCGCCGTTCGCGACTCGTCGGCCGTGGTAGGTGACGCTGCCGCCGGTGATGACCGCTGGCGGGCGCAGCAGCCTGAGCGACCCGTAGGCGAGGGTCGACTTGCCGCAGCCGCTCTCGCCGGCGAGGCCGACTACCTCGCCCGGATTCAGCGCGAGCGACACGTCCCGGACCGCTCGCACGTCGCCGGTTTGCGATCGGTACGCGATCGACAGGTCGCGGATGTCGAGCACGGGCGTGCGTGGGGCGGGGTCCGGCTCGCCCGTGCGGTCGGGGCCCGGTTCGGTCACCGCGCTCACGCCGACTCCTGCTGGCGTTCGCGGAGCACCGGGGTCGGATCGGATGGGCGCCACGTGCGGCGTGCAACCCGGACCGTGCCGGTCGCCCGCAGACGCGGGTTGCCGAGCTCGTCGAGCCCGAAGTTCAGCAGGACCATGCTCATCCCGAACAGCGCCACGCAGATTCCCGGTGGCGCGTACCACCACCACGCCCCCAACTGGACCGCGTTGCCGTTCTGGGCCCAGTAGAGCATCGTCCCGTAGCTCCACTTCGACAGGTCGGCGACGCCGAGGAAGGCGAGTGCGACCGAGGTTAGGATGGCGTACAGAACGGTTCCTACGAAACTGGCCGCGATCAAACCGATCTCGTTCGGGAAGATCTCGAACAAGATGATCCGCCACGTGCTCTCTCCCGACTCGCGCGCGGCGGCGACGTAGTCACGGTTCCGCAGCGACAGGGTCTGGGCCCGAATGACTCGCGCGCCCCATGGCCAACCTAGCGCGCTCAGAACGATCGCCGTCGGAAGCTCACCCGAATGCGGTAGGTAGCCGAGAATGACAACGAGCAGCGGGAGCGCGGGGAGGACCAGGAACACGTTCGCGAGCAGCGACAGCCCCTCGTCGGACATGCCGCCGAGGAAGCCCGCCGACATCCCGATCACGACCGCGAGCAACGTCGCGATCAACCCGGTGAGGAGCCCGAGCACGACCGTCGAGCGGGTGCCGACGAGCAGTTGCGACAACACGTCTTGCCCGGTCGCGGTGGTGCCGAGCAGGTGGGTGGCGTTCGGCGCCAGCGGGAGCGCTTGGCCGGGCGTGCTCGCGGTCGGATCAAACGGCGCGATCGTCGGGCCGATGATCGCGATGAGGATGAACAAGGCGAGGATCGCCGCACCTACCTTCGCCTTGGTGGGCATGCGGCGGAGCGCGCTGCGGACAAACATCAGTAGGCCGTCCGGGTCCGCGTCCGCGGGTCGGCGAAGAAGTAGACGATGTCGGCGAGCAGGCAGGCGAGCAGCACCGCCAGCGAGATCACCAGGAAGATCCCCTGGAGCAAGGGGAAGTCGTCCGAGGTCACCGCGTTGTACAGGGTGAGCCCGATGCCCGGATACGAGAACACGATCTCCATCACGAGCGCGCCCGCCACCACGAACCCCAGCGACAGCGCGAACCCCGCGAGGTTCGGCAGGATCGCGTTGCGGGCGGCGTAGGTGAACATCACCCGCCGCGGCGGGAGCCCCTTGGCCTGCGCGACGAGCACGTAGTCCTCCGCGATCGTCGTGATCATCACGTTGCGCATCTGGAGCATCCAGCCGGCCATCGAGGTGATCACGATCGTCAGCGCCGGCAGGAACGAGTGATCGATCGCGCTCGAGATGAACGGCCAGTCCCAGCCGGGCGACAGACCGAGGCTGTAGCCCTGCCCGAACGGGAACAGGCCCCAGCTCACCGCGAACAGTTGGATCACGACCAGGGCGAGGAAGAAGTAGGGCGTCGCCTGCAGGAATGTGAATGCGGGCATCGCGCGATCGAGCCAGCCGCCGCGCCGCCACGCCGAAAGAATCCCGAGCAGCGTCCCGAGGACGAACGCGATGATCGTGGCGGTGCCGACGAGGATCAGCGTCCACGGCAGCGTCTGCGCGA
>Ga0335081_10014329_pt1 | contig 12823 bp, 14 predicted proteins | sample Lox_Sample_35_FD_206713 | JGI IMG/M metagenome (GOLD analysis project Ga0335081, IMG submission 206713) | Soil microbial communities from Loxahatchee National Wildlife Refuge, Florida, United States - Lox_Sample_3.5 | ecosystem: Environmental > Terrestrial > Soil > Wetlands | place: USA...
CCGCCGCCACTGGTACCCGATCCCCGCCGCAGCCGCCATCCCCGTCACCGTTCCCCGGTCAGCCAGGATCAGCCCGCACGCCAGCGCCGTGAACAGCCGGTACGTGGACCGGCGCGCGAACACCGGCGCCAGCTGGTCCAGCAGGTCACGCCATTCCGGCGGCATGGGCAGGCTCTCCGGCGGCAGCATCGGCGGACACTCCGGGCAATCGGTGGTGTAGTAAGCACCGCCGATGCTGCCGTACCACGCCCGTCATCGGCAAAGCACACGCCCCGCAGTTACCAGCCCTTCACCCCGGCCAGCCGAACCCCTCGCTCACCGCGAAACTCGGAAACACGAGTCATGGTTCCCGTAACAAAAAGAGAGTCACAGTAACAATTCGTTCCCTATGAAGTGTGAAGGAGGGATCCTGATGGGACGATCCCGGGCGCTGGCATCCCGCTGGCTGGCACTGGCCGACGCTGCTCTGCGGCGTGTCGGTGAGCCAGCCGATGCTGATCGCGGCCAGGTTCGCCCAGGGGGCCGGCGGCGCGATGGCCTCGGCGGTCAGCCTGGGCATGATCGTCCGGCTGTTCCCCGAGCCACCCCTGGCGCGCCCGGGCCCTCGGCAGCTACAGCTTCACCGGCGCGAGCGGCGCCTCGGTCGGCCTGGTCCTCGGCGGCGTGCTCACCCAGGCGCTGAGCTGGCACTGGATCTTCTTCGTCAACGCACCCCTAGGCGCGGTCGCGATCGTGGGCGGCTGGTTCCTGCTGACCGGCGAGCGGGGGACCGCCCCGCAGAGGCCGCGGGTGCTAAGGAAAGGCACGGACGCCATCGGCGCCCTGCTGGCGACGGCCGGGCTGATGACGGCGGTCTACGCGATCGTCGAGACGTCCGGCTACGGCTGGGGATCTGCGCGCACGCTCGGCACCGCCGCCGTCGCGGTGATGCTGCTGGCCGCGTTCTTCGCCCGGCAGTACCTGGCCCGCACCCCGCTGCTTCCGTTGCGGATATTCCGGTCCCGTAATGTCTCAGGCGCGAACGTCGTGCAGGGCCTCACGGTGGCCGCGGCGTTCGGGTTCCAGGTGCTGATCCCGCAGTACATGCGCGGGCGCTCGGCTACGGTCGGCCGAAGCCGGCGTCGGGATGCTTCCCGCCGCCGTCGTGATCGGCACCCTGTCGGCCGGACTCTCGGCCCGGCTGATCGGGCGGTTCGGGCTGCGGTCGATGCTGGTGACGGGGCTCGCGCCCATCGTGGTCGGGTTCGCGCTGCTGACCCGGCTGCCGGCCGCGGGCTCCTACCCGCTGCACCTGCTGCAGACGATGCTGCTGCTCGGCGGGTTCGGCCTGGCCTTCCCGGCGATGATCGCGCTGGCCATGTCCGGCGTCCCTGGCTCCGACGCCGGAGTGGCCTCCGGCCTGGTAAACACCACCCAGCAGGTCGGAGCGGCGCTGGGCGTGGCGATGCTGTCCACCCTGGCCGCCGCGCGGACCGGTCACCTGCTCACCGCGGGTCGGCCTGCCGCCGACGCGCTGACGGGGGCTACCACGTGGCGTTCGGGACCGGGGCCGGGCTGGCCGCGGCAGCGCCCGTGCTCGCCGTGGTGCCGCGTCCAGGTGCCCCCGGGCGCCGGGCTGAGTCCCCGGACCGGGCCGGGCGGGCGGACCGGCTCCGTCCCGATCGTAGGGAGGCACCATGACCGTCCCCGGGCCCTGGCGTCCCTTGGTCCCGAACGAGCCGGGCGTTCCCGCCCCGGCGCCCGCCCCCGCCTCCGCGTCCTGGCGCGACATCCGGCCCGAGCTGCCCTGTAAATCCCGCGCCACGCCTGGGGCGAACATCTCTTGCGCCGCACCCGCCGGCCTGGCCACGATGTCTGGGAGCGACGGCCGGGCCAGGGCAACCACCGGTCCGCGACCGGAGGGCTAAGGCGTGATCTGGACGGGTGAGCGCAGCCGGCAGCAGGGCCGGCTGGTCGCCGCGATGTATCAGGCCGCCGCCGGGGTGCCGTGCGAGCGCAGCGCGGTCATCGCGGGCGGCCTGCCCGGCGCGGACAAGACCGCCGCCCTCGACCGGTCCGGCGTGGACCGGTCCCGCTGCCTCACCGTCAGCATCGACGCGATCCTGGACCAGATGGCCGGTGCAGGGCTCATCCCCGAGGCCGACGGCCTCTCGCCGCTGATGCGGGCAGGTAAGGTCCATGCCGAGGCCCAGCACCTAGCCAAACGGGTCTTGCTGCGGGCCCTGATGGACGGCAGGAACCTGATCCTGGACATCTCGCTGGCGTCCTGGCGCGCCGCCGAGTCCTGGACGTACGCGCTGCGGTTCGCGGACTACACGCTGACCGCGGTGTTCGCCGACGTCGGCGTGGACGAGGCGGTGCGCCTGGCCGGCGAGGCCCATCGCCGGGGGGAAGAAGAGTTCCGCCGCGGGCGTGGTTACGGCGGCCGCGTCATCCCGGCCGCGGCCATCCGCGCGCTGGCCAGCCCGGTCGCCGTCGCGGCGGGGAACCGCATCAAGTGGGCGGTCGGCGCGCGGTCGGCCGGGGCGATCGGCGGCACCGCCGGCACCGGAGCCTTCCCCGGCAGTTCCGTGATCGCGATGCTCCTTTCCTACCGCGAGGGCCGGCTCAGCCTCGATGACCTGTCGCTCGAGTTCCGTGCCCGCCGCTGGCCGAGGGTCCCGGACGTCTGCCCGCCCGAACTCGAGCCGGCCAGGGAGGCCATCGACGACCCCGAACCCTACGTGCCGGGCTCGTTCGACGACGTGGTGCTCGCCTATGACCTTGGCTGGCTGACCGACGCCGACTATGACATCCTGGCCGTCGCGGCCGGCGGCCTGCCCGGTTCCTGACCCGGGTGCCCGGAGACGGGGGAGCGGGGTGCCGTTGACAGGGCGCGGCACCCCGCTCCTATAAGGCAGGCGTCTGCGGGGCAAACGCCGCACCGCGCACCCGCCCTATGGCCCCGTTCTGCTTCCACCATGACTTAACGCCCAAATCGGGTCAACTCGTTTTCCTTAAGTTCGGTAAACACCAGACCACCAGGGATTTAACAACGAGAACGGGTAACCTGGCCGGGTGGCCGAACATCAGGCGCGCCCAGATCCGGGGCCTGCCATCGGGATCCTGGTTACCATCCGGTCCCTGTTGCCGAATCTCGCCCCGGTCGAGCGCCGGGTCGCCCAGGCGGTCCTCGATGACCCGCAGGGAGTGGCCTGGGGGAGCATCTCCGAACTGGCCCGGGCCTGCGGCACGTCGGCGACCAGCGTGGTGCGCTTCTGCCGGGCGATCGGGCTGCGCGGCTATCCCGAACTGCGGCTCGCGCTGGCCGGCGCGGTGGCCCGCGACGGCGCGACGGCTATCACGTCGGCCTCGCATGACATCGGGCCCGACGACGACGCCGCCGCGATCACCAAGAAGATCGCCTACGCCGACGCCCGGGCGGTCACCGACACCGCGAACCACCTCGATATCGCCACCCTGGTCCAGGTGACCGAGGCGCTCGCCAAGGCCAGCCGGATCGACATCTACGGCGTCGGTGCCAGCGGCTACGTAGCCCTGGACCTGCAGATGAAGCTGCAGCGGATCGGCCGCCCGGCGTTCGCCTGGCCCGATCCGCACATGGCCATCTCGTCGGCCTCGCTGCGCGGCGGCGGCGACCTCGCCATCGGCCTGTCGCACACCGGCACCACCGTCGACACCATCGACGCGCTGCGCGAGGCGCGCAGCCACGGGGCCACCACCGCCGCGGTGACCAACTTCCCGTGGTCCCCGATCACCGAGGTCGCGGACTTCGTGCTAGTCACCGCGGCCCGCGAGACCGCCTTCCGGTCCGGCGCCATGACCAGCCGGATCGCGCAGCTGACCGTGGTCGACTGCCTGTTCGTCACGCTCGCCCAGCAGGATCTGCCCGGCACGCGGCTCGCGCTCGAGCGGACCTTCGCCGCGGTTCAGGCCAAGCGGGTCCGCCGCACCAGGCACCGCAAGCCCGGCGACCCGTAACCCTGCTCCCGGCCCAGGTGCTGAAGGCGGCGAAGGCCTGCAGCGCGGCCTGGCGGGCGAGCTGCCCGTCGCGCTTGCCGCCAGCGTAGCGGTCGGCGAGCCTGCCCAGGTCGCGCCACATCGGCTGGGTGCGGCCGCCGTGCCCGTCGAGGAACCTCGCCGGGACCGGGCCGAGACGGGCTTCGATGTGACGCCGGAGCACCCGGCCGCCCAGGGTCGCCCCCTCGGTGACGTACAGCGTCCCCCACACCGCGCCGGGACCGGTCAGGGCGGGCAGCCCGGTCGCCTCGGGCAGCGACGTGCTGGTCACGCCGAGCTCGGTCAGGTCCGCGGCCAGCGCGCCCAGACGCTGCCGGGCGGGCCAGCCGACCGCCGCCGGCAGCTCCTGGCCACCGAGCAGCCGTTCCAGTGGCGCCTGGAAACCCCATAGCACGCACAGCAGGTCCGCGTACCGGGCCAGGCTGTCCGGCTGCGCCAGGGGCGCCAGGCTCGCCTCGGCCCGTGCGTGCGCGGCCCGAGTGGATTCCCGTAGCTGCGCCCAGAGGAACCCGCGCCGCGGTTCCTGCGTCACCGGACCAGCGTAACCGGCACGTTCGCTTTCGGCACCAGCTGGATTAGCCTGGACTGGAAACGTCCGCGCTCTTTGGGCCGGGACCTGGCCCGGCGGTGCGGGAGGCAGCATGACGCAGGAAACGCAGCCCGGTCTTCCGGCGCGTGAGGCAGTCGCCGAATACGCCGCCGGCACCGACTTCGACATCACCGAGTGCGCGCGCGAGCCGATCCACCTGCTGGGTTCGGTGCAGTCGCACGGCGCGTTGCTGGCCCTGGCCGAGCCGGGGCTGACGGTCGCGGTGGCCAGCTCCAATACCGCCACGGTGCTGGGGGTGCCGCCGGAGGCGCTGCTTGGTTTGCCGGTGGCGGACATCCTCGGCGCCGACCAGGCGCGGCAGCTCGGCGAGGCGGTGCCCGATGAGGACGGCGCCACCGCGATCGTGCCGGTCCGGCTGGAGGAGGGTGCGGCTGGGTACCAGCTCGAGGTCAGCGTGCACCGCGGCGACGGCCTGGTGATCTGCGAGTTCGAGCCGCCCGCCGACCAGCCGTTCCGGTTCTCGTCGTTCTATCCCGGGGTGCGGCGCGCGTTGCTGCAGCTGGAGGGCACGCAGACGGTGACCGCCCTGTGCCAGGCTGCGGTGCGCCAGGTGCGGGCCTTCGCCGGTTACGACCGGGTGGTGGCCTACCGCTTCGACGGTGACGGGCCGGGGCAGGTGATCGCGGAGGATGTCGCGCCGGGCTGGGAGCCGTGGCTGGGATTCTGGTTCCCGGCGATTGACGTGCCACCGCAGGCGCGACGGCTCTACCTGCGGAACTGGATCAGGGTCATCGCCGATGTGGACGACCGCGGCGCGGCGCTGGTCCCCGCGCTGCGGCCGGGCACCGAGCGCCCGCTGGACCTGTCAGGGTCGGCGCTGCGCACCGTGTCCGGATATCACCTGGAGTACCTGCGTAACATCGGAGTGCGCGCCTCGATGTCGGTATCGCTCATCAAGGACGGGCGGCTGTGGGGCCTGATCGCCTGCCACAGCGGCGGGCCCCGGCGGCTGACCGCCGACCAGCGCGCCGCCTGCGAGATGTTCGGTATCGCGCTGTCGCTGCAGCTCGACAGCGTGGAGGCGCGCCAGCGCGCCGCGCGCCAGGCCGCGGCCCGGCGGGTCCTGGGGCAGCTGGCCGGCGCCGCCGGGCCGCTGGTCGCGAACGCGGGGCCACTGCGCGACCTGGTCGGTGCCGACGGCATCTACCTGCGCTTCGGGGCCACGGAGGACACCGCCGGCCTGGTTCCGGCGCTACCGGAGCTGTCGGCCCTGCTGGCGTGCCTGCCCGCGGTGCCCGTGGGCCGGGCCTGGTCGACCCACCGCCTGGGCGAGGAACTCGGCGATCTGGCCCATCTGGCCGGCGACTGCGCGGGCGTGCTGCTCGTGCCGCTCAGTTCCGGCGGCGACGTGCTGGCCTGGTTCCGTGGGGAGGCCTCGCGTACGGTGCGGTGGGCGGCCGATCCGCAGCGCCCGGTCGTCACCGGCCGCCGCGGGCAGCGGCTGACCCCGCGCGGGTCCGCCACGGTGTGGGAGGAGACCGTGCGCGGCCAGTGCCTGCCCTGGTCAGGCCAGGACCACGAGATCGCCGAGGAAACGTACCAGGCCTTGTTCGAGGCCGTGGCCCGGAACCTGCAGGGCCCCCTGAGGCGGATCATCAGCGCCACCGTGCTCCGGGAGGACTCCGCCGCATCCGAGGACGCGACCGTCAAGCGGCTTGATACCATCCGCGGGCTCGCCTTGCGCCTCGATGAGCTGCTGAACTCGCTGCTGGAATACTCGCGCCTGGGCCGGGCCGATCCCGCCGCCCCGGTATCGCTGGACGACGTGCTCGACGACATCGGGCTGATCCTCGGCCCCCGGCTCGCCGAAGCCGGCGTGCGGCTGCGCCGTCCCGTCAGGCTCGGCGACGTCTCCGGTGACCGCATCCGGCTACAGGAGGTGCTGATCACCCTGGTCAGCAACGCGGTAAGGTCCGCCGCGGCCGACCCGCCGCGCTGGGTCGAGGTCGGCGTCGAGGACGCCGTGCCGCCCGAGGCCAGCCAGCCGGCGCGCGCCTTCTACGTTCGGGACAATGGCGTGGGCGTCGGTGCCGGCGGTGCCGCCGCGGACGCCGGGCTGGACATCAGCCGGCGCATCATCGAACGCCACGGAGGGCGGTTGTGGGTCCGTTCGTCGCCCGAGCAGGGCACCACGTACTACTTCACCTGCCCGGCCAGATCCTCGGCGTCGACGCCGGAGGCAGCCGGACCCGGGTCGTTATCCTCGCGGGCGGCACGGTGACCGCCCGGTGGTGGCGACCACCACGGTCATCCTCGCCGGCCGTGACGCCACTGCGGTCCAGGCGCTGCGCCGGGCCGTGCACCAGGCGGTTACGGTTCTTAGGACCAGACCTCCCTGACCTCGATCTTGCCGAACGCGGCGACCGGATGCGCGGCCGCCACCCGGACCGCTTCAGCCAGGCTCGCGCACTCGAGCATGTCGTACCCGCAGATGATCTCCTTTGGTCTCGGCGAACGGCCCGTCGCTGACCAGGACCTCGCCGTCCCTGACCAGCACCGTCCGGGCCTCGCTGGGCGGCCGGAGCCGGTCGCCGTGCAGCCGGATACCGCGCGCGATCACGTCGTCGAGCCACGGAAAGCTCCCGCCGTCCCCGGCGCCTGACACGTCCTCGGCCGCCGCCTCCTGCTCGAAGCGGTCCCGCTCCACGCACACCAGCATCATGAACTTCATGTCGCCTCCGATCGTCGTCTACACCATCACGACGAACGGGATCCGCGCAAAAAGGACGGGCCCGGCGGGTTAACGCCCTGACGTCTCCAGGTGGGCCGCCAGCGCGGCGCACGCCCGCAGCGTGTCCAGCAGGTAGGCGGTGTTCTGCGGATCCGGCCAGGATGACAGCTTGACCACCACGGCACCGGCGGCGCGGTCGGCGTAGACCAGCTGGCCGTGGATGCCGAGGCAGACCAGCACCGGACCGCCGGAGCCCGGGATGACCCAGAACTGGTTCCGGTACCAGCCGCCAGGCAGGACGAACTCGTGATCGGTGCCCGCGAAGGCCTCGCGGACGCCGGGCTCGGGGGCGCGGGTGGCGGCCAGCCAGGCCCGCGGCACCACCTGGTGGCCCTGGGCCATGCCGTCGTCGATGAGCATCTGCCCGAACCTGGCCAGGTCGCGCGCGGTGGCCGAAACGCCGCCGTCGTGGATGGCGGAACCGAGCGGATCGCAGGTGATTTCCCCATCCCGTTCGGCCCCCATCGGCTGCCAGATCAGCGCCGAGATCAGGTCCGCCATCCGGGTGCCGCTGGCCCGCTCGCATACCCAGCCGAGCATGTCGCTGTCCGCCGACCGGTAGGTGAACTCGCGGCCGTGCGGGCCGGCCCGGCCCAGCGTGGTCAGGTACGGGTAGGCGCCCTCCGGGTCGCCGGGCTGGGCCGGGCGCCAGCCCATGGAGCGCTCCATCACCCGGACCTCGGCGTCCAGGGCGGTGTAGGTCTCGCGGAACGCCACCCCGGTCCGCATGTCGAACAGGTCGCGGACGGTGGCGTCGGCGTATCCCGAGGACCCGGCCTCGGGCACGTAGGCGGTCACCGGGGCGCCGGCGTCCAGCCGCCCCTGGTCGGCCAGCACCCCCGCCACGCAGCCGACCAGCGACTTGGACACCGACATGAGCAGGTGCGGGGTCGCGGCGGTCATGCCGGCCTCGTACCGCTCCGCCACCAGCCGCCCATGGTGCAGCACCACCAGCCCGTCGGTGTACGTCCCGGCGAACACCTCCGCCGCCGTCGTCGTGCTGCCGTCGAGCCGCCAGACCGGCGGGTCGGGCAGCGGCACGTGCGCGGCGGGCAGCGGCGCGGGGCCGCCGTTCCCGGCCGGGATCAGCTGGCTGGGGATGAGCTCGCGCATGTGCCTGAAGGCCCACCGGTTGAACGGCGGGTCCTGCCAGTTGGTCAGGGTGACCTGCGTGTGCGGGGCCGGAGGGAAGCCGGTCATGAGGGTCATGCAGCGCACCCTAACCGAACGTCGGTACTGTGAAGTGTGTTCTAGGATTCGGCTTATGCCGCAGGAGCCGGGTCCCGAGGTCCAGGGCGTGCCGGTCACGGCACGCAACTGGCAGGACCCGCCCGTCAACCGCTGGGCGTTCTGGCATGTCGGCGACATCCTGCCGACCTACCGGGTGTCCCGCGGCGACGGTCAGGTCCGCCCCCTGCCGGACTCCGCCGGCGACCGGGACGGCGTGCCCGCCGTCCCGGTGACCCGCGCCGACGGGTCGGCCGGCACCGTGGCCGATGTGCTGGCGGACACCTTCACCGACGCCTACCTGGTGCTGCAGGACGGCGCCCTGGTCGCCGAGTGGTACGGTCCGCTGGGCGCCCCGGACCGGCCGCACGCGCTGATGTCGGTGACGAAGTCCGTAGTCGGCTGCGTGGCCGCCGTGCTTATCGACCGCGGCCTGCTCGACCCGGACCGCGAGATCACCGCCTACGTGCCCGAACTGGCCGCGAGCGGCTACGCCGGCGCCCTGGTCAGGCAGGTCTACGACATGCGCAGCGGGGTCAGGTTCCTGGAGGAGTACGCCAACCCGCAGTCGGACATCAGGCGCCTGGACGAGTGGATCGGCTGGACACCCGGCGGCGGCGACCACGACGAGTCCCGCGGCCTGTACCGGTTCCTGGCCACGCTGCCGGCCGAGGCGCCGCACGGGGAGAGGTTCCTGTACCGCTCGGCGGAGTCGGACGCGCTCGGCTGGGTGTGCGAGCGCGCGGCTGGCCGGCCCATGGCCGAGCTCATGTCCTCGCTGATCTGGGCGCCGATGGGCGCCGGGCACGACGCCCTGCTGCTGCACGACGGCCTGGGCACGGCCGTCCACGACGGGGGCCTGTCCGCCACCGCCCGCGACGTGGCCCGGTTCGGGCAGATGCTGCTGGACGGCGGGCTCATTCCCGACGGGACCGGGGGCATCCGCCGGGTGGTGCCACCCCAGTGGCTCCGCCGGGCCTGGGCCGTCGACGCCGACGCGCGGACCGTGTTCGCCGCCTCGCCCGCCGAGTGGGCGTTCCCCGGCGGCTGGTACCGGCACCAGTTCTGGTTCCGCCCGGGTGACTACGGCGACGTGCTGCTCTGCCTGGGTATCCACGGCCAGATGCTGCACGTCAGCCGGCGCACGAACACCGTCTGCGTGAAGTTCTCCACCTGGCCGGACGCGCAGGACCCGGCCTACCTCGAGGACACCCTGCGCGCCTTCGACGCCCTGGGCGGGTTCCTGGCCGGCCGCGAGCCGCGGGGTCCCGGCGGGCGGCGCCTGGCCGGCGTGGTCTCCGGGCTGAGCCGCAGCGGCGATACCGCCCCGCCGGCCCGGCCCACCGTGATCTGAGCCTCGACGGCAGGCCACCAGCGCTTTAACCTGGCGGTATGCCAGGTTCAGTAAGCTCCGCCGGATCCCGCCGCCACCTCAACGGCATCGCCGAGATCCGCACGTTCTTCCGGACCAACTCCCAGCCGATCTACTTCGTCGGCCCGACCGCGTTCAACCTGCTCGGCATCGACCGGTGGGTGCGCAACTTCCGGTACATCGCCTACTACGACTCCTGGGACGGCCGGCATCCCCGGATGTTCACCCCGGAGAACCGCCCCTACGTCGAGTTCGAGTCGAGCGAGCAGATCAACAACTACCTGCTGCGCGACCCCGAAGTCCGGGAGTACCTGAGCCGCCGCGGCGGGACGCCGATGGTGGCGATGGTGTTCTTCGACGAAGAGACCGAGGAGATCTGCCGGGAGCAGGGCTACACGCTGATCCTGCCGCCGGATTCGCTGCGGCGCCGGCTTGACTCCAAGATCGTCACCACCCAGCTGGGCAACGAGGCGGGCGCCCCCTCGGTCCCGAACGTGCTCGGCCACGCGGACAGCTACGCCGCGCTCCGCACGCTGGCCGCCGACGCCGGCCTCGGCGACGACCTGGTGGTGCAGACGCCCTACGGCGACTCGGGCAAGACGACGTTCTTCATCAAGTCCGAGAGCGACTGGGACGAGTGCGCCGCGGACATCGACGGCCAGCAGCTCAAGGTAATGAAGCGCATCAACAATCAGGCCGCAGCGGTGGAGGCGTGCATTACCAGGCACGGCACGATCGTCGGCCCGTTCATGACCGACCTGACCGGCTATCCCGAGCTGACCCCCTACAAGGGCGGCTGGTGCGGCAACGACGTGTTCCCGGAGGCGCTGTCCGAAGCCGACCGCACCATCGCGATCAGCCACGTCCGCAGGCTGGGCGGCCGGCTCGCCCAGGAGGGGTACCGGGGCTTCTTCGAGGTCGACGTGCTCATCGACCTGGACTCCGGGGCGGTCTACCTGGGCGAGCTGAACCCGCGGATATCGGGTGCCTCGTCGATGACGAACGTGACCGCCGGCGCCTACGCCGACGTGCCGCTGTTCCTGTTCCACCTGCTCGAGTTCATGGACGTGGACTACACCGTCGACGTGCAAGAGATCAACGACCGCTGGCGTGCTCTGGCCGCGGTGGACGTCTGGTCGCAGCTGATCATGAAAGAGCCCGGCGACGACGTGGAGCGCATCCTGGCCGCCCCCCGCACCGGCGCCTGGCGGCTGTCCGACAGCGGCGCGCTCACCTTCGAGCACGTCACCAACGACTGGCACGAGATCACCACCGAGGACGAGGCCTTCTTCATGCGCGTGTACGCCCCTGGCGACTTCAGGTTCCACGGCGCCGACCTCGGCATCCTGGTCACCAAGGGCCGCATGCAGACCGCCGGGGGCCTCACCGCGCGCTGCCGCCATTACATCGAGGGCATCCGCGCCCAGTACAAGTCCGAACCCCTCCCCGAAGCGCCCCCCGTCATGCCCATCGCCTACGTGAAGTAACGGCCCGCCCGCGCGCCAGAAAAACCAGGTGCGGGCGAGCGGGCCGGGCGCTCATGCTTAGGGGCATGTTCCTGCTGGCCGCCGCGCTGACGCTCGCTGCCGCGAGCGCGCTGACGGCCGCCCAGGCCCCGGCGTGCGCCAAGCCCGGCGGCGAGCGAGGCTGACCCTTCCCCGGCGAGGCCGGGAGACCCCACGGGGGAGGGTCGGCATCCCCGCGGGTCTCCGCGTCAGCAACCCAGACCGGGAGAACGAGGAACATGACCAGGCAGGCTTACCTGCGGACCAAGCCGCACCTGAACATCGGCACCATGGGTCACGTCGAACACGGCAAGACCACGCTCACGGCGGCCATCACCAAAGTGCTCGCCGAGCGCGGGATGGCTTCCTGCGTGCCGTTCGATCGCATCGACCGGGCGCCTGAGGAGGCGGCCCGGGGCGCTGCTGCTCCGCGGCGTCCGTCGGCACCTCGTCAGGCGCGGTCAGGTGGTGGCCGCGCCGGGAGACCGGGTCAGCGTGACCGTCGAGCTCGGCCGGTCGGTCGCGCTCGAGCCCGGGCTCGGCTTCGCCATCAGGGAAGGCGGCCGGACCGTCGGCGCCGGCACGGTGTCCGGCTTGCTTGACTGACCGGACACCGGACCGGATCGTCTGGTAAACCCTGGTTTGCGGCTCTCTGACGGGAGCCGCAAACCAGGGCAACTTCTTCATACTCTCTTGTTCACAAGCACCTGCCAGGGCATGGTGATCTTGAGGCGACCAGAAGGACAGACCAGAAGGACACTTGTGTCGCCTGAGCAAGATCCCGGACGCCGCCTGGGAAGATCGCGGAAAGGGTGGTTACGGTGCCGAAGTCGTTGGCGTACAACAGCCTGTGGCAGCTCAGGAACGATACCTGGTCCAGCCTCGAGGAATCGGTCACTCAGCTGGCTCTCGCCGCCGCTCAGCAGCGTCCCATCGAGTCCGCGACGAAGACGGTCACAGAGTGGCTCGATGTCCTGGGGTCGATGGAGCGGTTCTGGGCGTTCCCCGGCGCGCAGACCCTGCGGGAGCTGCAGCGGCTGTTCAGCGCGGGCAACTACGATCGGCTCGCCGCGGCGGTCGGCCGGGCCAACCGGGCCTTGGTTACCGAGTCCTACCGCCATGGCGAAGCCTCGGACGTGCACGCCGACGAGGACACCTATGGTCGCGATACCCACCGGGCCGCACAGGCGCGGGCCGACCGGCCCTATTTCGAGGTTCTCGTCGTCGAGGACCTGACCGAAGAGCAGGAGTGCTCGCTGCGCGAGGAACTGCGGCGGTGGCGTCGGCCCGATGACCAGTTCGTCTACGAGATCGTCGTAGTTCCCAGTTTCGACGACGCGATCATGGCGGCGCGGCTG
>Ga0335081_10014331_pt1 | contig 12822 bp, 11 predicted proteins | sample Lox_Sample_35_FD_206713 | JGI IMG/M metagenome (GOLD analysis project Ga0335081, IMG submission 206713) | Soil microbial communities from Loxahatchee National Wildlife Refuge, Florida, United States - Lox_Sample_3.5 | ecosystem: Environmental > Terrestrial > Soil > Wetlands | place: USA...
AATAGCATTCGATCCAGGCGCGGAAAACAAATAGAAACAATAGGTTAGGCGCAAATCCAGCCATCGCCGGGATCGGGAAGGGCACGCCGAATGCCCTCACCGGCGCTGTTTCTCCTGCTGTTGAACGCCGGCGGCCGGATCGGAACTAACTGTTCGTGCTTGCGGTACTGCACCTGCTCACGGCATGGCGTCTGGCACAGCGAAGCGACGCCTGGGCGACGGTGGCCTGCAGATCCACACCTCGGCCGCGATCTTGTGCATCCTGTCGGCGCTCCTGATCCTGACGCGTCGGATGCACGGATTCGTGCTGCGCGGACTGATCTACGTCTTCCCGTTCCTGCGCGGCGTTCTCCAACACGTACCTGCGGCCGTTCGTGCATCAGTTGAGCCTGCTCGCGCACGCAAGCCTGCTCGTCTCGATGTGGCTGCAGTGGCGGTTCTTGCGCAAGGCGCGGGGCCTGCTGTTGGCACGGACCGCCGCCAGCATCGTGCTGCTGCTGAGCCAGGCGGTCGTCGTATCGCCTGGGGCAGGATGCGATGCTCGTGGATGTGCGAGCGCGAAGTGAGTGCTTGAGGTAGCGATGTGCCCGCATATACGGGCCTCGAAAAGCGCAGTCCGACTCGGGCAGAATATTCCGCGCAAGCACTGTGTCCGCCGAGTCGGGAAGTGCGGTGGGGTGGCCGAGTGGTTTAAGGCAGTAGTCTTGAAAACTACCGAAGGCGCAAGCCTTCCGTGGGTTCGAATCCCACCCCCACCGCCAGCGGTCACTGCGAGAAGGCAGATCGAGTGAACGCTCGTAACAGGCTCGGAGTATTCACCGCTCTCATCGTGTGCCTGATGGGCTGCACTCATCAGCCGGCGGTGCAGCCGCAGGCGCCGTCCGAGCCCGCGGCGGCGCCCGCTCAAGCTGCGCCGGCGTCCGTGCCGGCGCAGAAGGCACCGAACTCTCCGACGCCAGGCTCATCCTCATCCGCGCAGACGAGTCCACCGATGCAGACAGCCCCGCGCCCGAGCGCGGCAGCCCCAAGCCCCAAGAAGTCAGCACCGCCGCCGCGGCAACCGACGGCGAGCGCTCCACCACCCAACACCTCAGCGCCGCGTGCCGCGGCGTCCCCTGCAACTCCAGCGACTTCATCCATGCCACCCACTCCCACCAAGCCCACCGACGCCTCGGGCGCGGCCGCACCGGCGCTCGATTTCGCCTCCTTGCAGCAGCGGCTGCGCGACACTCGCGCGATCGGTCTGTTCACCAAGCTGTCCCTCAAGAATCAGGTCGACGATCTGCTTGGTCAGTTTCGCGTCTTTCACGGCGGGCGCACGCCACCGACGCTCGTGGAGCTGCGTGAGAAGTACGAGCTGCTGCTCCTCAAAGTCATCACGCTGCTGCAGGATGGGGATGCGCAGCTCGCGGCGGCGATTTCCGCCTCGCGCGAGGCGATCTGGGGGATCCTTGCGGACCCCAAGACGTTCGCGAATCTATGATTCGACCAGCGGAGAAGCTTTCATGACGGTACGGGGATCAGCTTGGTTGTGCGGGTGCGCGGCGACGCTGCTGACGGTGGCGGCCGCGGCCGATGAGAATCCGGCGGTGAAGGACCTGACGGCCACGATTGCGCTGCAGGGGCTGCCGTGCGGGAAGGTGACGGACGCGCATCGCAACGGCGATAGCGATTACACGGCGACGTGCCAGGACGGCAATCGCTATCACGTGTTCGTCGATGCGTCGGGGCGCGTGGTCGTCAAGAAGCTCTAGGCAAGCGGGCACGGTGGCCTGACACCACTGCACCCCTTGCACACACCGCCGAGGCCTACAGCTTGCCGGTCGAGCGCCAGCTGCCCTCAACGTAGCCCGTGCGCACCGAGGCGACGTACGGCACCGGGCACACGATCGCGCGCAGCTCGACCTGCTTGTGAGGCTCGACCGTAGGCTTCCTCGAGCCGCCGTTCTCCTCGCCCCACACGAAGGTTACCTCTGTCCCGGGCTTGGCGTACTGCGGGTCGAGCATGGCGAGCGTCAGCCACTTGCGCTCGTTCGAGCTGTAGCCGATCCAGGTGGAGACGCCGGCGAGCTTGCCATCCTTCATCACCCGATCGTTCGGGTACATGGAGTACACGGCCGAGGGCCAGTCCATGTACTTCGCGCGCTCGTGACCCTTGCCGAACTGCGAGGCGATGGTGCGAGCCACGTCCTCATCGTTCAGCTCGAGGGTCACTTTGATCCGGTGCGGCTTGTTCGCGATCTTCTCGAGCGCCTCGCGGCCGATGAAGTCGTGATCGAACTTGACGAATGCGCCGTAGCCCAAGTCGTAGGGCGTCACGTAGTAGTCATCGATCCGGTTCGAGTAGTAGCTGCCGCCGAGCGAGGCATTGCCCTCGAAGCTCTCGGCCGCGAGCCACTCGCGGTATTTCTTCATGCGCTCATCGCCGGAGTAGATCGCCGGCATGGGGGAGGGAATCCAGCCCGACTCGATGGTGTTCGAGGAATACGCGCGGCCGCCGCACAGGCGCAGCCCGAATTCCCTGCCTGCCTGCACCAGAGCCTGCTTCACTGCATCACCGTCCTCGGCCGGTCCGAACAGCTCGAACCCCGGCTGGCCGGCCATGCCGTGACGCAGTGCGCGAACCTTCTTGCCGGCGAGAGTCATCCAGCACATGTTGAAGAACTTGAGCTCGGGGGGCTTCGCGCCGAGGGCCTTCTCCATGACCTTCATGGCATTCGGGCCCTGGACCTGGAAGCGGTAGGTCTTGCGGGCGACCGGATTGACGCGCGAGGCCGAGCGCTCGTCGCGCTCGAACTTCACGTTGTAGCCGCCGGTCTGGCCGTGATACTGGACCCAATTGTGCACCGCCGGGCGGCCGACCAGATTGAACAGATCCTTGTCGAGGTAGAACAGGATGACATCCCCGATCACGTAGCCGTCCCAGCTCACGGGCACGTACTGCTTGGCCTTGTCGACCTCGAAGCCCTTGAAGCTGTTGATGCCGAGCTTCTCGAGCAGCTTGAACGCATCCGGGCCCGACACATACATGTCGGTCATGTGGTAGGACTGGTTGAAGAGAATCGCCGCGTGCTGCCAGGCGTTCTGCTCGTCGCGCCAGTTGGTGTATTCGGGCTGCACCACCGGGTAGGGGTTCGGGCCGCTGGGCGAGTTGCGCAGGTGATTCACCGCGCCGCCGTTGGCGCGCAGCAGCTCATCGAGGTTCTTGTGGCTCATCGGATCTCCGCGGGGTAGTGCTAGATTCCGGCGCTCGACGCGCGGGCGGGCGTCAGCTGGCCGGTGCCGTCGCCGGCTGCCAGCGGCAGCGCGGTCAAATTGATGCTTTCCTTCACCGCGTTCGCGTGTTCGCGCATCAGCGCCTCGGCGCGCGCGCCCTGGCCATGCTCGATGGCGTCCACGATCGCGTGGTGCTGGCGGTGCGCGTACTGGAGCATGTCGTACATCTGCTCCAGGTTGCTTGCGTCGAAGGCGAGCGCCTGAGCGCCCGCAAACGGAATGCGGCTGTTGCGCTCCACCGTCTCCAGCAGCAGCGCGCTGCCGGCCGCCTGCAGGATCGCGCCGTGGAAGCGCTCGTTCATGTCCGCATAGATCCCTTCGTCCGCCACCTCGACACGCCGCTTGGCGAGCAGCGCGTCACCGTCCTCGAGACAGGCTTTCAGCTCCCGCAGCACAGCCTTGGAGGCACCCTGCTCCGCAACGCGCCGCGCCGCAAGACCCTCGAGGACCGCTCGCAGATCGATGGCATCGACGATATCCGAGGCGGTGAACAGGCGTACGACATAGCCGCGGGTCTCATGCTCGGCGAGCAGACCCTCCTGCGCGAGTAGGGGTAGTGCCTGGCGCACAGGCGTTCGGGACATACCGAGCAGATCGGCCAACGGAGCCTCGGCGAGGCGCTGTCCCGGGGTGATCTCGCCCCGGAGAATCATCTCGCGGATGCGGACGATCGCCTGGCTCAGCTGGTCTCTCATGGGCGCGCGATAGTGCACTCAGGATCCCAACTTGTCAATTCGGGATCCCAATTTTGCGCCGGCCGGCACGACACCGACAGCCACCGGCCTGCAGCGAGCACTTATATATGTATTACAATTTTTCGAAAGCCTCGGCGCAGGATGCGCCAGCCCGACGATCGATCTCGCGACGAACGCGCACCACGGGCCGTCAATCAGGGGCTTACTGGAAGGAGCTCATGTTGAGCGGAGAGGAGCGCTCGACAGCGGTGAGGGGGCGGCCGCCCGTCGATGCCGTGCCCTACGCTCGAGCGCTGATCGTGCTTGCTGCCATGCTGGCGGTCGGTCTCATCGGCATTGCGCCGCCGAATTGGGGCGGCCGGCTCCCGATCTGGTTGCTCGGCAGCGGCGTGGCGGTCGCCGCCGTTTATCGGTGGGGCCGGATTCAGTGCCTGCCGATCTACCTGGCGAACGTACTGATCGATCTGCTCAATGGCCACGCGCCGTTCGCGGCCCTGGTTGCCTGCAGCGGTCTGCCCGCCGGGGTGCTGCTCACGGTCGGGGTTCTCCGCCGCTTCGATCTCGACCCGAAATTCGAGCGCGCTCGGGACGTGCCGCTGTTCATCGGTGCCGGGCTCGCTGGCATGGCACTCCCCGCGCTCATCGGTGCCGGCGTATATGCCGTGTTCGACCCCGTCGCGACGGAGCCGTGGCGGGTGACCGATGCCGTGCGCTGGTGGCTCAACGATGTCGTCGGCGTGCTGCTCGTCGGCCCGCTGCTCGTGGCGGTGCGCTGGACGAGCTTCGAGCGATTGCTCGCTCAGCCCTTCAGCTCTGTGCTGTGCTTGGTGCTGCTCGTGGGTCTCATGGGCACGCTCGCCTTTGGACCGCCACTCTCGGCCGAGTACTGGTTCGCACAGGTCCCGGTGTTGATGGCCGCCCAGATACTGGTGGTCATCGTCTGCCTGCGTTTCGGGCTGGTGCCGGCTGCGAGCGTCGCACTCGTGATGTCGATGACCGAGGCGTTCTGTCTCGCCTTCAACCAGGGCCTGTTCCACGGCGTCGCGGTCGTACCGGGCCTCGTCGTGCTGTGGGCCTCGGTGAGCGCGATGGTCGTCGCGCCGCTGCTGCTCGCGTGGCTCGTGGCCGAGCAGCGGCGCCTCGAGCGCCGTTACGCACAGGTGTTCGAGATCTGCCCGCAGCCGCTGTGGGTCTACGATCACGCAACGCTGCGCTTCCTGCTCGTCAACGCGGCGACCGAGCGACAGTACGGCTGGAGTCGCAGCGAGCTGCTCGCGGGCACCATCGACATGCTCGCGGTTCCCGGCGAGGAGCGGCTGCTTCCCGCGCTGGCCCTCGAGGCCACCCAACCCTTCGAGCTGCGTCACCGCACCCGCGGCGGCGCCATCCTGGCGGTCGAGGTATGGGCGCGGCTCATCGATTACCTCGGACGCCCGGCGTGCCTGGTATTCGCCTTCGATGTGTCCGAGCGCAAGGCGCTCGAGAGCGCGCTCGTCAACGCGGTCTCCGGCGAGCAGCGTCGCCTCGGTCAGGAGCTGCACGACGGCCTCGCCCAGGAGCTGTTTGTGGCCTCACTTCTCACGGCGGAGCTCGCCATGCAGGCGCAGGAGCAGAGGCTGCCGATCTCCGCCGAGCTCGAGCAGCTCACCGGGCGCATCAATGCCTGCATCGGCAGCGCTCGCACCATCGCCCACGGACTGTCCCCGCTCACCAGTTCCCGGGGCGACCTCGCCGCGGCGCTCAAGGCGCTCGCCCGCTCGAGTACCGTCCCGGACACGCAGGTCGAGGTCGTCACCCACATCGAGGCGGAGCTGCGCCTGCCGCTCGAGTCGCGCACCCACCTGTACCGCATCGCCCAGGAGGCGGTGCAAAACGCGCTCAAGCACGCCGATGCTCACAACATCGAGATTCGCCTCACGGTGCGCATCGATCGCGTGCTGGTGGAGGTGCACGACGACGGGCGCGGCTTCGACGCTCAATACGAGGGCAGCTCGGGCTTCGGTACCAACACGATGCGCTACCGCTCGAGCGCCATCGGCGGACGGCTGTCGATCGCACCGGCGCCCGACGGCGGCACGATCGTCGCTTGCTCCGTGCCCCAGCCCCCCGTGGCCGCGGCATCGCTCGCCGGCTGATCGGCCGCTAGTCGAAGTACGCGACCGCGCGGATCTCGATGCTCGAGCGCGGCGCAGCGCCTGCCGGACAGGTCGGGTCATCGAACGCCGTGTGCGCGATGTGATGAGGTCGTGCGGGATCGGATTCCTTGGTGACGAAGATCAGGGCCTCAGCGGGGCTCATGTCGCGATAGTAGTGCCAGCGGTGCAGCGGGCTGTAGCGCAACACCAGACTCTCCGCGGTGCGCTCGGGCACCCCGGGGAAATCGAATACCGCAACGGCGGGGACCAGGTCCTGCGGCGCGAGCGTGCGGGCATCGCACACCGCGAGCGGCACATCCTGCGGCGCAGGGGTGAGAACGCGCCACACGTTGTAGTGCGCGAAGCGGCCGAGCTCGCGCGGGCCATCCGCGACGCTCGCGAGCATCTGCCGCGCCGTCGCCGCGCCGCGCGCGTCGCTGTAGTCGATGTGGACGAAGCGCGCGGGGTGCGAGTTGCGCAGCTTTCCGCAAAGGGGTGAGCGCTCCGCGAAGCGCACGAAGGGTGTCGAGACGATCGCGACCGCCCGGGCTCCGGTCACTGCGCGCAGCAGCGCGCACACTTCCGGATAGTACGTGCGCTCGAGCTCGCCGGCATCCAGGAAGTCGCGCACTGCGGTGCGGTGCTCGATGAGCGCGAAGCCCTCGCGATCGAGGCACGGCCGCTCGAGCTGTCCGCGCGACTCGTGGATCTCAACCGTGCGCGGATCGAACACGTGCACGTCGCGTGAGTGATCCATCGCGTGGTAGCGGGGCGGACCGCTCATCGGGGCGGTGTAGTTGATGACAGCCCGCACCGCGGACGGTGCGGCGGATCGGTCGCTCATGGACCGGCAATATAGTGCATCGGTCAGCGCTGTCGAGTGTTAGCTTAGCAGCATGAGCGAGCGCGACTATCCGGGCCCGCGCACCGCCTGGTACATGGTCGCGGTGCTGATGCTCTGCTATACGCTGTCGTATGCGGACCGGCAGATCCTCGCGTTCCTCGCGGGCCCGCTCAAGCACGATCTGCAGATCAGCGACACCTACTTCGGCCTGCTGCAAGGGCTCGCCTTCGCGGCCTTTTACACGGTGTTCGGCGTACCGATGGGCATGGTCGCGGACCGCTTCAGCCGCCGCAATCTCATTGCGCTCGGGGTACTCATCTGGAGCCTCACCACCTCGCTCTCGAGCATCGCCCGCAGTTACCTGTCGCTCGCCGCTGCGCGCATGGGGGTCGGGATGGGCGAGGCGGCGCTGAGCCCGTCGGCGTTCTCGATGATCGCCGATTCCTTTCCCAAGGAGCGTCTGAGCTCGGCCCTCAGCATCTACACCATGGGCATCCAACTCGGGTCTGGACTCGCGCTCATCATCGGGGGGACGGTCACGCAGGCGGTGAGTCAGCTGCCGCCGCTCCAGTTGCCGCTCGCCGGCGAGATCGCCGCCTGGCGCGTCACCTTTCTGATCGTGGGCGCGCCCGGGCTGCTGGTCGCGCTGCTGTTGCTCAGCGTGCGCGAGCCGGTGCGCCGCTCACTGCTCGTCGATGCGACGGGCGCTGTCGCCCAGACCGGAGTCCGGCAGACCCTGTCACAGCTGCGACAGCGCTGGCGCTCGGCCAGCGGCATCGCGGTGATGATCAGCTGCCAGGCGCTGTGCAACTACGCGCTGCTCGGCTGGGGGCCGGAGTTCTTCAGCCGCATATACCAGTGGCCCAAGAGTCGCAGCGGGATTGCGCTGGGACTGATCACGATCGGATGCGGTTGCGGGGGGCTCGCCGTCGGTGGACGGCTATCGGACTACTGGCAGTCGCGCGGCATCGCCGAGGGGCCGCTGCGGGTCGGACTGATCAGCCTCGCAGGCATGGCGCTCACGCTGGCTCCGGCCACTCTCATGCCGAGCGCGGGTGCGACGCTCGCGTGTCTGGTCGTTGCCGTGTTCTTCATCGGCCTGCCGATCGGCTGCGGCTATGCGGGGCTGCAGCTCATCTTCCCCAATCAGGTGCGGGGGGCGGTTTCCGCGGCGGTGATCTTCGCAGTGGCGCTGATCGGCCTCACACTCGGGCCGTTCCTGCCCGGATTCTTCAACGACCATCTGTTCCACTCCGAGCGGATGCTCGGCTCTTCAATCGCGCTCACCGTGCTCCTCGCCTGTGCGCTCGGGGCGACGGCCGTGATCGTGACCGTCCCGCGCTATCGCGCCGACTACCGGGCCGTCGTCCGCGCCTAGAGCACCGCAGCATTCACCGCTTCTGGCCGAGTGCCGGCGTGCGGAGTATGCTCGAGCGAAAACAGCCGGCGGCCGAGCAGCCACCTGATCCGGCGCATCGATATTCGCGCATGAACCTCGCTCCGTCAGCTCGTGACTCACTTGGCAGTGAGGGTCACTCAGTGCGAGACGAGGACGGCTGCGAATGGACGCTTCCGCCATGACACTCGATGCGTCCGATGTGCAGATGGCGCGGCCGGCCGGCGAGGCGGCCACGCCGGCGCTGAGCCAGGATGCGCGGCTCCTTGCCGCCATCGCGCGTGGCGACCGGCGCAGCTTCGAGCTGCTGTACGCGAGTTATGCGCCGCGGGTGTTCCGCTTCGCCTATCGCATGATCCGCGATCAGAGCAAGGCCGAGGAGGTCACCAACGATGTGATGCTCGATGTCTGGAAGGGCGCCAAGAGCTTCGAGGGACGCTCCTCGCCCGCCACCTGGATCTTCGGCGTGGCCCGCCACCGAACCTTGAACGCGGTGCGCGGACGCACGCTATATCTGACGGACCTCGAGGAGGCGAGCGAGGTTGCGGACGCCGCCCCGACTCCGGAAGCGCGCGTCGATGGCGGCCGTCTCGGGGAGCGCCTGCAGGCGGCGCTCGCGCGGCTGTCCGCCGAGCACCGCGAGGTCATCGAGCTCACCTTCGTCGAGGGCAAGAGCTACAAGGAGATCGCCGCGATCGCTCATTGTCCCGAGAACACCATCAAGACGCGCATGTTTCACGCCAAGCGAAAGCTCGCGCCGCTCCTGGATGCGGTACTGGATGACGGAGCGCCACAGTGAGCCACCACGAGGAGATTCGCGATCTGCTGCCCTGGTATGCCGCCGGAACGCTCGATGCCGGCGAGTCGGCCGCAGTGGAGGCGGCGCTCGGTGAATCCGAGGAACTGCGCCGCGAGTTGCGTGAGCTGCGCGCTCTGCAGGGGGCGGTGCTCGCCCCGCGTGCCGAGGAGCCGGTATTCCGACCCGCGCTCATCGCGGGAGCCTGGCAACGAATCGACGCCTACGAAGCCACCCGCCGCACCGCCCGGCGTACACGGCTGCGCGTGGGATTGCGGTCGCTGTTCGCCGGTCTCTCACCGCCAGCGCAGTGGGCGCTCGCGACGCAGTTCGCGGTGATCCTCGCCCTGGCAGGCGTGCTCGCCGTGACGATCAACCGCCCGCACGTATTTGAAACCTCCGCCGGATCGTCGGATCTGGCACGGGCCGACGGACCGGCCCTGTCGGTTACTTTCGAGCCCACGGCGAGCGAGGCGCAGATCCGCTCGCTGCTGGAGAGGCTCGATGCGCAGATCGTGGCAGGTCCGGCGAGTGAGCAACAGACCTACACGCTGCGTCTCGCCCACGGTGATGCCGCGGCCGCCGATCACGCCCTCGGCGAGCTGCGCGCGGCACGCGGCGTCGTACGCTTCGCGCAGCGGGAAGGCTCGTGAGAGCGCGGCGCGGCGGCGCGGCGCTGCTGGCCGCACTCGCGTGGTGCGCCGGTGCCGCGCCAGCCGAGTCGCCTGCGCCAAGTGGCAGCTGGGGGCAGCCGTACCCGGATCAGTGGGCGCTGGCGCGCATCGGGGCGGAGCATTCAGCCGCGAGTGAGGCCCGGCGGCAGGCGCTGTGTCCGGCCCCGCAGCCGGTCATCGTGGCCGTGATCGACAGCGGCCTTGACTATCTGCATGCGGATTTTCCGCGCGAGCGGCTCTGGATCAACCCGAAGGAGAAGCTCAACGGAGTCGACGACGATCACGACGGGTACGTCGACGATCTGATCGGCTGGAACTTCGTCGATGACGATAACAATCCCTGGGACGAGTCCGGCCATGGCACGATGATCGCCGGGATCATCGCGGCCGCGGGGAGCCGAGCCGCGGGCATCAACCCCCACGCGCGCATCATGCCGCTCAAGGTGCTGAATGCGCTCGGGCGCGGCAGCAGCACGGCGATTGCCGCGGCGGTCGATTTCGCGATCGCGCACGAAGCGCGAATCATCAATCTCAGCCTCGGCGGCGAGCACGTCAGCCAGCTGCTCGCCCGGACGGTCGAGCGCGCCACGGCGGCCGGAGTCCTGGTGGTGATCGCAGCGGGCAATCAGGGGCGCGATCTCGGTACCGACTCGCTCGCCGGGATGCCGGGTGTCGTCACGGTGGGCGCGACCGATCCGCACGATGGACGTGCGCCGTTCTCCAACTGGGGTGCGGCGCTCACGCTCGCCGCGCCGGGTGTCGATATCCTCAGCTTGCGCGCGCGTGGCAGCGATCTCATCGCCGTCTCGGGCGCGAGCGCCTATCGAGCCGGCATCGCCATCGTCGGGGAGGAGGGCCAGTACTATCGCGCGAGCGGCACCTCCTTCGCCGCCGCCATGGTTTCGGGTGTCGCTTCGTGGGTGATCGCGTGTCGGCCGCAGCTCAGGGGCCAGGACATTGAGCGCATCCTCACACAGTCGGCGCGTGACATCGGACCTCCCGGCGTGGACGTGCAAAGCGGCTACGGACTGGTGGATCTGCCGGCGGCGCTGGCGATGGATCCGGGTTTCTTCGTGCAGGCGGAGATCAGCGCCGTGAGCCTGGTGAGCGCGGCGAATGGGCCGCAGCTGCGCGTTGTCGGCTCGGCCGATGCGAGCGCGTTTCAGAAGGCGCTGCTGCGCGCGGCTCCCGAGGCCTATCCGTCCGACTGGATCGAGCTCGGCGCGGCGCTCACCCAGCCGGTGCGCGCCGGTACCCTCGCGCAGTTCGATCCGCGGCTCGTGCGCGGCGCTCGGCGCTGGCTGCTGCAGCTGGTGACCCAGGCGAGCACGGGCCAGATGCGCGAGGCGCGTTTCGTGATGGATCTGGGAAGCGCGCCGTGAGAGCCCGCCGCGCTGCGCTGCTGCTCTGGGCGTGTGCGCTCGCTGGGTCGCTCGCCCCGGCGACGCACGCCGACACGCTGACCCTCACGAGCGGGGATTTCCGCGGCATTGAGCTCGCCGCGAAGACCGATCCGGAGGAGTTCGCGCAGCGCAACGGCATCGCTGACTACGAGGTGCGTCCGCTTGCAAGTGGCGCGACCCAACTGCGGTTCCCGATGGAGGAGGGCGCGTGGCGCGCCCGGCGTGCGGCCCTGTGTACCGACCGGGGGGTCGTGAGCTGCGATACGGACTTCTGCCAGAGCGATCTCGGCGAGGATGCTCCGGCGCCCTCCGCCGCCGGGCCCCCGCAAGCGAGCGCACCGGGGCCTGTGCCGGCCGAGCGCGGGACGCCAGAGGGTCCGCTGCTCTCGCCGCGCGTGCAGGGTGAGGATGGTGCGGCGCGCGGCAACGCCCGCGTCCTGCTGCTGCCGCGGCCGCCCGACATCGCCAGCCTGTTTGGCGAAACCACTGCGCCCACGATCAATCCGGACACGATTCCTGGCCCGGCGGCATGCGGTGCACCGCCGACGGGCCGGCAGGCGCTGCCGCTCATGGCCTCGAGCGCTGCCGATGGCACGGCCGCGCTACTCGATGTGCGCGGTGCAGCCACGGAGCGCGCCTGCTGGGATGTGGTGGCCGTGGATGGCTGCCACCTGCGCCGAGTTCCGCTTGCGAACTACCTGCCCGATGTCGAGCCGCGCCGGCTCCTGGTGCTGCTGCAGGTGCCGGCCGGGGATCAGGGGCAGACCCTCGCGGGCTTCACCGCTTTCGCCCTCGCCAACCAGCTGCGGGTGCTCGACTCGACAGCGCTGCCCACGCTCAACCGCACGCTCGTGCGGCTCGAGGCGGTCAATCCGCAGGCCGACCTCGACGCCGCCATTGCCTTGATCGTGCCGCAGCCGGCGGTGGAGCTGGCGCAGCACGAGTATCGCTACGCGGTCGCGGCACACACCGATCCGTTTGCATGGATGAACTACGGCGCGCGCCTGAGCGGCGCGGATCAGCTGCAGCGATCGGTCAGCGGCAAGGGCGTGAGCGTGATCGTGATCGACACGGGGATTGACGCCGAGCACCCCGAGCTCAACGGGCGCATCAGCGAGCGCCTCGATGTGACGGGGTTTGGCACGAGCGCCGACCGGCACGGCACCGCGGTCGCCGGTCTCATCGGTGCGGCGGCCGACAACGGTGTGGGCGCCTATGGGATGGCGCCGGACGCGCAACTCATCTCGATCAAGGCCTGTCAGCCGGAAGCGCGCGCCGCACTGGCCGCCCGCTGCTGGTCGAGCACGCTCGCCAAGGCGCTCGATGCAGCCCTGGCGCGGCCAGCGCGGATCATCAACATGAGTTTGAGCGGTCCCAAGGATGCGCTGCTCGAGAAATTCGTGAGCGCGGCGCTCGCGAGCGGCCGGCTGCTCGTGGCCGCGGCCGGGAATTCGGGGCCCGACGGCAGTCCCTCGTATCCTGCGGCTTACCCGGGGGTGCTCGCGGTTGGCGCGACCGACAGCCGCCAGCGGCTGTGGCGGGATTCCACCCGTGGCGCCTTCGTCGGCGTCACGGCGCCGGGTGTGTCCGTGCCGGTCCCCGT
>Ga0335081_10014332_pt1 | contig 12821 bp, 14 predicted proteins | sample Lox_Sample_35_FD_206713 | JGI IMG/M metagenome (GOLD analysis project Ga0335081, IMG submission 206713) | Soil microbial communities from Loxahatchee National Wildlife Refuge, Florida, United States - Lox_Sample_3.5 | ecosystem: Environmental > Terrestrial > Soil > Wetlands | place: USA...
GTGGCGGGCGTAGCTTGGATCGATCGAACGAGAACTTCTAAATCGGCACGATCCGACATTCGATATAGGGTGTTCAGCGCGCTAGAACCCGAGGAGACGAGATGAAGGCAGTGCGATTTGACCGCTACGGCGGGCTTGACGTGCTCGAGGTACGCGAGGTCGAAGATCCGGTCGCCGGCGCGGGACGCGTCTTGGTGGCAGTCAAGGCAGCGGGAATCAACCCCGGGGAGATCTGGATTCGGGAGGGCCGGCTGCACGCCCGATGGCCCGCGACGTTCCCATCGGGAGAGGGGACAGACCTGGCGGGGATCGTGCGTGCGATTGGTGACGGAGTGACGGAGTTTGAGGTTGGTGACGAAGTGCTGGGCTGGACCGAGGAGCGCGCCAGCCACGCCGAGCTGGTGGCAGTTCCCGCTGACCAGCTGACGCCAAAGCCGGCGTCGGTCCCCTGGGAGGTCGCGGGGTCGCTGTTCGTCGCTGGGCTGGCCGCCTATGCGTCGGTCGCAGCCGTCGCCCCCCGGGACGGCGAGACGGTCGTCGTCTCGGCGGCGGCGGGCGGGGTCGGCTCGGTCGCCGTCCAACTCGCGCGTCGCACCGGAGCGACCGTGATCGGCCTGGCGAGCGAGCGCAACCACGCGTGGTTGCGCAGCCACGAGATCGTGCCGGTGAGCTACGGCGAGGGCCAAGCACAGCGAATCCGGGAGGCGGCGGGTCGCGAGATCGACGCGTTCATCGACACGTTCGGCGACGGTTATGTCGACCTCGCGATCTCGTTGGGGGTGGCGCCCGCACGGATCAACACGATCATCGATTTCGACGCGGTGCAACGGCTCGGGGTCCAAGGGCAGGGAACCCACACGATCGCAAGCGCCCGGTCGCTCGCCGAGATCGCGGGACTGGTCGCCGATGGAAGCCTCGAGATACCGATCGCGCGCACGCTGCCGCTCGACCAGGTTCGCGATGCCTTCCGCGAGCTGGGCGCACGCAAGACCCACGGCAAGATCGTGCTGATACCTTGACCTCTCGCAGAGCCGCGGCGCCCGATTCGACTACTGGTAGAGGACCAGGCGATACGCGCAGAACGCGAAGAACAGCGCCAGCAGGCTCCAGGTCACCGGCCAGCTCAGCGTTCGCAAGAACGCAGTCTCCCAGCGGCCGAAGCGGAGCACGTAGACGAGAATCGCCAGCAGCACGATCGCGTAGGCGATGATCGCCACAGCGGTCGAGAAGGCCAACCCGAGGACCGGGGCGACCACGAGACCGAGCAGCAGCCACCCGGTGATCACCAGCACGTCCACGGCGAGGCTGGTCCGCTCGCGACCGACGATCGTCATGAATCCAGCAGCGCCGACGAGCGCTGCGGCCATGAAAAGGCCGAGCGGCCACCGGGAGCTGAAGCCGAAGATCGAGCCCATCAGCTCCCCCCCGCACCAGAGCAGCAGCGGATCCACGAGGCTGACCGCCAGGCAGCACGCGAACATGTCGACCTCGGAGTCCCATGGGTTACCGAATACGGGTCGATGCGGTACCAGCGCCGCTCTCAGCGCCGCCGGCTGAACGGCGGCGCGCAGCGAGCTTGCATTGTCAGATCTCATGTTCACGACTGCGTCACCAAACAATAGTGCGGACCCTCCCCCGCCGTCAGGCCGAGGTCGATGCCGACGCAACGGTCGGGCTGCGAGCTCGCACCGCTTTGGCGTCGACGTGCGTCAGCGAGATGTCGGCCGGACCCCCGACCCTCGCCGACCTCGACGCGAGCCACGGCTTACCTTCCTGCCCGGCAGCAGCCCAGCCGGACGTGCGAGCCGGGCGACCAGCAGATCGCCGGTCGGGCGCAGCGCGTCGTAGGACCAAGCGTACAGCCACAGCGCGGCGGCTTGCTCCTGGTCGCGCTCATCGCAAGCGCGGCCCGGGGCAACCGGCCCGGGCAACGAACGGCGGCGCTGCAGAGCAGGCCTGACCGCGATCGGGCGCTTTGTCGTCATGTTCGTTCTCGGCGCTTGCCGGCAGCCGGGCCGGATCGAGGGGCGGGTGAGTTGTGGTCGTCCGAGAGCTGATCGGGCCGGACCCAATGCTCGCTCGCGTGCTCTTCGCCGCTGGGCGACTCGAGGCGCTCCGCATCGATTGCAGCCCAGGTGAGCCGCTCGATCAGCTGCGCGGCGTAGTGGTCGTCTTGTAGGTGCGTCGCGACGACACGCTCGCTGAGCGTCGTGCGGCCGCCGTCGTCGTCGGAGTCGGTGGCTTGAACGATGATCTTCGGCACTTGCTGTTCCTCTGCAGAGACGGTCGTTTACTGTCGGGTATGCGTTTGTGAACGCGTAGGGATTGGACCGGTTGACCACCCGCTGTGCGGGTCGGCCGGAGGGCGGTGGCGGAACCGACGCCTATCGGGCGATAAGTTCCTGGAGTGATCGCACGTCGCTGCTGCGCGCGCGCGATACACCCACAGCCGATACGTCGTATCTAGACGGGCCGATCAGCGGGGTGGATATCCGGGACGGCTTCGTTTCGGCGATCGACGGCTCCGACCGACCGACCAGCACCACCACCAGCATGGCTGGGAAAGCCACGATCGGCTCCGTACAGACAGCGAGCGCGAATGCGCTCATCAGCACGAGCGCCTGCAGCACGAATGCGCGACCCCGGGGCCAAGCCGTCCAGCTCGTGGCGCCCCCAATCATCGAAGCTCGGGTCCGCGACGTTCTTGATCTGAGTGCTCTGGACATCTCGATGCGTCTCATGCTCGCAACCGAAGATAACAAGCTGCAGCATCGAACCACGGGAACTGGCAGTCTTGCAGGCATTTTTGTACGAGTCGAAGACGACGGTCGGTCCGGATTCCCGCACGCGCCCGGTCTCGACGTCGCGTATCCGCTTCCAGCGCACCGCCGGTCTCGTCACGAGATGCGTCTAGAGCATCCGGCGAGCTGGCCGGGACGTCGGTGCTCGCGCGCGAGCCGGCGCCCACTCCCAATCGTCGAGTACACGGTCGGCGAGCTAACGCCGCCGTTGGAAGCTTGCCGATGAGATTCTCCTAACGGAGGCTTGCGCAAAGAGAGAGCGCACCCCGACGAGCTCACAACCCACCAGCGCCGCACTTCAAGGATGAACCGTGGCTACTAACTTCGTCGACTACTACAGCCTACTCGGGGTCACGCCCGATGCTGACCCCGGCGAGATCCGGGATGCGTTTCGCAGCGCCACACGGGCGTGGCATGTCGACCGCTGGTCGAACGCCTCCGAACAGCATCGCGCCCGCGCCGAGGAGATGATGAAGCGCATCAACGCCGCGCGCGAGATCCTTCAAGACCCCGGCCGCAGGGCGCAGTACGACAACTCATTGCGGGCCCGGCGTGGCCCTAAGATGACGAGCCGCGCGAGCGCGACCAACAACCCGGCCGCCGCCCTCAAGGAGATTGTCCTGAGCTGTCCGCACTGCCGGCAGGCGCGCGAGTTCACCGGTCCCACCGGGAGGTGGATGAGCCTCACCTGTCGCCAATGCTCCAATAGCATCGTCGCCCTCGTTGCTGCCTTCTGCCAGACCGCGGTTCACCGAGCGGCAGCAGACGGGATCTCTCAGTTCACGGTCCGCGCCCGCATGGCCACCGGCGCCGAGCAGCTCGTAACGTTCTCAGCCTCGCGGTCAGCCGTAGTCCGCGAGCGCGACATCTTCTCGATCGTATACGCCGAAACTGTGCCGGCGACCCTCTACAACCACACGCTGAGCACGTCCTGGCCGCTCTCCCGGACGGTCTCGAGAGGCGCTGGAAGGAGACGCGAGCTCCTCGGGCTCTCCTTCGGCTTCGCGTGCTGCCTGACGGCATACCTCCTCCTGCGCCCGGCGATCGGCGACCTGCTGTCGATCGTGGCGATCCTCGTCGGGATGCTTGCGCTGGCTGCCAGCAAGCGTCTTGCCCCAGCAGTGGCACATCCTGCAAGTTCGTTGACGGCGTGGCGAGCGAAGACCAAGCGTGGCAACGACGCACCCGGATGAGTTGTGCACAGCCCCTCAGGCTCAGCTCAGCAGGGCTGGCTGCGAGAGCGTTGCGTAATTACGCGCAGGTGGCGGCGGCGACGGGGATTCACCGGCTCGACGGTGCCGTCATCGTGGACGAGCACGCCGCCGTGGCCGGCCCGAAGCCGCCGGCGCCCGGCATCGGGGCCGGACAGCAACGCGGCCTTTGCCAGGGCCTCCGCCTCCAGCGCGCTGGGAGCGAGCGCCGTGGCGGACACGAGCCCCGTCCACGCCGGCTTTCCAGTGGAGGGGTCGATCAGATGGTGGGCGAAGTCGCCGCTCTCGCACTGCCACAGCCGTGTGTCGATGCCAGATGTCGCCACGCCGCCTTCCCGGACGTGGAACGTGTGGGCGATGGCCCCCGACAGCGGATGACGGACCCGGACCTCCCACGGCGAGCCGTGACGCGCATCCACGCGCAGATCGCCGCCGCAGTCCACCGCGAACCGGCCGTGGCGCTTGAGCTGGGACCCGAGGACGTCGGCAGCCCATCCCTTGGCCGATCCCGCCAGGTCCAGATGCACGCCGGGCGGTCGACGTATGACCCCAGCGCAATCATCGACCTGGACCGCGCGCCAGCGGGCTGCCGGACTGGGACGCGCGGTCTGGCGCGGCGGTGCCGTCGCGAGGGCGTGCACCACAGACGCGGGGGCGATCTTCGCGCGGGACTCCTGGTAGCCGGCGAGACTGAGCTCGCTCAGGAGCGTCGGATCCACCAGGCCGTCGGTCAACGAAGCCGCGCGCAACGCGGCGCTGACCGCGGCGCGCAGCAGCCAGGCCGCTGGGACCGACGCACGCGTGTCACCGTTCAGCTTCGACAGGTCGCTGTCTGAGTCAAACCGTGACAGCCGGCGTTCGATCTCGGCGAGGAACGACCGCGCGTCCAAGCCACCGTCGGCATCGCGCACGACCCTTGCGATTGTGCCCATCGCCGGAAAGCGGTCGTCCAGCACGGGCGCGGGGCGCCGACGTCAGCTTTTCTCGTCTGGGCGCCCCGTCGTTGGCGGCGAAGGCGCCGACTGCGCGGGCGCGGATTCCTCGAGCAGCTCTCGACCGGACCGCTCGAACGCCGACCCGCCCGCCACCGATCCATCGGGCGCCGCGTTCGAGTCCCCAGTCCCCTCTGGCGCCGACCCCGACGACTGAGACGCCTCGGCCGCCGAGCCCGACGACCCAGATCCCTGCGACGGTGGCGGCGATGCCGGCCGGGCCGCGGACCCAGCGATGGGCGCCATGTCGGCTCCGTATGCCTGTTGCAGGTCCGCGATCTGCCCGGGGCTGGACACCGTGGTCATCGGCGGTGGTGGCGGTGGTGGCGGTGGTGGCGGCGGCGCATTGTGGGCCGCCCGCCGCCGACGGACATACTCGCCCACCCCGCCGCCGATCGCCGCAAGCTTGTCGAGGGCCTGTGGAAACCGTCGCCGCGATCCCATCGCTCAAGCTTACGACTCGGGACTGCTGTTCGTCACCGACTCGCCGATTCGGACCGGCTCAGGGCCTGTAGCTCAGGCCGCGGCTTGGAGCCCGCGCGCGATCTCATCGGCGATTTCGTCCGCTTCGGCTTGCGTGACGTTGGCGGTGGCATTCGGCTCTACCGTGTATGACCGGTTCGTGGCGTCAACTGCGCGTCTGAGCGCCTCGGCCAGGGCCGGCGCCTCCTTGCGCTCGACGCCGTCGAGGACGATCTGGTCGCCCTGCACGATCTCGTTCAATCGCAAGTGCCCCACGGTCCTGTGCCCAACGAGCTCGTTGGCGAGACGAGCGCTCACGTCGCGCGACCACCGTCCGCTCGGGCAACCCGATAGGCGAACCCGTACCCGCGCACCGACACGGCCGGCAGGCAGCGGCTCACCCCGGACTTGAACAATGGAGTAGCCCTCAGCCATGGTTGCCATCTCCGATCGGAAATCCAGTCATTTTCGTCCTACGGGAACAAATTCGCTCTACCCGCTGAGAGCGCCTCGTGCACCACCGTCTCACCATTTCGTGAACGGGCCCCTATCAGGATCGCCCGGCGGGCGCGGTCTTCGACGCTGCATGTGGCGTGGGCACGTCGACCGGATTCCGCCGCACTGCAAGAGATCCGCGCAATTTCGCGTTATATTGAACGAAACGGAATGGAAGCCGAATCTAGTCCTGGGGTCTACGAGCGGGCCGTTGGCGGCGTTAGGCGCCTCGCCGCGCTAACTCAAGACAGCGGCGACGTGGATGTCGTCCGCGACGCGCTCGTCGAGGAGCTGCGCCTCATGCTCGATCTCGCCGAGGTGACGGTCGTCACGCGAGCGCAAACCGAAGCCAGCCGACCCGAGCACGCGTCGCCCAACCAGACCGAGAGCCATCGTTGCCAGCCCGCGCACGACCGCGACCGAGGCGTTCTGCTCGAGCTGCGCTCGCCGGCGAACGCGCAGGAGACGGTCATCGTGCTGACCTCCCAGCCGCGCGATCTGAGAGCGGCGGAGCTGACCGCTGCTTCCGCGCTTATCGACGTCGCCGCGGTCGTGCTCAGCTCACGGAGCGCGCAGCGCCAGGCCGCAACCGACGAACTGACCGGCTGTCTCAACCGCCGCGCCGCGCTCGCGCGGTTGCGCGAGGAGATCGCCCGGTCACAACGCGCCGGATCACCGGTGTCCTGCCTGATGCTTGACATCGACAACCTCAAGCAGATCAACGATACGTTCGGGCACCTCGAGGGCGACCGGGTCCTGCGCGAGGCTGGCGCAAGCCTGCGCGGACAACTGCGCGCCTACGACGTGGCCGCCCGTTACGGCGGCGATGAGTTTCTCGTCCTGCTTCCGAACGCCGACCGCCGCGCGGCCCTGCATGCCGGCAGCAGGATGACGGCCGCCGTCGCCCGCATCAGTGCGCCCAGGAACGCGTTCGCGCAGGTAAGCGTCAGCGTGACCTTCGGAGCAGCGACCTCTCGTCCGGGCGACGGTCCAGACTCTTTCGTGCAGCGCGCCGACCAGGCACTGCTCAGCGCCAAGCGTGCTAGCCACACCGAGCGACGGACGGATGGCTAGGGTCCGCTTGGTGATCTGAACCGGCGGGCACTTAGTGTTAGTTAAAGTTAGAGCGCGCCGCGTGCCAATAGGCACAGAAACGCGACGACGAGCACAGCCGGGGTAAAGAGCGCGAGCATGATGACGGTCGAGACGACCGTGAACGCCGCGCTCATGGTCTGTGGTAGGTTCTTGGCCATTGGGCTCAGCTCTTGTTGTTGAGGGTCGCACACATTGTGAATCGTCCGGCATGGCCAGCGTGTGGGTGGCGTCACAGAGCCTCTCGTCCAGGGTGTGACACCTAGGTTCCTCATTCGGGCCGGCGGACGGCAGCACGCGCCCTTACCGGCCGGGGTGAGTGGTCCAGTAACAGATTCGTCGGTGCCAAACGTCATTAGGGCCCGTTAGCGCCCGTCCAGGGTTATTCGACGAAGCCGTGACGACGTTGTGAGTTTTGACGACGTCGAGACGACTGTAGGATCGCTGGATCCGGGGTCAGCTCAGATCGCCTGTCTTGGAGGCTGAGGGCATTGGCAAACGGAAGCGAGCCCAGCAACCGTGGCGGCACTCCGACCGTGTGTCATCAATGGTGTCGCGCGCGTGTTCGCCTGAGCCGCGGGAGAGGCTTCTTACGCCACCAGGCTGGCGGCTCGTAGCCCCCGCGCGGGAGCTTATCTGGCTCGGAGGGGATCCAGCTCGCCTCACGGTGGGGAGCCATGAGGGGCGTCAGGCATCCAGGGCAACGGTCGGTCGACGACCACACGAGCATGATGTGGCTCGAGCGATGGCATTGGGGACAGCGGATGAGACGCTCCACGACTCTCCTCGGGACGTGTGAACAAGGCGGATCGCACCAACCGCCCGCCCGTGGCTCGTAAAAGGCCGTGAGACGACGCGTGTCCCACTATGCCGACGGCATCTCATTGCGGCATCCGTGCGTACTACGGCTTCTATGCCTCGTCGAGGATCGAGGCACGTTCCCGTCGCTTCGCTTCAGGGACTGGGCCCTCCGCTGTACGTCGACGGTATGTCGGGGCTCACCTGCGCCGCGGCGACCTGTGACAGCAGCTGCGAGGGACTCGTGCCTGACACGACCTGCAGACGCGGAAGGCGAAAGCGATCCTGCGGCGCACTCGCCCAACCTGAAATGACCGTGGTCGAGCCGACGAATCCGGCGCTGCGGACGGCGTCGATCACCGTCGCGTCATAGTGACCCAACGGGTAGCTGAACCAGTTCACAGGCACGCCATAGCGGCTGCGCAGCAGTTGGCGCGCGATTGCCACCTCGTGGCGGAGCTGGTCAGAGCTCAGCGTGGTCAGGTCAGCTCCCGTCATTCCCTCGGTATCGAGCTCCCACCCGGCGGTGATCATGCCGCGAATCTGCGCGTCCGCCAACCCTCCCTGTGCAGGCGGCAGGCCGGCCACGGCAAGATCCTCGACGCCGACCCATCCCAACCGTCGTAAGACAGGCATCGCGTTGGTGTACTGCGACGCGTAGCCGCCGTCGAACGTGATCACGAACGGCTTCCCCGCGCCCAGTGACGTCCCACGCGTCCAGTAAGCCTCGAGCTGGTCGAGTGTCACGGCATGCCAGCCTTCGTCCTTGAGAGCCAGCATCTGGCTCGAGAACTCGTCAGTCGAGACATACAGGGCCGGCGACGCCCCGCTTTGAGCCGGCTCGACATTGATCACGTGATATGTCAGGATCGGGGCGCTCGCAGTCCCCGGCTCGCCACCGGCAGCCGAGGTCGATCGTGTTCTCGCCGAGGGCTTCGTCGACGCCGTCGACCTTGGGCCGCCGGAGTGCGACGTCGACGCGGACCCGATCACGATCGTCCCGACAACCCCCAGGACGACGATGAGCGAGCCGGAAGCGAGGATCCGTCTGCGCCTGACCGCCCGTCGGCGCTCACGAGCTTCTTGGAGGCGGCGGGTCTGTCGGTAGCGGAAGCTCATTCGCCAGAGTAAGGGCCCGTCCAAGAGTTAGGGGGCTGAATTGACAAGTGGCTGCGCGTGTCTGGCGCCGCCGGCTCGCCGCGATAATACCCTGAGTATTCGCGGGCGAGTCTGTGACGCGCCACGCGCATCCGGTCGCCCTCAAACACCGGTGGATGAAAATCGACGCTGCACGGCCCGGAGAGGCGCGTCGCAACCAGAGCCCATTTTCACACCAACGCTCGATAATCCTTGTGTGGCCGCCTATCAGATACTCTTGTCAACTAACCTAATGGCATCACTGGTATTCTTCGGATCAAGCTCACGCGTGCCGCGAGGCGAGTCGTACAGCCCAAAACTCGGGTACAGGGACTGCACGGCGCTCAGTCGAAGGTCGACCATTTAGCGCTGGTGAAGACGAATCCCGTCGCCAGGACGAATCCCGTGCTCTCGTACCTCGTGTGCGCGACCCCGCGGAGCGGCAGCACCCTGCTCTGCCATCTCCTGGACCAACTCGGCACTGCCGGCCGACCGGAGGAGTACTTCGAGGCGTTGCGCCATTCTGGCAGGCCGCGTCGCCCGCATGAGTACTTCGATCCGGAGCGCCATGCCGACATCATCGAGCGGCTCGCGTTCCGTGAGATGCCCGACTCCGAGCCGGACCCCAACCCGCTGTGGGAACCCGAGACCTACGACCGCTACCTCGAGTGGGCGATCGAGCGGGGCACGACCCCCAATGGGGTGTTCGGGGCGAAGGTCATGTGGGGTTACCTCGGCGACTTCGCGCAGTTGCTGCGCGGAATCGAAGGCCTGCCCGGCCTCCCCGTGCCGGAGCTGCTCGGCCGGGTGTTTCCCGGCCTGCGGTACATCCAGATCACGCGCAGGGACAAGTTCCGGCAGGCGATCTCGCTGTGGAAGGCGGTGCAGACCCAAGCTTGGCGCCAAGACGTGGATCGGAGCGCGACGATGACGGCTGAGCCCCAGTTTTCGTTTCGCGCGATCAACTACTTGGTCCGCCAGCTCACCGCGCACGACGCGTCGTGGGACGCATACTTCCTAGGACTCGGGCAGGTGCCGCTGAAGATCACCTATGAAGAGCTCGCCGAGGATCCAGAGCCCGTCCTGCTGGGCGTTCTCAGGTATCTCGGGATCCCCGCCCCGCAGGAGCTCACGATCTCCGAGCCGCGGCTGACGATCCAGTCGGACGAGCTCTCAGAGCAGTGGTTCATCCGCTTTCACGAGCTCCTCGCGGAGCTCGAGTCGCCACTGTCGATCTCGATCGGCCGATGTGATGCAGGCTCTCGAGAATCTGAGTGACTGCTTGCTCGATTCCCGACCGAGCCGCCAGCAACCCCGGTCCGGCCGATCGCGCTCATCGTCATCCCGTCACGGCCGCATCGCGTGCCGCCGCGATCTCGTGTCGGAGCATCTTGACCGCCGCGGCGCAGATCTCCGAGAAGCTCGGGAACGGCTGGATCGTGTCGCGTAGCACCTCGAGCGCAACGCGGGCGCGGATCGCCAAAGTCATTTGCGCCAGCCACTCCCCGGCCTCGGGCCCAAGCGCGTACGCGCCGGTCAGGTGCTTCCCGTCGCTGAGCAGGGTCAGAGAACCGTTGCACTGCGCGTATGCATGCGTGTAGGTCGCGGTCTTGGCGATCTCTGACAACGGCGCCGTGGCGCTGAACCGGGCCTCGGTCGCGCCGACCGCCGCCGCCTGAGGGTCGGTGTAGGTAACCCGGGGAACGGCCTCGTAGTGGACCTCACGAGGCTCACCGAGAATGTTCGACGCCGCGACCTCACCCTGATACTCGCCCACGTGGGTCAGTTGCCAGATGCCTGTGACGTCGCCGATCGCCCACAGCCGCTCGCCTGCGCGCATCTGCGCGTCGACCGGGATGCCCCGGCCGTCCGCCTGGACGCCGACGGTCTCGAGTCCGATCCCCTCGACGCGCGGGCGTCGTCCCGTGGCCACGAGCAGACGATCACCGCGCAGCTCCCGTCCATCCTCCAGCCCGAGGACGAAGTCGTCGCCGTCGCGGGACGCCTCGGTCGCCTGGACGCCGAGGACGAGTTCGATGCCGTCGCGACGCAGCGCCTCACCGAGCGCCATGCCAAGCGGAGCTGGTTCCCGCGCAAGCACGTGCTCTGCCGCCTCGACGAGCGCCACCTCACCGCCCAGACGACGCACAACCTGTGCGAGCTCGACACCGGCGGCCCCGCCTCCCAGGACGATCAGCCGTCGCGGCACGGCCTTCATCGCGGTCGCCTCGTTCGTGCCCCAGACGCCCTCGAGCTCTCGCAAGCCGGGAACCGGGGGGACGACCGGATCGGCGCCATTCGCAAGGACGACGTGGTCGGCGGTGTAGCGGACGCCTTCGACCTCGACCACTCCGGTCCCAGCCAGGCGACCGCGGCCGCGCAGCACAGCGATCCCTCGGTCCGTCAGCCACCGCGCAGCTTCGGTGTCGGAGTAGTTCGAGACCATGAAGTCGCGCCAATCAAGCGCGGCCTGCACATCGACCTCGGCTCCGGCGCCGGCTTCGCGCGCATCGTGCACCGCTTCCCCGGGGCGCAACAGCGACTTCGATGGAATGCACGCCCAGTATGAGCACAGGCCACCGACGAGATCGCGCTCGACGACGGCGACGCGCAACCCGCCTTCGGCGATCGCAGCTGCAGCGTGCTCGCCCGGCGCGCCGCCACCCAGGACGATGACGTCGTAGTGGACGGTCACGATTGGAGTTCCTCCCCCGCATGCTCGCCGACCGTGTACTCGTTGTCGATCGTCTCGCGTCCGCCCTTGTCGGTCGCGGACTCGCTCCTGTCTTGGACGCTGCTCATCTCGACCTCCGTTGGTCGCGGGTGGGGGCGCTGACGAGCCTCAGTAAGCCGCCCTGGGGCAAACCCAAGTCGGGCGTGCAAAATCGGCCTCGCTTCGCGACCGGAGGATCCTACTGCCTCAGCAGAGACTGACTGATGCTCGACGAGCGGGTTCTGGTAATCGCGGCCGGGTGCGGCGATACGGCTGCTTGCCGCAGCCTGATCGAGGCGCCTCGCCAACCATCCTCGCGATCGCGTGGCGCGACTCCGAGCCGCTGTTCCTCGGTTCAATCAGAGTCAGATGGGGCGTGCGGTGCATCGCCTTCGGGAGCAGCTGCTGGTCGGCGAGACCTTGACTCCCGCTGCAGCCTCGCGCGTGGTAGAACAAGCGCTCGAGGCAGATGACAGAGATCTGTATCGAAGGGTTAGCGATCCGCCCCGAGCTCGATGAGAAAGCCAGCGCGGCTGAGGTGCTGGGGGCGGGGACGTGAAGCTCGTCACCTTTGCGGCGGCGGGTGAGATGGAGCACGTCGGCGTCTTGGTGGATGCCGATGAGGGTCTGGTCGACTGCACCACCGCGCTCCCTGGCGAGCCGGCGCTCGGATCGATGCAGTCGCTGATCGAGTCCGGCGAGTATGGGCTGAAGCTCGCGCGGGACTTGGCCGATTCTCACCATGGATCAATTCCGCTCGCCGGGCTGCGGTTGCGCCCGCCCGTGCCGGTGCCGGCTCAGATTCGCGACTGCTTGTGCTTTGAGGAGCACCTGGTAAACGCCTTCAGGATCGCCCGCGAGATCGCGATCCAACGCGCCGAGGACCCCGACGTGATGCGCCGCGAGATTGAGAAACGAAGCCTGTTCGCGATCCCCGACGTCTGGTACAGACAACCGATCTACTACAAGGGGAATCGCTTCTCTTGCTCGGGTCACGGCGATGATGTGCCGTGGCCCGCGTATGCGTCGATGCTCGACTTCGAGTTGGAGTTCGGCGCTTGGATCGGTCGGCCTGGGAAGGACATTGCGAGGCGGGACGCACGGGCACACATCTTCGGCT
>Ga0335081_10014334_pt1 | contig 12821 bp, 11 predicted proteins | sample Lox_Sample_35_FD_206713 | JGI IMG/M metagenome (GOLD analysis project Ga0335081, IMG submission 206713) | Soil microbial communities from Loxahatchee National Wildlife Refuge, Florida, United States - Lox_Sample_3.5 | ecosystem: Environmental > Terrestrial > Soil > Wetlands | place: USA...
GGCCGTTCGCGCCCATCAGTTCCGCGGTGATCGTGATACGGCCTTCGTATCCGGAGCGATGCAGCACGTTCTCGCTCGTATTCATGTCGTCGACCGAAATCCGCAGCCCAGGAGCTCCCGATTTCGTCGTCGCTGCTCCCGAACGGCGAAGAGCGTCGAGTGCGCCCGTGCGCACCCATGCGGCGACGTCGGACGCCGTGGTCACCGCTGCGGAGGGTGAGTCCTTTCCTTCCACGAATCGCTTGCCGATCGCCGCGTCGCTTCGGGCATCTCTCACCTCGACGCTCGAAAGCGCGGCACACGCGGGCAGCGTCGGATATTCACCCGGACTGGCCATGGTCTTGTACATGAGTGGCACCGACAGTGGCGCTACAGTCGATGGCGTTGAACACGCGAGCACTAGAATTGAGATCACCAGAACAGCATTGCGCATCGTTCACGCCTGCAATTTGAGAGTGGGTATAAACGCCGGCGGCCTCCTGACCTTCGTCGCCTGCTCGAATGCATATGCGAATTTCAGCAGTGCCGGCTCGCTCCCGGCGCTCGCAAAGAACGACAATCCCACCGGCAGGCCGAATGCGAATCCGGCCGGCACTGTAACGTGTGGATAACCGGCAACAGCCGATGCCGTCGAATAGCCGCCCGTGAAGTGATCGCCATTGATGAGATCCGTTGGCCACACCGGGCTGCCGGTCGGTGCGACGAGCGCATCGAGTTTGTGCTTCTTGAGCACAGCGTCAATGCCTTCTGCGCGCGACAGCCGGTGGTTCTTTGCCAGCGCGTTCTTGTATTTGGGATCGGTCAATGGACCCTTTTCCTGCGCCTTGATGAAGAGCTCCTGTCCGAAATACGGCATCTCGCGGTCGCGATGCTCTTCATTGAACTTGATGAGGTCCGCAAGACTGCGCGGGGCGACATTCGCATTGAGCCCACTCAGGTACTTGCCAAGATCGGTCTTGAACTCGTACAAGAGCACTTCCTGCTCCGTATCGTCGTACTTCCCCGTTGTGGCCATATCGGCGGAGTCGACAAGAACGGCGCCGAGGCGTTTGAGGACATCGAGGGCGTCTTTCATGATCGCGTCGGTCGCGTCATTGATCCCGAAAAACTTCCGCGCCACTCCGATGCGTGCGCCCCTGAGGCCGTTCGCGTCGAGCGATTTCGTGTAATCGAGCGGCTTCTGCACGAGCGCGCCTAACAGAATCGCCGCGTCCGTGACGGTCCGGCACATCGGACCGGCGGTGTCCTGGCTGTGGGCGATCGGAACGATCCCGGCTCCGCTGATCAGGCCTAACGTCGGTTTGACGCCGACGAGTGCCGATGCGGACGACGGGCAGACTACCGAACCGTCCGTTTCCGTCCCGACGCCGACCGCCGCGAGGTTCGCGGAAATGCCGGCACCCGTTCCGGAGCTCGACCCGCACGGATTGCGGTCGAGCACGTAGGGATTGTGGGTTTGTCCGCCTCGACCGCTCCACCCGGAGGTCGAATGCGTCGAGCGAAAGTTCGCCCACTCGCTGAGATTGGTCTTGCCGATGATCACCGCGCCCGCTTCGCGCAGCTTCTTCGCCACACCGGAATCGCGCGGCGCGATCGAATCGGCCAGCGCGAGCGAGCCGGCCGTCGTGTGCATGCGGTCGGCCGTATCGATGTTGTCTTTGATCAGCACGGGGATTCCGTGCAGCGCTCCGCGCCGCGTCGTTTCGCGATCCATTTGCTCGGCGATCGCCAGCGCGTCGGGATTCAACTCGATGATCGCGTTGATCGCCGGTCCGCGCTTGTCGATCGCATCGATCCGCTCGAGGTACATCTGCGTGAGCGAGCGCGACGTGAAGCGGCCGCTCCGCAGGCCTTCCTGCAATTGGGCGAGCGTCGCCTCTTCGATCTCGAAGGGCGGAGCGGCGGCCGGCTGCTCCGGGCTTTGACGCGCAACGAGTGTGGCGGCCGTGCCGAGGGTCGCGAGAGTGAGAAACGATCTGCGATCGAGGGTCATTCGTCCTTCCCTTTCTTCTCCAGATGGAATCGATGCATGAGGCGATGGAAAAACGGGGCGAGCAAAACACCCGTGGCGGCAATGAGGAACAGGCCTGACAAGAGCGCGTACAGCGACGCGAAGATTTTCCCCGAATTCGTCTTGATCGGATCGACAGGCCCCATGCCGCCGAGGATCATCGACGCGTTCAGCAGGGCGTCGATCCACCGCAGCTTCACGAGCCAGTGATAGCCGGCGACTCCGACCGACAGCGCGATGCAGACGCCGATGAGCACCACTCCGCCGTGCCGCCCGACGCGAAGGGCAAAATCGCGAGGGCTCAGGAGTTTTTCGCCGCGCCGTTCGTACATGTCAGAATGCGCAGCCGTTTGCAGGCGATTCGACTGCTCCGTCACGGCGCGCCGCTGGTTGCGCAGGATATCGCCGATCCGCGTCCGCGCGACGGCGAAGTCCTCGTGAACATCCGCGCCGCGGGCATTTGCCACAGCGACTGCGACTATCGCGCCGATCCCGCTCGCACCGCGGTCCCGCGCACGTTAGGCCACGAAATCGCCGGCGTGATCGCCGGCACCAATCGCCGGGTCGCGCTTCATTACCTGCTGCCGAACGGCGACATGATCGGCAAGGAAGTCGATGGCGGATACGCCGAGAGCATCGTCGTGCCGGCCGGGAACGCGATTCCGATTCCCGACGGCGTCTCCTTCGAGCAGGCGGCGATCATGATGTGCTCCACCGCGACCGCGTATCACTCGCTTCGCCTCGCCGGCTTCCAGCCCGGCGAGACTCTCGCGATCCTCGGTTTCGGCGGACTCGGCATCTCCGCGCTGTTCCTGGCAAAAAAGTCAGGCGCGGGCGAGGTGCGCGTCGTCGAGCGCGTTGCCGGCAAGTTGCAGATCGCCGAACGCTTCGGCGCCAGGGCGGGGCTCGGATCGCCGGACGTGGTGCTCGACTTCGCCGGCAACGCCGCCCTCACGCTCGAGGCGCTTCGCGCGCTGAAGCCCGGCGGACGTTTGATGCTCATCGCGATCCATCTTCACGATTTTGGCTTCGACGCGTACCGGGACATGCTGGCGAAGGAGCGGCGCATCATCGGCGTCTCCGATCACACGGCTGACGAATTGCGGGAGCTGCTGGCGATGGGCCTCGATCTCTCGCCGGCGATCACGCGCCGCGTACCGCTCGATGCGGGCGCGATCAACGCCGTGCTCGAGGATCTCGATTGCGGCACCGCACATCTGCGAAGCGTCATCGTGCCTTAGCGCCGTACCGCAGTGTCAGAAGCTTCGTGGGCTGATCCGGAAGAATCATACACACAAATAAGTCATCATATTCAGTCATAGAAATCGAGGGTGGACTGGCGACGCCGAGGGCGCGGAGGAGATCGGGGATGCGGTCGGAGTGGCTGGCCACCACGACGGTTCCTCCGCCGTGCCGGTTCACGATGTCGGCTGCCAGATCGCGCTCGTAGTTTTTGTTCGTCTCGAAAATCGCAGGCTGCAGCCGGTGCTCCTTCGCGAGAGGAGCGACGGTCTGCTGCGTGCGGACAAACGTCGTCGCGTAAATCGCGTCGATCGTGACGTCCGCGAGCACGCGCGCAAGCTCGTTCGCGCGCGCGAAGCCGGCAGCGCTCAGCGGAGAATTCTGCGTGATGTTCGCGCGATCGGCGTGGCGGACGACGATCACCGTCGTGATCTCCGCCGCATGCGCCGCAACGGCGGCGAGGAGGAGAAGGAAGAGAATCGTTTGACGTTTCACGCGCGGAATCGTATTCCGAATCGTGCTCCCCGCAATTGCCCTCGTCCTCGCGGCGCTCGCGCCGGGCAGTCACACGATTCCGCTCGGCGGCCGCTCGTACATCGCGCACATGCCGGATGCGCGCGGGCCGCTGCCGGTGGTGATCAATTTTCATGGCGGCGGAGGGAACGCCGCACGGCAGGAACGCTTCAGCGGCATGGACGCCGTCGCCGATCGCGAGCATTTCATTGTGGTCTATCCAAACGGCACCGGCCGCGCCGGCATCCTCGTCTGGAACGCCGGCACCTGCTGCGGACGCGCGCCGCTGCAGGGAATCGACGACGTCGGCTTCACGCGTGCGGTGATTGACGATCTCGCGAAACGGACATCGATCGATCGGACGCGCATCTACGCCACCGGAATGTCGAACGGCGCGATGATGGCCTATCGCATCGCTGCCGAGGCGTCCGATCTCGTCGCGGCGATCGCGCCGGTCTCCGGATCGATGACGCTCGTGGATTTTCATCCGACTCTGCCCGTGCCGATCATGCACTTCCACAGCGTCGACGATCCTCGCGCGCTCTACAACGGCGGGCTGGGACCGCCGTTTCCGCTGACCGGCACGCGCGTGCTGCATCCGCCCGTCGAGCGGCAGCTTGCGAAATGGATCGCGCACAACGGCTGCCCGGCGACGCCGAAGGTCGAACGGCGCCTGACAAACGCGACGACGAGCGCGACGAAGCTCGTCTACGCGCCGTGCAGCAGCGGCGCGACCGTCGTGCTCTGGAAGATGACCGGATCGGGCCACGTCTGGCCCGGCAAACCCGCCCGCAGCGAGCGTCTCCTCGGCAAACCGAATCTGCTCATCGATGCGAACGAAGAGATCTGGGCGTTCTTCCGCAATTTCAGGCGGCCAGCGGCAGATGCAGCCGGCTCTTAGGCGGCTCGATGCGGTTGAGAACCGGATCGAGGTCCCACCAGCAGATGCAGAACCAGATCTTCGCGTGTTGTGTCCGAATGTAGCCGTGCAGTGATCGCATAACCCACCCGGCAATCAATGTCGCACCGCGCCGTGGCGTGAGGACGGCCGGTTTGAGGAAAGGCCGCGGACGAAATGTGTCGAAAATGCGGCACAATCGATCGGTGTCCAGAATCGCCGTCGTCGACGACGAAGCGAACATCCGCGAGACGGTCGCCTTCGCATTGCGCCGCGAAGGCTACGAGGTCGAGACGTACGCCGACGGACTCGAGGCCGCGAACGCCTTCACGGCGAGCCTGCCCGATCTGGCGATCCTCGACATCCTCATGCCGCGCATGGACGGCCTCGAGCTCTGCCGGAAAATGCGCGCGATCTCCGAAACGGTGCCGATCATCTTTCTCACCTCGCGCGACGATGAAGTCGACCGCATCCTCGGCCTCGAAATCGGCGCCGACGACTATCTCGTCAAACCGTTCTCGATGCGCGAGCTCGTCGCGCGCGTGCGCGTGCTCTTCCGTCGCGCCGCGCGCCGCGCCACAGTCTCGCGCGACGACGAAACTCTCCTCACCCTCGGCTCCCTCGAGCTCGATCCGCAGCGATTTACCGTGCGATGGAAGGGACATCCGATCGATCTGACGGTCACCGAGTTCATGATGCTGCAGGCGCTGGTCCGTCATCCGGGCCACGTCAAAACGCGCAGGCAGCTGACGCGCGAGGGTTACCCGCACGACAACTACGTCAGCGAGCGCACGATCGACAGCCACGTCAAACGCATTCGCAAGAAATTCGAGGCCGTCGATCCGCAGTTCGATCGCATCGATACCGTGTACGGCATGGGATATCGCTACCAGCCGGAGGGCAAATGAATTTCGAATTTCGAATTTCGAAGGAAGAATTGAGAATCGAATCCGTCGTCCCTCTCTTCATTCTGAATTCGAAATTCGAAATTCGAAATTCGCTGTCGTGAACATCTCCCGCCTCGCTTCTCGCATCTCGGTCCGCCTGGCGCTTTTCAATCTTCTCGTCGTGTTCCTTCCCGTCGCCGGCGTCCTCTTCCTCGGCAGCTACGAGCAGAATCTGGAGCAGACCCAGATCGATTCGATGCAGCGGCAGGCGCGGCTCATTGTCGCGGCGCTGCAAAGCGGATCGAAGCCGCCCTCCGCGCTCGCGAACGTTCGTTTCGGAGACGAGCGGATTCGTATCGTCAGTCCGTCGCGTCGCGTGGTCGCCGACACGGGACCGCTCACTCCGGCCGAAAACGAGCCGGAGAGTCCGGCGCACGCGAATTGGCTGTACCGCATCGGCGCGGCGATTCTGACCAAGCCGATGCAGTGGCTCCGTCCGATCACGCGTCCGCTCGCGTCGAGCGATGCATACGAACAGTCGCCGGTGCTGCGCGGTCCCGAGATCGATGCGGCGTTCGTCGGACAGACGGGCGTCGAGAAGCGCGTGTCGTCTGCTCCCGGCCGTCAGGTCACGCTCTACACCGCGGTGCCGATGTATCAGCGCGGCAACGTCATCGGCGCCGTGCTGGTTTCACAGACGACCGACGACATTCGCGACAACATTCATACGGTGCGCCTCGCGATCCTGCAGATCCTTCTCGCGGCGGTGATCGTCGCGACGGTGCTCACGCTGCTCGTCAGCACGACGATCGTCCAGCCGCTGCGGCAGCTTCGCAAAGAGGCCGCCGAGATCGCCGATCCGCGCGGCAGGCTGCGGGGGCGCTTCAAGGGATCGAACAAACGCGACGAGATCGGCGACCTCGCGCGCGCGCTCGAGCGGCTGTCGCGAAGGCTCGAGCAGCATCAGCAGTCGACCGAGGCGTTCGCGTCCGACGTGTCGCACGAGTTCAAGAATCCGCTGGCTTCGGTGCGGATGGCCACCGAGATGCTCGCGCAGGTGGACGCGCCGGCGGAGCGCGCACGATTTCTGCGCGTAGCCGAGTCGGAGATCGCGCGCATGGAGAACCTCATGGCGCAGGTGCGCGAGATCACCATGATCGACACGGACATTCAGAAAGAACAGCGAACTGCGGTCGACGTCAACGCGCTTTTGCAGCGGATCGTTGAGGGATTTCGGATGCGCGAGAAGGAACGGATCGCGTTCGATCTCGAGCTCGCGCCGGCGCCGCTCGAGGCCGCCGCGTCGGAGGACCGCCTGCTGCAGGTATTCGAGAATCTGCTCGACAACGCGGCGAGCTTCACGCCGGACGGCAAGCGCATCACGATCACGTCGGCGCGCGAAGATGGTGTCGTGCTGGTGCGCATCGCTGACGAGGGGCCGGGCATCCCGGAGGAGAACCTGACGCGCATCTTCGATCGCTTCTTCACCTATCGCCCCGATCATCCGGCGACGCAACGGCACGCCGGGCTGGGACTGTCGATTGTCAAAGCGATCGTCGAGGGATACGGCGGAAACACGACCGCCGCGAACGGAGTCCGCGGCGGTGCTGTGTTCGAGATAAGACTGCCGGTTAGTAGTTGATGGTGGCGACCACGACGTCGGTGTAGCTGCCCACGGTCACGTCCTGCGCCTGCGGGACTTTGCCATACACGGTGATGTTCGCGCTGGCTTTGCTCGCCGCCGTGTACGCCGCGGTCGTGCCGCCGGCCATGCCCGTACCCCACACCTGCGTGCGCGCCGCGTCTTTGTACAGCGCGTAGTTGAGGAAGTCGGTACCGCTGGTCATGCGGCGCGAACCGGCCAGGAGATTGCCGCCGTTGCCGAGGTCGATCGTCGCCGAAGCGCCCTTGGTGCAGGCCACGATGATCGTGCCGGTGCCGTTGAGGTCCGTCGATGCGTTGGTCACGACCGGGTCGTATGCGCCGAAGGCGACGGTCGCGGTGCTGATGGTGCAAACGGCGGAGACCGAGGCGGAGACGTTGAGGTTCGCGGTGGCAGAGGCAGCAAACGCCGCCGGGGCTGAGATCAGGCTGATGATTGCGAGAGAGAGAATCGTGCGTTTCATGTTCATGCTCCTTCTTTCTGGTAGGCAATTTAGGAGCGGGGGTGTGAGGCTTTTCGAAACGCAACAAGGAAAAAACGTGAGGCGTGCGAGAAAAAAGGCCCGAACGTCAGGGGGACGTCCGGGCCGCGTCAAAAGGCCGTGAAACCCGCATTTGCCGTGTGGGGAACGGCCGCCTTCGGCCGCTCAGCGGCGGGCGAGCAGCCTGCAGCCACACCGATGAGTCGCGGTCATTTGGCCGGTGCGGGGAGCTGTAAGTAGCTGAACGCGCGAGAGGACGCGATCCACCACTGGCCGCCGCTCCTGGTCAGGACCGCGGTGACGTGCGCCGACAGCGACGCCGACGAGCCGTCAGGAGCGGTGACTCCATTGACGTCAACGTCGTGGTCCAGGATCGCGGTCTGCGGGTTGAGGAAACGGACCTTGATGTTCTTGATCTCGTACGTCGAGTTCTTCATCGCCTTCGAATGCTCGTCGGCGAAGAAGCGCTGAATCTCGGTCAAACCGCTCGCACGCCGGCCGAACGGGCTGACGAGATCGCCGTCCGCGGACCAGAAATAGGCCATCGCCGTCGCGTCGTGCTTGTTCCAGGCGTCCGCAAATTCCTGGACCCGTGCGCGGATCATCTCTTCATCGCTCTTCGGAGCGTCCGCCGCGAACGCGATTCCCGAAGTGAGCAGGGCCCCGACCAAAGCCGCGAGGACTCGTTTCATGACTTGCTCCTTTCCTGGACGAGTGAGCGGACAATGTATCATCGCCCGTCATGATTGGTGCGCTGATTCTCGCCGCCGCGATCTCCGCAAAACCGTTCACTGTTATTGAAACGAGCATTCCCGAGATGCAGGCCGCGCTGCGATCCGGACGTGTGACATCACGCGAGCTCGTGCAGCAGTATCTCGATCGCATCGCAACGTACGAGGACAAGCTGCACGCCGCGATCACCGTGAATCCGAATGCGCTCGCCGAAGCCGACGAGCTCGATCGCGAGCGCAAGGCGGGGCACATCCGCGGTCCGCTGCACGGCATTCCGATCGCGCTCAAGGACAACATCCTCACGACCTTCATGCCGACCACCGGCGGCGCGCTCGCGTTCGACGGTTTCGTTCCGCCGTACGACTCGACGCTGGCGAAGAAGCTTCGCGACGCCGGCGCGATCATCATCGCCAAGACGCAGATGACGGAGCTCGCGAACTGGGTCGCCGGCAATCCGCCGATGCCGAACAACTACAACGGTCTGAACGGCTACGGGTACAACCCCTACGATCCGCGCCGCGATCCGCGCGAAGGCACCGACGACGGACGTCCCGCGCTCAACACCGGCGGATCGAGCTCCGGCGCCGGCACCGCCGCAAATTTCTGGGCTGCGAACATCGGCACAGAAACGTCGGGCTCGATTCTCAGCCCGTCGAATCAGAACATGCTCGCCGGCATCAAGCCGACGGTCGGCCGCATCAGCCGCTACGGAATCATTCCGATCACCGCCGATCAGGACACCGCCGGGCCGATGGCCAAATCGGTCACGGACGCCGCCATCATCCTCGGCGTCGTTGAAGGTCCCGATCCGAACGATCCGGCGACGTCGAAGTGCGCGCCGGTCGGCGACTACACGAAATTTCTGAAAGCCGACGGACTCAAAGGCGCGCGCATCGGAATCCCCCGCGCGTTCTATTACGACAAGATTACGCCGCCGGGCGCCGACAGGCCGCGCGGCTTCACCAGTCCCGAAGTTCTGAAGGTGATGGACGATGCGATCGCCGTCCTCAAAGCGCAGGGCGCGATCATCGTCGATCCCGCGAACATCCCGAGCATCGTCGACAAGGATCCCGATCGAAACCTGCTGCTGTGGGGCACGTGTACCGACATGGAGGAAGTGAAGGCCCGCAAGTGCTCGATCGATCTCGCGTACGGGATGGAACGCGACTTCGACGCTTTTCTCAAAACGTTGGGCGACAAAGCACCGGTGAAGACGCTGACCGAGCTGCGGCAGTGGAACGTGAAGCACGAGAAAGCCGGCGCGATCAAATACGGCCAGTCGCTGCTCGACATCTCCGACGACATGGATCAGGAGCTCTTTCGCGCGCGATACGAACACGACCGGGCGAAAGACATCGAGCTCACCGCGACGCACGGCATCGATGAAGTGATGACAGCGGACAACCTCGATGCGCTGTTGTTTCCGGGGCCCAACGGCGCCAACATCGCCGCGCGTCCCGGTTATCCGACGGTCATCGTGCCGTTTGGAACGGTCCCGAACGATCCGAAGCCGCCGTTCCCGGAAGGATTCAACGCGAAGCCGAATCCATGGGGCGTGAGCTTCACGGGAATGGCGTGCAGCGAGCCGACGCTGATCCGTCTCGCGTACGCGTTCGAACAGGCGACGAAGCGGCGGGTTCCCCCGCCGCTTCCATGAGCCGCGTTACTGGCCGCGCGGTGTGTAGCGGTCGAGCGCGTGGCCGTCGAAGACGCCGTCGCTCTTCCATTCGCCCGAGATCTCGACGTAGTCGCCGGCGCGCACGCGATCGAGCGCGCGATCGGGCGGCATGAGAACCGTCACGACCTTCTTGGTCGTCTCGTCGTTGACCCACATCGTGTCGCGTGAAATGTCCGCGTTCTGAACGGTACCGCGCACGACGGACGAGCCGTACTCGTACTGGCCACTATCGTCGTTCGAGCCGTCTGGATACGAGTACACCTCCGCGGGCGGGTAATACGCGTACGGCGGTGGATACGGGTAGTACCACGGATCGTAAACGTCGTAGTAGCCGAGCGGATCGTAGAACGCGTTGAATCCGACGAACAGGCCGATGCGGAACCGCAGAGGGTCCCAGAACCGGTACGGCACGAAGAACGGATATCCCCAGCCGCCGAGGAACACGTTGTAGCCGCCGCGAAACGGAACGACGCGCGTGATGCGCCCGCGACCGAAGAATCGCGAACCGCTGTTGTATCCGCGGAACGGGACGGCGCTGCCATACGAGTATCCGCGGTTCGAATATCCGCGATTCGAATATCCGCGATTGGACGATCCGCCGCGCCACGACGGCGCAACCCGCGGAGCCACGCTGCGCGAGCGTCCGCTGTAGGACCGCGATCCGAAGCTTCGCGATGGTGCGCTTCGCCCCATCGATCCGCGGGAGAAGCCGAAGCTTCGCGATGGCGCGCTTCGCCCCATCGATCCGCGGAAGAAGCCGAAGCTGCGTGATGGCGCGCTGTGCCCGACTGAGCCGTGCGAGAACGAATGCGACGATCCGCCGTGTGTCCCCCCGAAGTGACGCGATTCCGCAAAAGCGGACGACGCGAACAGCAGCGCGAGAGCGGCGACTCCCGCGATTTGCAGCCGTAAAACCTTGCTCTTCAGCATCTCGCCTCCTAAAGCAAAGAAACAGCGAAGTCAGCCTATCGCAATCGGCGGACCAGAATGAAAGGACTGCTGTGCGTTCGTGTAGGGCACGGCTGCGCCGTGCCGAACTCCGGTGACCTCAGCCCTTAGGCCTCGATACAATCTGACGCTCCTCATGTCCCTCGATCGCTTTCATCCTGTCATCCAACGCTGGTTCTCCGAATCGATCGGCACTCCCACCGCGCCGCAGCTGAGAGGCTGGTCGTCGATCGGCGAGCGCCGCCATACGCTGATCGCGGCGCCGACCGGATCGGGCAAAACTCTCGCGGCGTTCCTCACCGCGCTCAACGAGCTGTTCATCGAAGGTCTCGTCTCGCCTCTTCCCGACGAAGTGCGCGTCGTGTACGTGTCGCCGCTCAAGGCGCTGAGCGCCGACATTCACAAGAATCTCGCCGAGCCCCGCAGAGGCATTCGCAGCCTCGCCGAGGAAATGGGGATCGCTGCGCCGAAGATCACGGCGGCCGTCCGCACGGGCGACACGACAGCGAGCGAGCGAGCGGCGATGATTCGCAAGCCGCCACACATTCTGGTCACGACGCCGGAGTCGCTCTACCTGCTTCTCACCGCCGAGCGCAGCCGCGCAATGCTGCGCAGTGTGCGGATGGTGATCGTCGATGAGATCCACGCGGTCATCGGAACGCGTCGCGGCGCACACCTCGCGCTGACCCTCGAACGGTTGCAGCAGGTGGCCACGTCCGGTCTACACAGGGTAGGACTCTCGGCGACGCAGAAGCCGATCGAAGAGGTCGCGCGATATCTCGCTCCGGGCGCCGATTGCACGATCATCGACGAGGGGCATCGCCGAGCGATGGATCTCGCCATCGAGATGCCGCGCTCGCCGCTCGAGACGGTGATGTCGAACGAGGTGTGGACCGAGTCCTACGAGCGCCTCGCGCAGCTCATCGCCGAACATCGGACCACGCTCATCTTCGTGAATACGCGGCGAATGGCGGAGCGCGTCGCGCGGCACCTCGCGGACCGCATCGGCGAAGATGCCGTGACCGCGCATCACGGGAGCCTGTCGAAAGAGAAACGAGTCGACGCGGAATCGCGGCTGAAATCCGGCCGGCTCCGGGCGCTCGTCGCGACGGCATCGCTCGAGCTGGGCATCGACATCGGCCACGTCGATCTGGTTTGTCAGATCGGATCTCCGCATCGGATTGCAACTTTCCTGCAGCGCGTAGGGCGGTCGGGCCACACGGTCTCCGGCACGCCGAAGGGACGACTCTTCCCGGCGTCGCGCGACGATCTGGTCGAATGCGCCGCGCTTCTGCGCGCCGTTTCGCGCGGCGAGCTCGATCGAATCGTCTCGCACGAGGCTCCGCTGGACGTCCTGGCGCAGCAGATCGTGGCGGAGTCGGCGTGCGCCGATTACGGCGAAGACGACCTCTTCGCGATCGTCCGCCACGCGTATCCGTACCGCGATCTCGAGCGCAGCGACTTCGACGCAGTCCTCCGCATGGTCAACGAGGGCTTTGCGACGAAGCGAGGCCGGCGCGCGGCGCTCGTCCATCGCGACGAAGTGAATGGGCGTGTCCGGGCGCGGCGCGGCTCGCGCATGGTCGCGATCACGAACGGCGGCGCGATTCCGGAGGTCGCCGACTATCGCGTGCTTCTCGAGCCGAACGACACGTTCATCGGCACGCTCAACGAGGACTTCGCGATCGAGAGCAACGCCGGCGACATCTTTCAGCTCGGCAACGCCTCCTGGCAGATCCTGCAGGTCGGCAGCGGAGTGGTCCGCGTG
>Ga0335081_10014336_pt1 | contig 12820 bp, 13 predicted proteins | sample Lox_Sample_35_FD_206713 | JGI IMG/M metagenome (GOLD analysis project Ga0335081, IMG submission 206713) | Soil microbial communities from Loxahatchee National Wildlife Refuge, Florida, United States - Lox_Sample_3.5 | ecosystem: Environmental > Terrestrial > Soil > Wetlands | place: USA...
TATCGGCGCCGCCTTCATCGGCCAGCAGAAGAATGGTCGGGTTCATGCCCGCGACCTGGATCGAATCGCTGATGAGCGCCGCCGGCTGGGTCGAGCCGACCGGCAGCAGCTGCAAGCTCGCCTCGATGCCGTGCTTTTGGAAGAAGCCCTGGTCCTTGGCGACGAAAGCCGGCATCCACACCGTGCTCGGCCCGTAAGAGATGGCGATCTTGGTTTGCGCGTCGGCGCCGGCGGCGGCGAGGCCGAAACTGGCGAATGCGGCGAGAGCGGCGATGATGAGGCGCATTTCTTCCCCATTGGGCTTGTGGCTTCGGGAAGCTATGGAAGGCGGGGCGGGCGCCGTCAACCGTGCGCGCGGCTTGACGGAAAAGGCCGTTTTGCCTATAGCCACGCGACCTCGTGGCGGGGTAGCTCAGCTGGTTAGAGCAGGGGAATCATAATCCCAAGGTCGGGGGTTCAAGTCCCTCCCCCGCTACCACTCCTAAATTCGCCCGAATACGAAAAGTTCGCCCAAAACAGCGGGTTAGGCGCACTTGCGTGGATGCGTCCGCCGCCATTGAACCCATATCTACGCCCTGAGACGCTCTCCGGTGATTGCTAGGCGATTGCTAGATTGCCCGCGGCGCGGTCCGGCCCCACATGCCCACGGCCGAGGGCGCGCGTTATGAAAGCGAGACTGACGAACCGGACGGTTGAAGGCATCGCGCGTGGTGATGCGGACATCTTCGTTTGGGATGAGGAACTCCCGGGTTTTGGCGTCAAGGTCACAACGAAGGGGCGCCGCATCTACCTTCTCCAATATCGCTACAAGCTCCGCGTCTACCGCTACACGATTGGACGGCACAAGATCGACACCAATGCTTACAAGGCGCGAAACGAGGCGCTTCGCTTACGCGGGCCCATCGCGAGCGGGAAGAATCCCGCGGTGGAACGGGTGCAAACTAGTGTTCCACCGACTCTCGCCGAATTTGCCGAGCGATATATCCAAGAGCATGCAATTCCTCACAAGAAACCATCGAGCGCTGCGACGGATCGTCGAAACCTCGACAATCATCTGATCCCGCTAGTCGGCAAGTTGCCACTAGCGGAGATCGAGCCCATCGATGTCGCGCAGATGATTCGTGATATCGCCGCCGGAAAAACCGCACGGGATCAGAAGACGGGAAAGAAGCGCGGCCGACGCATTGTCGAAGGCGGAAGAGGTGTCGCTTGTGGCAGAAGGGGCGAATATTCCGTGCACTCCGGAAGCTGAACGAATTCTTGCCGAGCGCGGCATCCTGGTGCTTCCAGACTTCATTGCCAATGCTGGCGGTGTGATCTGTGCCGCGACGGAATATCACGGTGGAACGGAGGCATCGGCTTTTGCTGCGATCGACGAAAGGATTCGCGCCAATACCAAAGCCGTGTTCGATGAAGCACAAAGCAAAAAGCTCCTTCCGCAAGTTGCCCCTGTGGCGCTTGCGGAGAGTCGTGTTCGCAATGCTATGCGGTTGCGTCGGTGGTAGCTATCGGCGCGCCGTCCCTTGCCAGGAGGCACCCAAGTACGAAAGCGACCCCACCTCGATTGGGGCGGGGCCGCCCAATAAGAAGGTGGTCCCCTCGGCCAGGCTCAGGCCTCAGGGCCATGGATTTTTACGCCGATTTAACCTCGATCTTCTTCTGCTGTTTCTGCGCATCGGCGGTCTTGGGTAAGGTGATTGTCAGAACGCCTTTGGCAAAGCTCGCATTGATCTTCTCGCGGTCAACGCCGTCGGGGAGCTGGAGCGACCGTTGGAATGAACCGTAACTGCGTTCAGAGAGATAGTAGTTCTTGCTCTTCTCCTCCTTTTCTTGCCGCTTCTCACCTTTCAGGGTGAGAATGTCACCGGAGGTCGAGACTTCAATATTCTTTTCGTCCATTCCGGGCAGCTCGGCCGTGAGAATATAGGTTTTATCGTCTTCGCCCACGTCGACTGCCGGGACCATGACGTCGAGCGGAAGGTCGCGACGCTTCATGGGTTCGATGTCGAAGAACCTGCGAGCCATGGGCCAACCAAACCCGCTCGTAAATCGATCGAACAGCCGATCCATTTCGCTTTGAAATGATTGCCATGGTGCGGGGGCGCCACCCGGCCTCTCCTGGGTTTTTCTTACTTCAATATCTGCATCGGGCATTTGGATTCCTCCTCCTTGATTTTTTCACGGAGATGAAAGCCTCCGCATCGGGAAATTGAGCCTTCTGAAGATCTTGTGGCTTGATCTAGATCACCGTCATTTGCGTCAAATTGATCTAGCCTTGCACTCATTGCTGGCGAATTGGAGGGTGGCACGATTTCGATCGGCTTTTGGTTATCGTCGCGTGTCGGCGTGTTCGGTACGATAGACGCTATTTCGCGAGAGCGAAATTGCGGGAGAGGGTGCATCCCACCTTGATGCAGGTCAATTCCAATCGGCAGCCCCATTGGTAGGGATAGGACGATGACTAGCCCCCTTCTCACCGATCTCTATCAGCTCAACAAGATCGACGCCTATCTCGATCACGGTGAGACCGAAACGGCCGTCTTCGAATTCTTCGTTCGCAAATTGCCAGCGCGGCGCGGCTTTCTGGCAGCAGCCGGGTTGGAGCAGGCGTTGGATTTTCGGGAAGAGTTCCGCTTCTCGGCCGACGACATCGATTGGCTCGCCCTGAACGAGCAATTTTCGCGCAAGTTGCTCGACTATCTCGCCTCTTTTCGTTTTACCGGTGATGTCGATGCTATGGCCGAAGGCGCGGTGTTTTTCGCCGACGAGCCGATCCTACGCGTGACCGCGCCGTTGCCGCAGGCGCAATATGCAGAGACAAGGCTCATCAATATTCTGCATTTTCAATCGCTGATCGCCGCCAAGGCCGCGCGTATAGTGCTGACCGCTCCCGGCAAGTTGCTGGTCGATTTCGGGCTACGCCGGGCACATGGCGCCGAAGCGGGATTCTTCGCCGCGCGGGCGAGCTACATCGCCGGATTCGCCGGTACTGCAACGATGCTGGCGGATCGCCTTTATGGCATTCCGGCTTAAGGGACGATGGCACACTCGTTTATCCAGGTTCACGATGATGAAAGCGAAGCATTCGAGAAATTTGCGCGCTCGCGACCTAACAATCTTACGCTGCTGATCGATACTTATGACACCGAGGCGGCAGCACGAAGGGTCGTGGCATTGGCGCCGCGTCTCAAGGCGCATGGGATCAAGATCGGCGCCGTGAGGCTCGATAGCGGCGATCTGACGGCGTTGGCGAAAAGCGCGCGCCGAAGCCTCGATGAGGGCGGGCTCAAGGATACGGGTATCTTCGCAAGCGGTGGCCTCGACGAGGACCAAATCAAGGCAATGCTTGACGCCGGCGCACCGGTCGACGGGTTCGGCATCGGCACGAGCCTTACGACCTCGTCCGACGCGCCGGCGCTCGATTGCGCTTATAAGCTGGAGGAATATGCTGGTGTGCCACGGCGCAAGCGTTCGACCGGAAAGGCGACTTGGCCGGGCCGCAAACAAGTTTGGCGCCGGTTCGGATCGGATGGGAAGATGATCGGTGACGTCTTGTCGCTTGAGAGCGACCAGCAGCCTGGCGAGAAGCTGATCCGGCCGGCGATGCGTGGCGGCCGTCGTTTGGCGCGCCCGCGGCTCGAGGAGGTTCGCGCTCATGCCGCCCAGAAACTCGAAGCGCTGCCTGATTCATTGCAGCAGCTCGACGCCAGCGCGGCCTATCCGGTTCGAGTCTCGGATGCGCTGCGCCAGCTTGCCAATGAGGTCGATCGCCGGTTGGCCCGCGGAGGAGCTGCGCATCCATGACGGCGCGTTTTCCTATTGGCGGTACGGATCTTCTTCTGGTGGTCGATATCCAGAATGATTTTTGTCCCAACGGCGCGCTCGCGGTGCCGCATGGTGACGAAATCGTGCCGGTGATCAATCGCTTAGCGCAGTCCTTCGCCCATGTGGTCTTGACGCAGGATTGGCACCCCAAAGACCACTCGTCATTCGCCTCGACCCATCCCGGCGCCAAGCCTTACGATACGATCGAACTATCCTATGGCAGCCAAATCCTGTGGCCGGATCATTGCGTCCAGGAAAGCGTCGGCGCTGAATTCCATCGCGGCCTGCGGATCCCGCAGGCGGAAATGGTTCTCCGCAAAGGGTATCATCGGCGGATCGATTCCTATTCCGCCTTTCGCGAGAACGACCGTAAGACCCCAACGGGGCTCGCGGGGTATTTACGCGAGCGCGGTTTCGAGCGCGTTTTCATCGCGGGCCTGGCTCTCGATTTCTGCATTCGCTACTCGGCGGAAGACGCGCGAGACGCGGGCTGCAGCGTCATCGTAGTCGAGGATGCATCCCGCGCTATCGATGTAGGTGGATCGCTACAGGCCACGCGGAAAAGGCTGACCGAGCGCGGGATTCCTTGCGCTATTGCCGATGAGGTTCACTGAGCCATGGCCCGGGGGAGGCTCGTTTATGTCATGGGACCTTCGGGCGCCGGCAAGACTCGTGTAGTCGAATATGCGCGACAAAAGATCGATGGCGGCCTGCCGGTCCTCTTCGCCCACCGCTACATCACGCGACCTTTGGGAAAAGACATCGAAAACTATATCGCCCTGACGCAGGCCGAATTCGCGCTGCGTAAGGTGCGAGATCTGTTCGCCTTTGATTGGGAGGCCTATGGCTTCAGCTACGGAATTGGGATCGAGATCAAATCCTGGCTGGCTGCTGGGCTCGTCGTCGTGATCGACGGATCCCGTGCCCATTTCATCGGGCGTGACGTAGAGATAGCAGGGGTCGTACCCGTGTTGATCACCGCCGGCCGCGACGAATTGCGCCGTCGTTTGAAAGCCCGCGACCGCGACGATCTTGCGGCGATCGAGCAACGGCTCGAACGAGCCGGGAAATTCGCACCCGCCGATCTATCCCTCGTCACGCTCGATAATTCGGGCCCCGTCGACCGCGCGGGCGAGGCGTTTGCCGCGCTCCTGGTAGAACAAGCGCGCGGGCGATGATAGGACGATTCCGCCTTCGCCGTATTCCGATCGACACCTATCGTGAGGCCGTCGTCTATTTGCCGCGCCGTTCGAGCTTGTGCCGGCCCGAGGAGTTTCAAGCGCTTGGCAAGGTTGAGCTCAGCGACGGCGGGAAGCACATTCTCGCCACGCTCAACATCATCGACCATGAAGATCTTCTCGCCGCGGACGAAGTCGGGGTCAGCGACCAGGCCAATGCCCTTTTCGGCCTGCCCGAGGGCAGCCCGGTCGATATCGCGCAGGCAAAACCGCCCCAAAGTCTCGAGGCGGTGCATTCCAAGATCGTCGGCGCCGAACTCTCGAAATCCGAGATCGGACAGATCATCGGCGACATTACGGCCTTGCGTTATTCGCGGATGGAGATCGCTGCTTTCCTCGTTGCTTGTGCGAGCTTTCTCTCGACCGGCGAAGTCTTGCATCTGACCCATGCGATGGCGGAGGTCGGGAGCCGCCTGCGTTGGCCTGACGAGGTGGTTGTCGACAAGCATTGCATCGGCGGGATCCCCGGCAATCGCACCTCAATGATCCTCGTTCCGATCGTTGCGGCTCATGGGCTCACCATTCCCAAGACATCGTCGCGCGCAATCACGTCGCCTGCAGGGACGGCCGACACGATGGAGGTTCTGTGTCGGGTCGATCTCGATATCGCTGAGATGCGTCGTGTCGTCGCTGCCGAAGGCGGGTGTCTCGTCTGGGGCGGTCATGTCAATCTCTCGCCAGCCGACGATATTCTTATCTCTGTCGAACGTCCTCTCAATCTCGATGTGCCGGGTCAGCTGGTCGCTTCAATTCTGTCAAAGAAGCTCGCTGCCGGCGTGACGCATTTGATCGTCGATATTCCTGTCGGCCCCTCGGCGAAGGTGCGCAGCGCAAGCAGTGCGCGGCAATTGCGAAAGCTTTTCGAATATGTCGCGAGCCAGATCGGTATCACGGTCGACATCCTTTTGAGCGACGGCTCCCAACCGGTCGGTCGCGGTATTGGCCCCGTGCTCGAGGCGCGCGACGTCATGCAGGTTCTGCGCGGCGAAAAGAACGCGCCGGCCGATCTGCGCGATCGGGCGCTGGCGATGGCCGCGCGCGTGCTCGAGTTCGATCCCCAATTGCGCGGTGGCGGCGGACTTATCCGCGCGCGCGAATTGCTGGACTCGGGCGCAGCGTTACGCAAGATGGAACGAATTCTGTCGGCTCAGGGCGGTCCACCGGCGAAACCGGAGCTTGGCGCGATGACATACGAGGTGTTGGCGAGCGCTGATGGCACAGTGGCGGCGATCGATTGCTATCGCATTGCCCGGCTCGCTCGGTCGACCGGAGCGCCGACCGATAAAGGGGCGGGAATCGACCTATTGAAAAAGATCGGCGATCCCGTCGGAAAAGGCCAGCCGCTCTATCGTATTCATTCTTGTCTGCAGACCAATTTCCAGCTCGCTTGCGAGGCGGCAGCAGCCGACAACGGGTACCGCCTGTCGTAAATGCGTTCAGGGATAGAGCAGGTATTTCGCGCGCAGCTCGCGAAATTGTTCGAGCTGCGGCCGATAGCGCTCGACGATTGCGCGTGGATCAGCGCCGCCTGAGACCGCATCGAACACCGCGGACGATCCGACCAGGCCCCTCGTGCGATCTATTTCGAATTCCTTGGGGTAGAGACGATGGAGCGCGGCAATCAATTCGAGCCCCAGCCTTCCTGAATCGAGCGCCTGCCGGTCGGTGAGCAGGAGGCTGATGCCCTGACACAAGCGGCCGGCATAACGATCCTTGGTCGGGGTGAACTTCGTTGGCTCAAAAGCGATGCCCGGAATTGCCCGCGATCGCAGTTCCCGTGCCAGCCGATTGCCATCGATCCACGGCGCGCCAATGAGGGCGAAGGGTCGCGGCGTGCCGCGCCCAACGCTCAGATTGGCACCTTCGATCAGCCCGACGCCGGGGTAGAGCGTTGCCGTCTCGAGCGACGGCAGATTTGGCGACGGGTTGACCCAAGCAAGTCCGGTTTCGTCGAACCAGCCGGTGCGTCGATAATGTTGCATCGAAATGACGGTGAGCTTCGCGCCGATCCGGTTCTCTTGATTGAACAATCGGGCCAACTCGCCCAGGGTCATCCCATGGCGTACGGGCATCGGGAAATAGCCTGTGAAAGAGTGCGCCGATTGCGAAATTGGCCCTTCGATCTTATCGGCATCGATGGGGTTGGGCCGGTCGAGCACAAACACCGGAAGGCCGAGCGTCGCCGCCGCTTCCATCACATAAGCCATGGTGCTTGCATAGGTGAAAAAGCGCACCCCCACATCTTGCAGATCGATCACGATGGCATCGAGCTGTTTCAGCGCCGCATCGGTGGGGCGCCTGTCGCGCCCGTACAGACTGTAGATCGGGATCGCCGAGGTTGGATCAACGCTATCCTCGACCTTTGTCTCTTGATCAGCGCCTAGCCCGTGCTCAGGTGCGAAAAGCGCGACGAGCTGCACGCCCGGGGCTTTGGCGAGCACGTCAGCCGTACGCCGCCCTTGGCCATCCTGGGCGCTGTCATTTGTCACCAAGCCGACCCGAAGCCCGGCCAGCGGTGCAAAATTCTCAGCTTCGAGACGATCTATCCCAGTCACTACCTTGAGCGGTTTCACCGCCGCCGCGACGATCTTGGCGACTTCTTCTCGCAATGATTTGACGTCGCCACGGTCACGGGGATGCAAGCGACTTGTAAGAATTATGAGATAGCGATCTGTCGATGGATCGATCCAGAGCGATGTTCCCGTGTAGCCCGTATGCCCGAACGAGCTGATCCCGAACGCCTTGTCGAAACCTGCGGAAAATGGCGATACGATATCCCAGCCGAGCGTGCGGCGAACGCCGCCGGGGAGATCATGAACGGATTTCATCCGCGCAACAGAGGCGATCTCAAGAACAGGCTTTCCGTCTAGCTTGCCGCCGTTCAGAAGCATTGATGCGAATCTTGCTAAATCGTCGGCGGTTCCGAACAAGCCGGCATCTCCGGCGATTCCACCCATACGAAAGGCTGTCGGGTCTTGCACTTCGCCGCGGCGGAGGACGCCACCTTGATAGCTCGTCGGCGCGGTGCGCTCCCGCATTGCGGCGGTTGGGTGGAATCCCGTGCTGGTCATGCCAAGCGGGTTGAAGATATGGCGCTTTGTATAGGCATCGAGTGTTTGACCGCTGATCCGCTGCGCAAGCTCGCCGAGGGCGGCAAAATTGATGTCGCTGTAGAGGAACCGGCTGCCGGGTTCAGCAACGAGCCGCTCGCCCTCGATCCTCGTCACCGCGCCGAGCCGGCCTTTCCAGGACGCGCTCAGGTCCAGATCGGGACGCAATCCGGAGCTATGCGTCAGCAGTTCCTCGACCGTGACGTCTTGTTTGCCGTTCTTAGCAAAGGCCGGCCAATAATGTGCCACCTTGTCGTCGAGCTTGAGCCGATGTCGTTCGATCAGCTGCATGATGGCGGGCGTGGTCGCAACGACTTTGGTCAGCGATGCGAGATCGAAAATCGTGTCCGGGGTCATCGTCTCGCGCGCCGGCTCGACCGCGCGCAATCCGAAGGCCTGGCGATAAAGCACCCGATCATGGCTGCCGACCAGGATGACTGCGCCCGGGATCTTCCCAGCCGCTATTTCGCGCTCGACCACCGCACCGATCGGCGCGAAGGCATCCGCCGCGACTGCCGGGCTCGCTTGGTCAGCCGCATTGGCGCTGACTACAATCCCGAGAAAGACCAACGCACCAGCGATGGCGCCTTTCACGGCGTTAGGCCGGAATCCTGATAGACATTGCGCGGATTCCACAGCATCCATCCTCCGGAACCGAAATCATCGGCGGCCGTGATCTGAGCCTGTACTTCGTCGGCGTCGAAGACACGGCGGTCGAAAGCGTAGTCCTTGAACGCCTGAAGCCACGGCCGAAAATGCCGCTCGGGAAGTTTCGTCCGCTGTTTCGCCCGATCCAGCGACCGACGGACAATTTCATAGGGATGGCTGACCGGATTGGGAAGGCCGGGGATCCCGAACTGAAATCCCGACGGATAAAGCATCGGCGAGACGTAATCGACGAGCGGAGCGATATCCTCAAGCCGCTGGCCAATATGCGTGTCATTGAGATTCCAGCATATATATCCGAACACGTCGACCGAGAGGAAGACATTGTAGGGCCGAAGCGCCTCGCGCGCCTGGGTAAGGAAACCGGTGATCGCCCGGACGCGCGATCCTTCGGTGCTCGCCTCCGACAAGCGGATGTGTACATCATCGGGAAAGCGAAGATAGTCGAATTGAATTTCATCGAAACCCGCGGCAGCGGCCTCGACGGCCAACCCGATATTGTAATTCCAGGCTTCGCGGTGAAACGGGTCGATCCAGGCAAGCTTTTCACGATCGCGAAAAATCGAGCCGTCGTCGCGCCTGACTGCCAGGTCAGGTCGTGCTGTGGCCAAGGGGTCGTCCTTGAAGACAACCACTCGCGCGATCGCATAGATTTCTTGGTCGTGGAGAGATCGTATAAAGCCCGGCAAGTCGCGAATGGAGGTGATTTGGCGCGCGCCGATTTCGGATGCCAAGAGCAGGGCCGTGGGGTACGCGACCAGGCCCCGATCACCTTTTAGATCCACGACCACGGCATTGAGCTCCGATTGGCGGATGAGCGCGAAGGCCGCCTCGCGCAAGACCTTGCTGCCGACGCCGTAAAATGAAAGGTAGAGCGCTTTGGGCGTGAACGGCTCGAGCCGCAGCTCGCCACTAGCGCCGGTCTGCGAGGATGCAATCGTCGCACGGCCGTAGCCCGCGGCGCGGATCTTGATCGTGTCGCCCGTGCGGTCCAGTTGGAATCCGCCGCTCGTGTCGGTTGTGGCGGCCTGCCCGTCCGTGGTGACAATGGCGCCCGGAATTCCAATTCCGGTCTTGCTGTCGAGAACGGTCCCCTTGAAGGCGGAAGCGCTTGGCATGGCCCATAGAAGCGCTCCCATCGCCAAACCGACGAACCAACATAGGCCGAAACGCGAATTCTTGCTCATCGTCTTACTTGTCCCCGACGCGGTTGCCAAAAATCGAGCCGAAACGCGGCCCGCGGTCGAGATCAGTCACCAGATAACGCGGTAGGGCGAGGTGGTCATCCTCAGGCTCGACGTGCTTTCTTTCGAGCGTGAATCCGGCGATGTAACCAGCACGTCGAGCCGCTTGCTCGAGATCGGGATCGTGTATCCCGAATGGCCAGGCGAGCATATCCACGGCCGTGGTCGAATGAGTTGCAATGACATCCCTAGAGCGCGTGAGCTGCATCGCCACAAATTTTTCGTAAGCGCCACGATCGAGGCGTCCCGCCTCGGTCTTGAAATTCGGGTGCCAAAAGCTGTGCGATTGAACGTCGATAAGGCCACTTTGCTCCATCTCCGTCACTTCACCCCAGGTCAGGGCGTAAGATGCGTTGGAAATGGCCGAGGGATAAATGAAAAGCGTGACTGGCACTTTATAGCGTTGAATGAGTGGAAACATCTCTGTGAAAACAGACCGGTGGCCGTCATCGGCGGTGATGGCGACGGCATGGGGATCGGGCCGAGCGGATCGGTCGCCGAGTCGCTCGACAAGGTCGCGAAGCGGAACCACGTGGTAATGATGCGCGGCCAGCCACTCAAGCTGTGACTCGAAGACCGGTGTGGTCACTGTCATGCTGTCGGCGACGACGGGCCCAAAGCGATGGTAGACCAGGATAACGTTGCCGGCAGCGTCGCTCGCGGTCGAGCGATCAATCCAGGCGAGGCCCGCGATCGCGATCGCGGCGAGAGAGAAGAGGCGGCGTCGGATCGGGTTGCACGGCATATTCTCAACTAGGTCCGTTGTGGAATATGCGCGCTACCCATTCGTTGATCGCATAAGCCTCAGCGGCTTCTACGAATTGATCGACCGACCGTGACGGGCCGCACGCAGAGTGTGCCCGCAGCAACTACTTGCGCAGACCCCGCTGAAATATCCGGTCTGCTTTTTCATTGGCCGCTTTGGCATCAGCTGCCGCTTGGGCTGCGCTCGCTTGCGCGGCTTGAGAGGCGGTAAGTGACTGTTGGGCGATCTGCTTTGCTTGTTCAGAATTCTGATTGGCGGAGGTGAGCAGGGCGCGATCTTGCTCACTCAGGGTTGTGCAAGCACCCAATGCGGCAACAGCAACAGTGGCAAGAAGGACATTTCTGACGGAACGCATCGGGATTCTCCATTTTTCTATTTCATGTCTCGTGGCCGACAGCGCCCTCGGGCGGAGAGCTGCCGCATCGCTATGGATATTCTTATTAGCCAATCCCAGCTTTGACTCAGATCAATTGGGTCGATCGTTCGTGTTGGACTTTGGTGGATTGTCCCGCGGCCAGGTTATCTGCGCCGGCATACCGTCACGGCGCGCCTCGGCAAGGTGAACGAGGCCCCAGTCAAGGCGGTCGCGATCGATCCCCGCAGCGGCGGTCACGAACGCGCCTGCCGCGGTGACTTCTTTCGTCGCCGGGGCACCAGTCGCTTCGAGGGAATCGGCATCGGCTTGGCTCGCGTGAATCTCAAGATAGAGTTCGCCGCCCGACCAACCGGTCTTGATTTGCTGATCGACGACTGTGCCAGGCGTGCCGGGACCAACGAACTTGAATAAATTGGCAATATCCTCGGGATACATCCGGATGCAGCCGTGGCTGTCGCGCCGGCCGATGCTGTAGGGCTTGTTGGTGCCGTGGATCGCATAACCTTTCCACCCGAGGTAGAGCGCGAATTCGCCCATCGGATTGTCTGGTCCGGGTCCAATCGCGGCCGGAAGATCGGGCTCCTCGTCGTGTTCCGATTTGTTCGGAACCCATATCGGATGCACGGCTTTACGGGCAATTTCAGTATGACCGACAGGTGTTTCCTTACCCTCGCCACCGATGCCGATGGGGAAACTCCGCGGCTCGCTTCCTGTGCCGGCAAAATAATAGAGGCGCAGCTCGGCGAGATTGATGACGATACCGTGGCGCGGCGCATTCGGCAGAATTTGCTGGGTGGGAACCTTGATCGTTCGATCGCTTCCCGGCAGCCAAGGATCGATGCCCGGGTTGGCCGCTCGGATTTCGACATAACCGACATCGTAGGTTCGGGCGATGTCGAGGAGCGTATCTTCTTCTTTTGTGACGTGAAGGGTGGGAATGCCAAGAAGGTCGTCTGGCGGACGTTGCGGTGACGGCGCGCAGAGAAGCGCGAGAGCATCGAGCCTCCAGCGCAGCGGCATAAAAGGGACCGCCACGACGGCCAATGAATGCGGCGCGAGATGGGCCGACGGCGTCGGCCAATGGTGACTCGCTTGGTCACCCCTTTGCTCTTGTGGGCCCAAGCTCCGCCTCGTCGCGATAGGCAGGGACCCGGCATGCCCAGCGGAGCTGTTCTTCGATGCGATGGCGCAGCACATCAGAGGCGATCGGCTCGCCATGGGTCATAAAGGTCATTCGCGGCGCGCGCTCGAATTTTCGGAGCCAGCCGATGATCTCGTCGGCATCGGCATGGGCCGACAGCATCTCGAGATTGACGACATCGGCGCGGATCGGGACATAGGCGCCGTGAATTTTGACCTCGGGCGTGCCCGCCAGCATGGCCGCGCCGCGTGTTCCCGGGGCTTGGAAACCCGCGAAGAGGATCGTGTTACGCGCGTCTGGGGCGAATATCTTTAAGTGATGCAGCACGCGGCCTCCGGTGGCCATGCCGCTTGCCGAGATGATGATGGCCGGCACATTGCTATGGTCGATCGCCTTCGATTCATCGACGCTGCGGGTCTGTCGGGCGATGCCGCAAATTTCTTGGGATTGCGCC
>Ga0335081_10014341_pt1 | contig 12818 bp, 16 predicted proteins | sample Lox_Sample_35_FD_206713 | JGI IMG/M metagenome (GOLD analysis project Ga0335081, IMG submission 206713) | Soil microbial communities from Loxahatchee National Wildlife Refuge, Florida, United States - Lox_Sample_3.5 | ecosystem: Environmental > Terrestrial > Soil > Wetlands | place: USA...
GGAAATTGCCGCGAAAGCAGATAGAAAGGTTCTAGCACCTAAGGATCCTGATTCGGGGAAGCTGAGGGGTTTTACGGGTATCTGCCAAACATGTGGTAGTCGCACACAATTCACAGTCGATAAGTTTGGCTACGCCACCTGCAGCAACTGCAAGGCCATAGCCAGCTACAAGTTCGGACATGTCGCATAAACCAGCATCGGCACATACTCTTTTCGGGTCACACAGAAGCATCCAATTTGTGCGCGTCGCGTCCTCCGTAATAGCAACCCACCGGTGATTCGCGTCCGTTATCACTGACGATTAGCGTTGCAGAGAATTGCATGTGGGAGAAGAGAATGACGGACCATACCGAATTGTGAATTAAGCAACCGCTGGAATACCAATCAGAGACAACTCCGATGCGACCCTGGCCTTGCTTAGCTCTTCTTGCCAGAGTGCTAGTGGCCTGTACAATGCGTGTACGAATTTTGTGAATGGGGCAGTTGTGAGCAGATCGAAAATAACTACGAGATGAACTGCGTACGTGAGATAGGCTGCCAGAGACATTTCTGTAAGCATGAATACGTCGAGCAGAAATCCAGTGATTCCAGTTAGAAGCAGCAGCCCCAGGAAGGCCCAGTCGCTGAAATGCGAATATGTAGTGTACGCCTCTTTTCTGTACACGCGCTTATGGAGGAAGTAAAGAGAACCATAAACGAGCGAGAGACCAGAGACAACTCCCACAATGCGCGGAACGTAGTAGGGTAAGGCAACATTGAAGCCATCAATCATGTAAGCAAGGGTCGTCGCGGCAAGGAGACCCATGAATCCCCAAACAAGAAGAAGGTGGGCCCTGTACTTTCCAGAATCGGTGCACAGCTTCAATCGTTTCTGGATTGCGACTTCGTCTACGATTACCCTGAGTAGAGCATCAAGACTTGACGGCAAGCTCCTAACCAGCTCGCTAGCGGAAGCAGCTCTCTTGTTTCTGGAAAGGTAGCTGTTCATGATCATGAGGTTCGCAATCGCGCTAAGACCAACGAATACACCCATCGCCATCCCGGCCTTGTCGATCGTTGCCATCGGGATGAAGGTGAACAGATCGATGCGGGGCAGTGTAATGGGACCATGCATTGTGACTATTATGGTTCCGAGAATTATGGATAAGACGAGCAGAGTTCCATAAAACGCTGTTTGGCTGCTATAAATTGCGTCGGAGATTCTTCCCCAACTATACTTTCTGATGGCGTATCGTCTTGCGGCCATCATGAACGCCCCAGGGTCGGCTTCTCGCGGACAGGTTTCTGTGCATTCGCCGCAGTAGTAGCATGACCATAGTTCAGGTGAAGACAGAAGTTTCTCTTCTAATCCTACGGTAGCGTACCTTATGATCTTCCTCGGGAATTCTTCGCCTTCTTTTGAGAGTGGGCAGATAGCGGTGCAATTGCCGCAGTTGAAGCAGGCGCTTATGTCGAAAGCGCCAACCTTCCGAATCTGAGTTAGAAGGTTCGGGTTGACAGTTGCAGACACATCACCTGCCTCCTTTCGCGGCCTCGTACTTCCAGTAACCTTCATCGTTCTTGTCAGAGGGTTGTAGAATCTTGTAGTGTGTTAGTGTTAGCACGTAGTAAGCGGTCGTGCGCACGTCCATTGCGATTTCTTTGGCTATTTCTGGAATCGTCTTCTTCTGGGTGGAGACGGTTTTTGTTATTTTTCCCTTAATTTTGGCCTGATCTCTCATAAGAGTGCGCAATTCTTCTGATGGTGTGAGCTGATACTTTTGGCGCAGTTCTTTCAGTGTATCCCTATGCAAGACTAGTTCCTCCTTCCCATGGCCTGGATCATTGCCTTGATCTGCTCGTTGGCTAGGCCTTTCAGCTCAATTGCGCCAGTCGGGCAGACTGCAACGCACGCGCCGCAGCCAGTACATCTCGCAGCGTTTACCCACGCTTTTCTGAGACCTGCATCCTCCCTGATTTCTATGGCGTCGTACTTGCACTCCTGTATGCACTCTTTGTTGAGCGAGCAGGTTCCGGAATTAACCTGGGCCACGTAAGGTTCGAGCACCAGTTCCTTTTTCAGAGCTATGTTCGCCGCTTTCGCTGCGGCAGCCTCCGCGGAAGCTAATGTCTCCTTTATGTCTCTAGGTGCCTGCGCCGTTCCGGCAATGTAAACGCCGGCAATTGCAGTTTCTACAGGCTTGAGTTTCGGATGAATTTCTAGGAGGAAGTGATCTTTGCCCTTTGATATTTTGAGCATGCCATAGAGGTGGTCATTATCTTTTCGCGGAGTCATGCCAGTTACTAACACAACAAGGTCAACTGACAGCTCAAGCTCCTCGTCAATAGGTGTGAGTAGATCCTTGAGCTTAACGTGAAGCTTACCGTTCTTCTCGGTCACAGTGGGCGGTGTCTCGTCTGAGTACTTCAAGAAGACCACACCGTCTCTCGAAGCCTTCTCGTACAGCGTCTCGTTCAAGCCATAGGTTCTGATGTCTCGGTGTAGGTGATAGAGATGAAGATCTTTCCGTTTCTGTAATAGTGATAGCGAGACGTTCATTGTAGCGTTACAACAGTACCGAGAACAATAGGTATTGGGATCTTGGTTTTCCGATGTTGGAGTTTGTCTGCTACCCACACAATAGATGAATGCAATATTGTGTACATTCTCTAGAGTTCCATCCTCTATGGTTTTGTGCAACTGTTGAAGAGTTATCACGTTTCTGTATAGACCGTAACCGAATTCTCCGATCTTTGGCTCATAGGGATCGAATCCGGTTGCAACAATTATGCTTGCGACTTTGATTCTGACAGATTCTGATGAGGAGTCGGTGTTCCCTTTGGTGCTGATTGTAGCCTCGAAGTTTCCAACATATCCCTGTAGCGAAACCAATTCAGAGTTCGTGTATACGGCTACGTTCTCCCTCAACTGAACCTCGTGCACAAGCTTGTTGATGATTTCGAGACCTGTCCCCGCAGACAAAGACAGTTTTGAGAGTTGTGGGACTCTTCCGCCCACAGAAGGCTCTCTTTCGATTAGATGAACTGATATGCCAGCGTTTGCAAGATCGATAGCGGCTCTGAGACCCGCAATTCCTCCTCCAACAATCATCACGGATGGCGTCGAGCTGGCTCTTATGCCCTCAAGTGGTTCAGAGAGCCTTGAATACCCTACGGCTGATCTTACTTGTCGGAGCGCTTTACGGGTTGCCCCTTCTCTATCATCCGTATGAGCCCATGAGGATTGTTCCCTAATGTTCACATGATAGTACGTATACGGGTTCAACCCGGCCCTTTGGGTTACATTTCTGAATGTCACTTCGTGAAGTCTAGGAGAACAGGACGCAACGATTACTCGGTCCAGCTTGTTCTTTTTCACGTCTTGAATCATTTCGCTTTGTGAGGAGTCTGAACAGGCGAACATTACGTCCTTAGCGATGACAACATCTCTTTCTTTGCCGATTTCGTCGGCTACTTTTTTCACGTCAACATAGTCGGAAATGTTTCCGCCGCAGTGGCAGATGTAGACTCCGATTCTGGGATGCTTTTCTTCATTCACGCGCAGGCACCTCTACCGCGATTTCCGGCTTCGGTTTGTTGATGTGAGCGATGGCGTTGATGCATGCGGCGCTCCCTTCGATCACGGAATCTGGGATATCCTTCGGCCCGGTTACTGTTCCGGCTGCAAAAACTCCTTCAATGCTCGTCTTCATTGGAGCGTTGTTTTCGTCGGGGCTCCTTACCCAACCTACGTTGTCTACTGTAAGCTTCTCGCCATGGAACACATTTGCTAAACCAGAATTGGGGAGGAGTCCGACGGATAGGACGACTACGTCATGTTCAGATTTGGAGAGTTTCCCTCCGTTCTCTACATCCTCATAATGAAGTACTAGGTTGCCGGTTTCCAGTTGCTCTATTTTCGCGACCTTTCCTTTGACAAACTTGACTCCCATCCCTTTGGCTTGAGTGTAGAATTCCTCGAATCCTTTTCCGTATGCCCTGATGTCGATGTAATAGATGGTAATGTCGGCTAGGGGAAGTGCTCCCATTAGCAGTTGAGCCTGTTTTATTGAGTACATGCAGCAGACTTGTGAGCAGTATGGATTGCCCAGCGATGCGTCCCTTGAACCAACACATAGAACGTAGGCAAGATTCTGAGGCTCCTTTCCATCCGACGGTCTCACGATAGCGTGCGTCGGGCGAGTTGGCGCCAGTAACCTTTCCATTTGCATTGAGGTGAGAACGTTTGGATACTCACCGAAGTGATACTCGCTCTTTCGTTTTGCATCAAAGAGATGGAAGCCTGTTGCTATAATAACCGATTTGCCTCGAAGTGTGTGCCGCTTTGGTTTCTGTAGGAAGTTGATACTGTCGGCTGGGCAAGCTCTCTCACACGCCCCACAATAAACGCAATTCTCCATGTCAATAACTGCAACCTTGGGCGCAGCGGTCTCGAATGGAACGAAGACCGCTTTTCTTCCGATGAGGCCTAGATCGTATTCGCTGGAGACGATTACTGGGCAAGCTTCTTCACATTGACGGCAAGCAGTGCAAGAGGCTGCGTCAACATATCTTGGTTTTTCGAGCACATCAGCTCGAAATTGCCGTTCTTCGTCCTTCTCGATCTCAATCACTTCTGAGTAAGTAAGAAGCTTGATGTTAGGATTGTGCGAGACCGCCGCCATTTTTGGTGTTGAAATACAGCTAGAACAGTCCATAGTTGGGAACGTCTTGCTTAGCTTGTACATGTTGCCGCCAATGCTGGGTTCCTTGTCGACTATGACGACATGTTTGCCCATGTCAGCTAGGTCTAGTGCGGCCTGCATTCCCGCTATCCCTCCACCTACGACAATGACATCGTAGTGTTCTTCGGGAAGAATCTCCGGCTCTCCAAACGTCGGAATCTTTGGGTTTATGCTCAAGTTTTGACCTCCACCTTGGTTTTCGGAGGACCCAATTTTCTCAGCGTTGAATGGAAGTCCTTGATGCTCTTAGCGAAGGATTCTCCGCAAACTGAGCATACTCCCGTAATCTTGACCCTCTCCGCTTCTATCCCTGCCTCCTTCAGCATTCGCTGAGCCGACTCAACTCGCTTTGCCGTCTTCGACACACATTCTTCGCCTAGATATACGCAGTCTGGGCCGTCTGCGGCAATGTAGACGCCATCAAACCCGTTCTGAAGCGCGTACGTGATGAAGTCGGGTCGGATCATTGATGAGCATGGGAGTCTGATTATGCTCGTGGATGATGGATAGTGTATATGTGAACTACCCGCGAAATCTATTCCCGGATCTGAGATAGTCGTGGTTGAAAAAATGAGGGTTAGGGGCGTGTACTCCTCTTGCGGGGAGTCGCGCCTTGGGGCTCCCACCTACTTCTTCCTTCTGACATAGATTTTCCAGTATCCGCTCTCTTCGATGGTGCCGAGATATTCGTGTCCCATCTTCTTCGCCCACACGGGTATGTCTGCCTTCGTGCCGGGATCTGACGAGATGGTTTCGAGGACCGTTCCGACTGGAATAGTTGCGATGGCTCGTTTGGTTTCTAGTAAGGGACCGGGGCACGATGTCCCTCTAGCGTCGACTACTTTGTCCGCGGTTACCTTGAGCTCTGACACTGGGAAATTCTCCTACATCATCAGTGTTACTTTGGACTCAGATGCTTCTGCTAGATAGGTGCCGACGCCCACAACTTCGTCGACGATCGGGTCTAGATCGCCTTTCTTGATGTCAAGCATGTCGCAGGCTGTAGAGCATGCCTGTATCCTGACTTTACCGGTCTCCTTCGCCTTCTTCAGCATGTCGTACCACGATGGAATGTTCTTCTTCTTCAGCTGCTCCTTTATCATGGGCACGAATTCTTCGAAGTCCTTAATGAATTTCTGATTCGTCTCAACCATTCCCTTCTTGAAACCTAAAAGCCCGTAGAATGTTACGAATATGTTGACTTCCATGTCCATCGAAACTGCGCCTGAAGTGACTATTGCTAGAGGCAAGAGTTTGTCGACTGTTCCGGAGTACATCATTATGGTCATTTTGTCTGACAAATTTCCTCATTCACCTAACTTCCACAATTATGTAATATATCGATTGAGACTGATTTTCATATACTGCAAGCCTGCTACTATATACAACAAGTAAATGCCGAATATTCAAATATTCGACTTTACGCATATTGTAATGTGAGCCAAGTTGATGTCAGAGTCCATTGAGCGGGCATTGAGAAAGGTATCAGAGATCCACAAAGTCATGTCGAATCCGCGGCGGCTCGAGATCTTGTACGTGCTGCGCGGCGGTGCGAAGACGGTGGGAGAATTGTCCGCCGCCACAGGCTTCAAACAGGCAAACGTTTCCCAGCATCTAGCGCTGATGCGGCATCGCGGAGTGGTAGTCGAGAATCGCAAGGGGAATTTGGTTTTTTATCGTATACGTGATCGCCGGATAACGACTGCATGCGATATAATGCGTGACGTTCTTTCGGGCCAGGCCAATGAGGATTCAAAACTGGGAAGGTTAACCAAGAGAGACTTGACTATTCGACCGTAACAGCGCATATGGCGTATGTTAGACAGACATCGTAGTGAATCTCCTAGCCCGGAGCTAGATGGCCGATCTCGATGGTAAGGTCAGAGATCTGAAGGAGATTTGGCAGTCGATGGGAGTGCCTTCTTGAGAGCAACTCGCAATGTCGCGCATGTGCCAGATGCACCAAGGAGCTTCAGACTACGTGTCCCATTTTACCGACAGGCTTCGCAATTCACTTGCGGTCCAGCATGTCTTATGATGGCGATGAAGTTCTTCAAACCAAGTTTGAAGCTGAGCCGAGGGTTGGAGTTTGAGATTTGGCGTGAAGCAAACTTGGTTGAGAGTTATGGAACATCCAGAGAGGGACTGGCAGTAGCTGCAGCCAAACGGGGCTTCGACGTTTACACGATGGGAAAGCCCACCCGCCACTCGTTCGTGGATGCGATCTCGAACAAGATTCCATCCATCGACTACAAAATGCTTGAATTACTCTACAACGACACTAGGGCGAAATTTAGGGCGATGTCACTCAGAAACGCAAGTCCGCGGATCGAGTTAAGCAAGCTAGAGGACGCCTTGGAAAAATCGCATATTCCCATTTTGCTTACCAGCACAGCGATGTTCGGAGAGAGGGAGGGTCTTCCACACTGGGTCGTGCTGACCGGATATGGAGAGAAAAGCTGGTATGTCAACAATCCTCTTGGGAACGTCTCGAACACGAAACTAGATCGTCAAATGTTTGAGAAGAACCTGGGATACCAGCGAATTCAGTGTGCGGTATTTGTTCAAGGTTTGAAGCAAGGAACATTACCTAGCGTGTCTGTTATGAATTGACCCGAAATGGCTCCTTTGACCGGGCAAAGTGAATTAGTGCGCGAGTCCGAGAATGGCATTCTGCTGAAGGTCTCAAACCTCAGCGTGAGAGCAGATTACCAGGCTATGCTCAAAGATGTCAGCTTCAGCGTACGAAAAGGAGCTACATTAGCGATCGTCGGCCCAAACGGAGCTGGCAAAACCACGCTATTCCGTGCTCTTCTCAATCTCACACCGTACACGGGCAAGATTGAGTGGAGTCAGAAAGTCAGGATAGGCTATGTCCCACAACACTTCGCCGTAACTGACGTGCCGATATCAGTCAGCGAATTTCTCTCATTGAAATGTAAAACCGACTTTGAAGGTTGCCTAGCTGCAGTTGGCCTTGAGGCCGCGCCAATGCTAAATAGAAAACTGGGAGTTCTGTCTGGCGGTGAAATGGAGAGAGTTCTGATCGCATGGGCCATAGTTGACAAACCCGAAGTGCTTCTCTTCGATGAGCCCACTGCCAGCGTGGACATTGGGAGCAAGGAAGTAGTATACGAGACTCTCAACAAATTGGAAAAAGAAACAGGTATCACTGTTCTGCTCATCACACATGACATTCACGTGATCATGCACTATTCAGATATCACGCTGGCGTTGAACGGGAGTGTATTGTACTTCGGTGAATCCAACAAGTTGACCGATCCTACACTTTTGGAAAGAATCTACGGTAGCAGCTCCGTACTAGAGCTGCATGAACACTAGCTAGACAGGTGCCCTGCAAATGACCGAGACGATCGTGTTCAGTTTGATCGCTGGAGTTTTTACTGGTTTGTCAGCGGGTTATGTCGGTTCACTCATGGTGCTGAAAAGAATGGCGCTAGTTGGGGACGCACTTTCTCACGTTGCGTTGCCTGGCTTAGCGCTTGGAATCCTATTCAACTTCAATCCCTTCATCGGAGCCTTTGCCTTCCTCTTCGCAGCCTCAATGGTAACATGGTACATTGAGAGATCAACAGAACTATCCGCGGAAGCAATTATCGGTGTTCTCTTTGTTCTAGCCCTAGCCATTGGAATTCTGATTACCCCTGAGCCGGATTTGCTGGAAGCACTGTTTGGTGATGTGGCGAAAGTTTCGGTCTACGACGCGTTGGCTGCCGTCACAGTTTCCATTTTTGTGTTGATTCTTGTACGATGGGTCTACCTGAGGACCGTCCTAAGCCTCATCTCAGAGGAGTTGGCGAGGTCAAGTGGAATCAACGTGAGCAGAATCAATTTTGTATACTTATTACTGGTGGCCTTGGTTGTGGCGAGCGGAATCAAACTCGTTGGGTCTCTCCTCGTAGGAGCCCTAGTCATTGTGCCCGCCGCAGCTACCAAGAACATTGGCAGAAATCTTCACAGCTACGCAATGATCAGCGGAATAGTTGGAATATTAAGTTCCCTTTCGGGAATTGTGCTTTCCTACTACACGAGATTACCGGCCGGTCCGCTAGTTGTTCTTGCTGGAACGTTGATCTTCCTGATTACTGTTTTTTGGAATCGCCTTTCTGCATAAGACCCTCTTAATCAGCTAAATATTGTTCTTATTCATTTCATGACATCGAATTTCTTGTAGAAGAGAAGATAACTAATTACAACAAAGTCTGCAACGATAGCAATGTGCATGAGGGTACAGTAGAGGCAAATTGCCCTAACCAAGTACAATTCGACAAACACCAAGTATGGTACGATTGCAATGCCAATGAATCTCCACCCAAACAATGTCCTCAGCGAGGCTTTGGCCAAACGAACACCACCAAATGCAATGAAGTATACAAGTAACAGATTTACTATGAAATAGCCGACCGCCAAAAGCTCCAGGGGAATTCCGAAGAACTCACTGTAACTACTACTCAAGACGGCGTAGCAATCTAACGCTATTCCCGGACCTTTCTGAAGAGGGCAGAAAGGAAGAGCCTGTAGCTTCAACGTATAGTAGACCACTAGGACCATGGACGAAGCCCAGAGCCCGAAGATGGACATGGCGACGAGCAATAGAAGCTTAAGCGCACTGATCCTAGCTTTCATATTCGCTTACCTTGAGCGATGCAACTCGCTTAGCCCTAATAAGTATCTGATATTCATAATTCTGTTTTCATTTACTCTCCGCATTCTACGTTCTCAAAGTTTTACTTCGTCTGCTACAGGTGAGATCGTATGTCGCGGATAATTGATTGCGCGGATTGCGGTATTAACCCGTGCGAGAAGGGAAGTGGCAATGTATCATTCAACGCTTGTCCGATGAATACAGCCAAGGAAGTTCTGGAGAACGCGTCTCAGATCTATAAATCCGAAATTAGAGAGATGGCTCACGCGGCGGCTCTCGTTGAAGCGAAGGGATACATGAAGTGGACGAGGGTCGAAGACACAATGGAGTTTGCGCGTGTTATGGGTTACAAGAAGTTGGGCATAGCCTGTTGTGTTGGCCTACGTCGAGAAGGAGCTATTCTCGAAAGCATACTGCGCAAGAACGGATTCGAGGTTTGTTCGGCTGTCTGCAAAACTGGTGGCGTCGCCAAGGAAACTCTGGGAATCAAGGACGAGGAAAAGGTGCGACCAGGCGGATTTGAGGCAATGTGCAACCCGATAGCCCAAGCGATGCTCTTAGATTCCGCAGGATGCGAGTTGAACATACTCGTTGGCCTTTGTGTTGGGCACGATTCCCTATTTGCAAAGGCGTCGAAAGCTCCGGTGACAACCCTTGTGGCGAAGGACAGAGTACTCGGTCACAATCCAGTTGCAGCCATATACAACCATCAATCCTACTACAAGGAGAGACTGTACGATAATCACGTTCATCTAAAAACATGAAAATGAACAATTCTAGGTCGTGAAACCTTTGGGATCTGGGGAGCGAAGTCTACAGGAAACCTATGCGCCGAATGCACGATGTTTTGGATGCGGTCCAGCAAACCCGCGCGGATTGCACATTCGAAGCTATGTTCAGGATGATGTCGTTATTGCCGATTGGAAGCCGGAACCATATCATGAAGCGTTCGAGGGATACGTGAATGGCGGAATCATTGGTGTGTTGTTTGATTGCCACAGTAACTGGACCGCGACCTACAGCCTAATGAAAAGGAAGGGGCTCTCAGCTGCTCCAGGAACCGTGACGGCAGAGTATTGTGTAACTCACCTGAGCCCAACTCCAAGCAATCGCACCCTGCGTCTCGTATCCAAGATAGTGGACATATCTGATAAGAAAGCGATGGTAGAAACTACGTTAAACGTTGATGGGAAGATCACAGCGAAGTTCAAGGGAACTTTCGTAGCCGTGAAAGAAGGGCATCCAGCTTACGGACGCTGGCAGTGATATAGCCAGCTTGACGCCTTAGCCAATTCTCCGTGAAATTCTTAGAAGATGGCCTCTTTGCTTTTAACTCAAGTTCGTAAAGCATTCCGAACGAAAGCCCGTGAACACCAAGATTCTTCCTTTCGAATCCTGATTGGGAGTTATTCCATCATATCTGTGCATTTTCGAGGTTCGAGGGTTAAGCGAACAGGGGCAAATGGATTGAGCACCACCATCCTAATACCCAGCTGCGTGGCGATGGATGCGATCTCTTCGACTGATTTGCTTACGACAACGGATTCGATCGATTCATCGCTTTTCTCAAAAACTGAAGAAAATCAGTAGAGCATTTTCCGCTTCTACACGTTTAGGAGCTTCACCCAGCGAGAATCGTCCTTGTTCGGTAGGGTCAGCGATTAAGTAGTCGAAGTGCCCACGCAATAAATCTCAAATCTATTCAACCTGTCCATCGTTGAGACGCTCATACTAGGTTACGCGTGCCTAGAATGTTAGAACTTTGTCTGAGTCGATCCCCCCCCCGTTCTTTAGCTCACTCGTCGTACCGATCTCAACGCCATCTATCAACTCGAGTCCACCACGGGCCTCCAAAGCTATCAGTCGAATAGTCGTCGAGACGGAGGCTGTCGGTACATCTCGCTAGCTCGAAAGAGCCGCGTCGACCCCTCTGTCTTCATATGCTAAACAGTTGTTGCTGGCTTGACGACCTCTCAGCCAGCACTTCAGACCAATGTACCTCGGAGTCGTTGCACATAGTTGAAGGCAGAAAGTCCGGCCACAGCGCTTTGTCCAGCAGAAATTACGGCCCGTTTGTATGTGGAACCTGCGACGTCTGCAGCAGCAAATACTCTAGGGGTGGAGGTCTTGCCATCCTTATCAGTCATGACCTCCCCGGCACGATTGAGCTGAACGAGATTCTTGAGAAAAGTCGTCTTTGATGTCTTGCTCTGATCGCTTCGATCATCAGTGACTCACCAATAACTGTTAATGGCCACAAGAAGTGTGGTTCAGAAGAGGATACCAAGATTGCCCGACATATTCGAAGAGATCGCACGGATCAGGAGAGAAGGATTGAGCGCTTCTCTCGCCACCGTGGTAAATGCAGAGAGTGGTGCTCCCGGGAAGACCGGCTTCAGAATGCTGGTACACCAAGATGGATCAACTATTGGAACCGTTGGCGGCGGAATCGTTGAGGCTAAAGTGCGAGACGAGGCGTTGCAAAGCATGAAAGACGGAAAAACCAAGCTCCTCGAGTACGACCTCGACAATCAAAGCCCCTTAGGGCTTCGATGCGGAGGGAAGGCGATGATATTCGTTGAACCGATTCTCGCCAATCCCAGAATCTACATCTTCGGTGGAGGACACATCGCGCTACCGCTCGCCAAATTCGCAAATGAATTGGAGTTCTCAGTAGTCGTAGTCGATGATCGAAAGGAATTCGCGGCGCGAGAAAGGTTTCCGATGGCAGCCGAAGTGAAACCGGGGGATTTCATAGAAGTAACTCGATCTATTGAGTTTCGGCATAACGACAGCGTCGTCATCGTTACGCACGGACATGAACACGATGAAGTTGTTCTGAAGGAATCCCTTTCCAAACAAATTCTTCCTCAATATGTTGGCATGATAGGAAGCAAACGTAAAGCCGCCGACCTCTTCTCGCGCCTAAAGGAGCAGGGGATTTCCGCTGAAAGACTAGCGAGCGTAAGAGCGCCCATTGGCCTAGACATAGGAGCCAAGACCCCTGCAGAAATTGCACTATCCATAATGGCCGAAATCGTCGCGCAGAAATATGGCAAGGTCCAGAGACAGGAAAGACAGTAGACGCTGCAGTAATACCAAATCGAACTTCCATGGGTTAATCCAGAGATAGCAAGTGCTCTATGGTCTCGTCACTATCACTACCCACCCTGGTCTCGTTCCCGCTTTTTCGAATAGTATTCCCACTGGACGGATGTCGAGTATTAGTTTGAAGATCGTTCTGGCTTCCTGCTCAAGGCTGGTGTTACGATCTCCACATTTCCAGTTACTTTCGTTATGATGTTCGCTTCTTGCGGCTTGTCCGCGTCCAATTCGACCAAGCTATTGGAAAGATAATCGAGAACCAAGAAATCAACCTTCACACACGCCTCTTTCGATTCTTGTTAACAAATCGTGATTACCAGTAT
>Ga0335081_10014342_pt1 | contig 12818 bp, 6 predicted proteins | sample Lox_Sample_35_FD_206713 | JGI IMG/M metagenome (GOLD analysis project Ga0335081, IMG submission 206713) | Soil microbial communities from Loxahatchee National Wildlife Refuge, Florida, United States - Lox_Sample_3.5 | ecosystem: Environmental > Terrestrial > Soil > Wetlands | place: USA: Florida...
TACCCGGAGGGGCTGACGGAGGCGTCTATAACGGCGGTTCGCCAGGGCTTTGCTCACACCCATACCCTGAGCCGGGAGGAAGCCTTGCAGTTTATCGCCAATGGGATCGTGGCCAACGGACGATTTATCACTCCATACGTGACGCCCCACCTCGTGCAGATGCTTGCGCAGGAGGGGCTAACGCCGGTTGCGGTGGAGACCTCGGAGTTTGAAAAGTCCGGGGGCAGCGTTTTCTGCATGAAGACATTTGTCGACCAGACACCAGACTAATGCTGGGCGGAAAACGGCGTTCGCCTCGGCGCGACCACGGTCTGGCGGAACTGAAGGAGATCTGAAATCGTAACTAATTAGAGGATGGGTACTCAGAGGGTCTAGGAGACTACGAGGAGGATTCCGGCCAATGGACTGTAGTCGTGGGTTGTGGTGCTGCCTATTGGTTGCCTTGGCATCGGTGTCTGCGGCACAGACTGGCATTCCAAACACCATCTCCGGTATCAACTCTCCCACACCACTGTCGCAACGTGTGGTTCACTATGAGATCGATGCTCGTTACGATCCCAAGAGCCACACGCTCGATGCCAGTGAGACGCTCACCTACCACAACTTCACCGGCCAACCGCTGGATACCTTTCCTTTTCATCTGTATTTGAACGCCTTTCAGCCCACTTCGACGTACATGCAGGAACGAGAACGCGACGTCACCAGCGGGCTGGGCAGAGGCCAGTCCTTTCCAGGTTGGAATCGCAAGAACTATGGCGCCAGTGAGATTCGAAGCCTGGAGGTTGCAGACCAGGGGGATCTGACTGCGCAATTGCAATTTATTCATCCTGATGACGACAACCGGGACGATCGCACCGTAGCGCAGATACGTTTACCTCGCCCGATTCCTCCCGATGGCGAGGTGCAATTCAAGATCAAGTTTCACGATCAGTTTCCCGAGGTTCTGGACCGTACTGGATGGGATCGGGACTTTGTGCTCGGCGGGCAGTGGTTTCCCAAAGTGGGCGTCTGGTGGCACGGCGCTTGGAATTGCCACCAGTTTCATGCCAATACCGAGTTCTTTGCGGATTTTGGCGTCTACGACGTCAAGTTGACCGTGCCGCAAAACGAGGTAGTGGCGGCAAGCGGCATCAGAGTGGACGAGGTCAAGAACGCTGACGGAACTCAGACGGTCAGTTTTCATGGCGACGACATTCACGATTTTGCCTGGACCGCCAGTCCCCGTTACCGGGTCTACGAAGACACATTTCAGAGCAGTGTTGGGCCAGTGAAGCTGATCCTACTCATGCAACCGGCACATTGGAGCCAACTCGCGCGTCACCTTTATGTTCTGAAGAATGCGATGGACCGCTACGACCGCTGGTATGGCCCCTATCCTTATAAGACGCTTACGTTGGTCGACCCCGAGCCGGGATCGCAAGCTTTCGGCATGGAGTATCCGACGTTTGTCACCGGAGGAACCTCCTGGATCGTCCCGGCAGGCATTCGTGAAGCGCCGGAGGCTGCCGTCGAACACGAATTTGGCCATCAGTATTGGTACGGCATGGTCGCGACCAACGAATTCGAGGAAGCATGGATGGACGAGGGGATCAACAGCTACAACGACGTCAAGGTAATGGACTCAATATTCGGGTCAAATTCCTGGGTTGACTTCTTCGGAGCGACCGCAAGCATACACCAGCGAATGAGGGCCACGTATATCGCCGTGCCGGATTACGATCCTCTGTCGCGAATGGCTTGGCAATTCCGCAATGAGGTATCTTACGGAGGCGTCAGTTACGGCAAGTCTGCCAGCATGTTGCTTACCCTGGAATCTGTCATCGGTGAGGGCACTCTCCGCCAAGCTCTGCGCACCTATTTCCTGCGCTATCGCTTCACTCACCCCACGAGAGAAGATTTTCTCAAGACGGTCGAGGAGGTGTCGGGGAAGGATCTGCGCTGGTATTTCGATCAGGCCGTGTATGGGACCGAAGTTCTCGACTATGAGGTAAACAAGATCAGTTGCGTCCCGCTCGACCGGTACAAGGACGCGGTGCGTGAGAAAAAGGGCGAGACCGAGTACGTGTCCGACGTGTGGATTCACCGCAAAGAGGACTTCGTCTTTCCTGTCGAGATCGAGATCAGGTTCGACAACGGCGAAAAGCTGCGCGAACACTGGGATGGCAAGGACCGCTGGGTGAGGTACGAGTACCAGAGGAAAGCGAAGGTGGTGTCGGCCGAGATCGATCCCGACCACAAAATTTACCTGGACCGCAACAATTTCAATAACAGTTACACCCTCGAGCCCAATACGGCGCCGGGGAACAAATTGATGAACTATTGGGTCTTTGTGACGCAATTCTTCGCGCAATTGCTGAGTTGGTGGCTGATCTAGAGGGCGATCCATGAATGAGAATCGAAGTCCCTTGCAGGCAGGCGCCGAGATAACCCGGCGGAACAAGCGATACATCGTCTGGTTCTACCTGCTGAACCTGTTGCTGGCCGGGTGGGGAGCGGTAGCTTTTGGGAATTCCGCACACCGCCTGTTGGACAACAGCCTGTATGCCGACCACTTGCTGCACGGCATGGACGTAACCGTTTTGGGTGAACTGTTCGCGGACCCGAGATTCGGACCCGTAGCGGCTCCCGGCGCAGCCTCAACCAGGTTCGCACTTGTGTTCTTCCTGATCAGCCTCCTGTTTATGCCTGGGGTGTTGCTGGGGTACGCCTCGGATCACCGGATTTCGCGCGAGGAGTTCTTCCGCGCCTGTGGCCATAATCTGTGGCGATTTCTCCGCCTGCTGTGCTTGTTTGTGCTCATTGGCGGAATCGCCATCGGCGTCTTGTCTGGAATACAAACCGGTGTGGTTCAGGCGGCGGACCAAACCTCCAATGAGCGGTTGCCCGTGATCCTGTGGCTTGCCTGCTTCGCCATCATCTTGTTGGTTGCTACTGCCCTTCGCGCCTGGTTCGATCTGGCGCAAATCGACACTGTCCTGCGGGATCAGCCGGCCGTGCGCAAGTCGGTGGTGGCAGCATTTCGCACTGCCCGACTGAACTGGCCGCGCTTGTTGGCAAACTATGTCGCTATCGCGCTCGCCGCTGCCGCCATATTCATCGGGGGAATTCTGCTCTGGCATGCGATCGTCCCGCCCAGCAGCGTCCTCGGCGCTTTCCTGATCAGTCAGCTGACCCTGTTATTGCTTCTGGCGATGCGGTTCTGGCAGCGGGCCACTGCGGTTGCGTACTATATGCGGTTTGTGGCGGAAGCCACGTTATCCCGCCAGTCCGTGCATGCAATCTCCTCTCAACCCATCCCGATCTCGTGATAGCTTGGACCCTCGTTTCTCTGGCGATCCTCTGAACCCTGGCTGGGCCCTGCTGCATCTGTCATACTCATGCGATTTGCTGTGAACGGGCAACAGAATGGCGAATGAGGGCATACGACCGGCCGCGAATCCGTGGCTGATTGCAGTTTCGGTGATGCTGGCCACCTTCATGGAGGTACTGGATACTTCCATTGCGGCGGTGGCCTTGCCTTATATCGCAGGCAGCCTCTCGGCCAGCACCGACGAGGCCACTTGGGTGCTGACCAGCTACCTGGTGGCCAATGCGATCATCCTTCCCGCCAGCAATTGGTTCTCGCTCCGATTCGGCCGCAAGCGTTTCCTCATCGCCTGCATCCTGATCTTCACGTTCTCCTCCTTTATGTGCGGAGCCGCCACCAGTCTCGCCATGATTCTGATTGCACGTGCCGTGCAGGGAGCAGGCGGCGGGGCGCTGCAGCCACTCTCTCAGTCAATTCTGATCGAGAGTTTTCCCGCCGACAAACGCGGCTTAGCGCTGGCGGTCTTCGCGCTGGGAGTCGTGGTCGCGCCGGTGCTGGGTCCAACCCTTGGGGGCTGGCTGACCGACACTTACTCGTGGCGCTGGGCGTTCTACATCAACATTCCCATCGGGATCTTCGCCATCTTCATGATCTCGCGCTACGTCGAAGACCCGCCCTATATCAAGAACGCCAAAGCCGGGAAAATCGATGCCATCGGGCTCGGGTTGCTGGCGATCTGGCTGGCCTGCCTGCAGATCATCCTCGACAAGGGCCAGGAGGATGACTGGTTCGGCGCTACCTGGATTCGATGGGCGGCGGCCATTCTTCTTACCTCCTTCGTCTCGTTTCTGATTCGAGAATTTCGCCACAAGAACCCGCTGGTAAACCTGCGCATCTTCCGCAATCGCAATTTCAGGCTGGGCTGTATTCTGATCGGTATTTTCGGTGCCGCTCTCTATGGGCTGATAACCTTGCTTCCCTTGTTCTATCAGGAGTTGATGGGCTACACCGCCTTGGCAGCCGGCTGGGCGGTGAGTCCCCGCGGCATTGGCGCCATTTGTGCGATGCCGATTATCGGCATTCTCACCGCGAAGATCGACAATCGCTGGCTGATTGCCATCGGATTTGTTCTTTTCGCCTTGAGCAGCCTGTGGTTTGGCCGCGCCAACCTGGAGATCTCCCAGTGGACGTTCCTGTGGGCAATTATCATCAGCGGTTTTGGTTCCGGTTGCGTGTTCGTACCACTCTCGACGACCGCCTTGGCTGCCTTGCCCAATGAAGAAATTGGCAACGCCAGCGGGCTCTACAATCTTTTGCGCAATATCGGCGGTAGTATCGGCATTGCCGTGGTCAATACCATTGTGGTCCGCCACCAGCAGTTGCATCGCACCGAGTTGAGTCATTCCATCACTTCCACCAGCCCGGCCGTGCAAAATCAACTGCAGGCCTTCCAGCACTACCTGACCGCGCAAGGCGCCTCCGCCTCTTTGGCGCTGCACCGGGCCTATGCTCTGATCGACCGAATCCTGGGCGGGCAGGCTGCGTTGTGGTCTTATGTCGACGATTTTCGCTATATGGCGCTGGCATGCTTTGCCTGTCTGCCGCTCGTTTTTCTGCTGAAGAAGACGGTGGGGCGAGGCGGCTTGAGCGCCGGGCATTAGCGGCCGACGTCGAATTTCGCTCGCCAGGCCGGTTCGTGTCGATCGGCGTGCGCGAATAGAATCTGTCTTATGAGAGCCGCGGTCCTGATTTCGCCGCAACCCATTTCCAAGCGCCCCTTACAGATTACCGAGGTTCCCCGACCCGATCCGAAGCCGGGCCAGGTCTTGTTGCGCGTCCGTGCCTGCGGGGTTTGCCGAACCGATCTGCATATCGTCGAAGGCGAACTCCCGCCTCGCTCCGAAAAGCTGATCCCTGGCCATCAAATTGTCGGTGAGGTAGTGGAGGGCGCGGGACCGGACCTTCCGCTGGGCACCCGCGTGGGCGTCTCCTGGGTCGGAGGTACAGATGGCACCTGCTGGTATTGTCAGCATGAAATGGAGAATCTCTGCGATGCTCCGACATTCACCGGTTACAGCGTCAATGGTGGGTACGCCGAGTTTGCCACGGCGCGATCCGATTTTGTGTTTCCGCTGCCCGATTCGCTTGACGATCTGCACGCCGCCCCGTTGCTGTGCGCCGGAATCATCGGGTTTCGCAGCCTGCGAGTAGCGGGCGTGCAAGCGGGCGAACGCGTGGGCTTATTTGGCTTTGGAGCTTCGGCTCACCTGGCCATCGAAGTACTGCGTGCCTGGAAGTGCAAAGTTTATGTTTCTACGCGCGGGGACTCTCATCGCAAACTGGCGGCCTCGATGGGGGCTGATTGGGTAGGCAGTGAAAATGACAAGCCGCCGGTCGCACTCGATCGTGCCATCACATTTGCGCCCAGCGGTGATGTTGTGATCGCCGCGCTCTCCAGCCTGCGCAAGGGTGGCGTGGTGGCAATCAATGCGATTCACCTCGATCGTGTCCCTCAGTTTGACTACGATCGTTTGCTCTGGGGCGAGCGGCAGATTCGCAGCGTCGCCAATATGACGCGCACCGACGCGCGGGACTTTCTCCGCCTGGCGGCTGCCATCGGCCTGCATCCCAAGGTGACCACGTTTTCATTGGATCAGGCGAACGAAGCACTATCTGCAGTGAAGAGTGATTCGGTCGATGGGGCAGCAGTCATCGTTCCATGACCACATAACCTGCGATGAAGACAAATTAAAAGCGCCCTGAACTCTTGCGAGATTCAGAGCGCCTGAACAGCCCTCCCCCAGAACTGCTCAGCTACGAAGATAGTTTCACAACCAAAGAACGTAAATGGCACAAGGGGGCTAGAGCTCTCCCCAAGGAGTGCCACTTCTTGCCCGTAGTGCGAGTTTTGCTGTGGAAAAGCCTCTGAGAAGGACCAGCCAAATTCGTTTTTCGTAATGAATTCATTTATGCTTTGCTGCCGGGCACTTTGTAGGAGGCATGGACTTGCTTCGAACTCATCGGATCGTACTCAGCGTGCTTTTATTCAGCAGTTTGTTTCTTATCGCCTTTCGCACCGAGGCCGAGCAATATCCGCCAAGCACCTACCAGGAGTTGCGTTGGAGAATGGTTGGACCGTTCCGTGGCGGACGCACCAGAGCTGCAGTGGGAGTGCCCAGCCAGCCCAATGTTTTCTACATTGGACAGGTCAATGGCGGGGTATGGAAATCCGAGGATTACGGCCGCACCTGGAATCCGATTTTCGACGAGCAGCCGACGCAGTCCATCGGCGCGATTGCGGTCGCTCCCTCCGATCCGAATGTGATCTACGTGGGCAGCGGCGAAGGCCTGCACCGACCCGATCTTTCCGTGGGCAACGGAATCTACCGCTCCACCGACGCGGGAAAAAGCTGGACGCACCTGGGTTTGCACGACAGCGCCCAGATTCCCGCGCTGCTGGTCGACCCGCGCGATCCCAATCGTGTGTTCGCTGCCGTTCTCGGGCGCCCATATGGTCCCAGCAGCGAGCGCGGGATTTTCCGCTCTACCGACGGCGGAGCCAACTGGCAGCGCGTTCTCTACAAGGATGAGAACACCGGCGGCTCCGACATTGCCATCGATCCTTCCAATCCAAACACGCTCTACGCTTCCCTGTGGGAAGTGAGAGAAGGCCCGTGGGAAGACAACAACATTCTGGATGGGACCGGCGGCGGACTGTTTAAATCTACCGATGGTGGCACCACCTGGCGGCAGTTGGGCAAGGGGCTGCCTAAGGACTTCGTGGAGATTCATATCGCCATCGCGTCCAGCCAACCGCGGCGACTCTACGCGACGCTGGGCGCTTCTCAGAGATCCAACGCACCTTCCAAAGAGAGCGCAGGAGTCTTTCGTTCTGACGATGCTGGAGAGAACTGGTATCGAGTCACGGGCGACCCTCGACCTGCGGGCCGCATCGGCGGCGGGGATCTGTCGGTACCCAAGGTTGATCCCAAGAATGCTGATGTGATCTACGTTGCCAGCACCGTCACCATGCGTTCCGAAGATGGCGGCAAGACCTGGGCAGGCTTCCGCGGCGCGCCCGGTGGCGACGATTACCAGAATCTGTGGATCAATCCCAATAACCCCGACATCATTCTGCTGGTCAGCGATCAGGGCGCGGTCGTCACCGTTAACGGCGGCCAAACCTGGAGTTCCTGGTACAACCAGCCGACTGCGCAGCTCTACCATGTGTCCGCGACCAACGGATATCCCTATCGCGTGTGCGGTGGCCAACAGGAGAGCGGCTCGGTTTGCATTTCCAGCCGTGGCAATGACGGCGAGATCACCGAGCGTGATTGGCACCCAGTGGGCGTGATCGAATATGGGTACGTCGCACCCGATCCGCTCGATCCCGATGTGATTTATGGAGGTGGCCGCAGCGAGGTAACGAAATTTCACATCTCCACCGGACAGGTGCAAAACGTCACTCCCATTCCGGTGAAAGACGCTCAATACCGCACGGATCGCACCGAACCGACTAAGTTCTCCCCGGTTGACCCGCACATTCTCTATTACGCCTGCAACATTCTCTTCAAGACGACCGATGGCGGAAACTCTTGGCAGGCAATCAGCTCCGACCTTACCCGTCCTGATCCGGGCGCACCGCCCAGCATGGGTTCGCTCCTGGCGAAGAATCCCGCCGTGGCCAAGCAACGCGGCGTGATTTACTCTCTGGCGCCTTCCTTCAAAACGGTGAACACACTCTGGGCGGGTACCGACGATGGGTTGATTTGGATCACCCGCGATGGCGGAAAAAACTGGGCGAATATCACCCCTCCCGACTTGACTCCGTGGAGCAAGGTAACCCAGATCGAAGCTTCCCATTTCGATGAACAGACTGCCTACGCCTCGGTCAGCCGTTTCCGCATCGATGATCTGCATCCCTACATCTACCGCACCCACGACGGCGGCAGGAGCTGGCAGTTGATTGTCAACGGCCTGCCTGACGGCCCGGTTGACACGGTGCGCGAAGACCCGATTCGCAAGGGCTTGCTCTTCGTCGGCACGGAGAACAGCGTCTGGATGTCATTCGACGATGGCGATACCTGGCAGTCCTTGCAGTTGAACCTGCCCCACACTTCGATGCGGGATTTGTGGATTCACGACGACGATCTGATCGTCGCCACTCACGGGCGTGCCTTCTGGATCCTCGATGACATCACGCCGCTGCGGCAACTCAACTCATCGGTGCCGGCCTCGAATGCCTTTCTGTTCAAGCCCGGAGTCGCGTATCGTATTCGCCGCAGCACATACACCGACACCCCGCTTCCGCCCGATGAGCCGACCGCGCAGAATCCCCCCGACGGGGCCGTGATCGATTATTTCCTGTCGCAGGCCAGCACGGAACCGGTCGCGATCGAGATTCTTGACGGTCAAGGCAAGCTCGTCCGCCGCTACAGCAGCGCTGACAAGCCCGAACAAACTGAGGAAGAGTTGGAGAAACAACTGATTCCTCTCTACTGGATTCGCATGCCGAAGACGGTTTCGACCGAAGCTGGCATGCATCGCTGGATATGGGACCTGCACTATCCGCCACCCACCTCCATTAAGCATCAATATCCGATTTCAGCGGTCCCACATGACACGCCGCGAGATCCGCTTGGCCCGCGCGTCCTGCCCGGAGAGTACACGGTCCGTCTGACAGCAGGAGGCAGCAGCTTCACCGTGCCCTTGACGGTGAAACTCGATCCGCGGGTGAAGACGCCGCCCGCCGGACTCCAGCAAATGTTCGGTTTGCAGACGCGTCTGGCCAATTTGCTGACGGCCAGTTCCGAAGCGACGACTGCCACGCGTTCCCTGCAGCAGCAACTGGATCAGCTAGCCGGTAAAGCTTCGGGTCCGGCGGCCGATGCCATCGAGAAATTCAAACCAAAGCTCAAGGCAGTTGTGGAGGGTGCGGCAGGCCCGGCCGCGCCAAATAAGGGCCCAGTCGCTGCACCGGCTGCTCCTTCGCCTTCCATGCAGAGTGTAAACACTGTCGTGAGCGCACTTTACGCTGAGGTGGATCGAGTCGACGCTGCACCGACTATGGCCCAGTTCAATGCCACCGCCGCCCTGGAGCGCGACTCATCGGGCGTAATCAAGCTGTGGGAAACGCTCAAGACGACTGATCTGCCTGCGCTGAACGAAGCGCTCCGCGGCGCAGGATTGCCGGAGCTGAGTTTGGAGGCGCCGGCGGAAGCCGCTCCCGACTTGGGCGACGAAGAATAGCACCACTAATGCCGAGAGCTCAGCGGCCCTGCGCAGTCGCTTTCTCCAAATCGTCGGCCGCTTTGCCGATCGCTGTAGCGACGTTCTCCAGTACGTCACCGACCGTGGGCACCTGGGCCTCGGCTTCCTTCCACTTCTCCTGGTCCATGTATTCGCGAACGGCCGCGATCGGCTTGGCACCATACCCGGTGTACGCGCCGGGGGCATACACCTGGTGACGGAACCAGGGACGCTCGGGCAAACCGCGCTCGGTGAGGAACGTTCGCTGGATTTTCATCAGGTCGCTGTTGAGCGTCACGGTCGTGTCCGGCGGAAGGTCTGATCCATCTTTTTGCCACTTGGCGAACGCCGCCTGATAACGCTCCGCGCTCTTCTTGATCGATTCCACTCCGTTCTTCAGGGGAGCGAAGTTCATAAACGGCGGAACTGGCTTGGGCGGCGGAGAAACCGACGTCTTCCGCGGGTCCGCCGTCGCATTAAAGACTCCCTCCTGCAATTCCAGATTGCGCTCGCTGATCTCGTCCTGCTTGTCCTTCAGCAGTTTCTCCAGATCCTTTACATATCTGGCGATGGTATCGGCCTGGTTGTTGTATTCGAAGGGAATGAGATCGGCGTCCGCGAGGCGCAGGACGGCAGTCCCTCCCGTCTGGGCCAACGCGCGGCCGTAGGAGAAGTCGGTATCGACGAAGTGTGTGTACCAGTAGAAATCGTCGTAGATGGAGTGATACTGGTTGGCGTCGTTCTCGCCGCCAAAGCCGATGTTCAGAGCCGAGATGCCGGCATGGTCCAGGAAGGCGGTGTAATCGGAGCCGTCGCCCAGCGATCCGATTCTAAGCTCCGCACGTTTGCGCAGTTCGGCGCGATCTTCAGCGTTGGAGGCTCGAGCAATGCGCTGCAGGTGCGAACGCTGCCACACTGATGTGTGTTTCTCCGGGTCGGTAATGTCGCGAGCCACGTCATTGATGAATTTTTCCAGGTCATGTGAGCCAGAGGCGTACCAGAAACCTCGCCCATTGCTGTCGGAGTTGATGTAAGCCACGGCGTGCTTCTGCAGTTCGTCCAGGTGAGTTTCCACCCACTCGGTCGAACCCAGCAGTCCGGGCTCCTCGCCATCCCAGGCGCAGTAGATGATGGTGCGTTTCGGATTCCAGCCTGCCTTGTGGAGTTCGCCCAGCATGCGCGCTTCCTCCAGCACTGTGACCATGCCGGAGATCGGATCGTCCGCGCCGTTCACCCAGGCGTCGTAGTGATTTCCGCGTATGACCCACTCGTCGGGGATAGTCGAACCACGCAGGGTTGCGATGACGTCATTGACGGGTTTCAAGTCCCAGTTTGACGCCACCTTCAGGTGCACTTTGGCCGGTCCCGGCCCGACGTGGTACGTAATGGGCAAACCTCCCCGCCAGCCTTCCGGTGCGACCGCTCCTTGCAGCGCGGACAGCAATGGCAGAGCGTCTCCGTACGAAATGGGCAGCACTGGAATCTTGGTGATCGTCTTGGCGTCCTTGATGGCGAGCCGCTTAGCGTCGAGCGTCGCGCCTACGCCTGGCGTGAGCGGATCACCGGGATAATCAGTATCCATCACGCTGCCGCGCTGCACGCCCTCGCGCGGCCGCCATCCGCCCTTGGGATAGTCATCGCCGTTGTAATAACCATCTTCCTTGGGATCAGAATAGATAATGCAACCGATGGCGCCGTGTTCAGCGGCCACCTTGGGCTTAATGCCTCGCCATCCCTCCCCATAGCGCGCAATCACGATCGCGCCCTTCGCCGAGATTCCCAGGCGATCCAGCTGCTCATAATCTTCGCGGTTTCCGTAGTTCACATAAATCAACGGCGCGGTCACATCGCCATCGATGGAATACGCGTTGTAGGTGGGCAATTGCTCCGCGGTTTGACTGGAGGTGGGATCGACCGCTACGACCGGTTCCTGCAGCTTCGCTCGGAACTGGGTGGGCTCGACCAGTTCGACCACACGCTCTTTCGGGGTAGGAAAGAGAACCTGGAAGCTCTCAATGTGGGCATCGAATCCCCATTCCTTGAACTTGGCCAGAATCCATTCCGCGTTGTCCTTGTCGTAGGGGGATCCTACGTGATGGGGGCGCGCACTCAGGCGCTGCATGCTCTGGCGGAGATTCTCGGCCTGAATTCCGTCCTGAAGGTTCTTTTCCCAGTCACGTTCGACCCTGGACGACTGCACTCCATAACCGGCCAGGCGTGCGGGCTCGGCGGCAGATGATGGCATCGCTTGGGTCCAGCTTAATTGAGCCAAACTCAGAATTGCGATGTAGGAAACAAGAGGGCGAATGAGTTTCAAGCGAGCCTCCATAATTTCTCCGTTGGGGACCTGTGCTGCGACTAGTCCGAGACCGAGTCCGCCTCGTCGGGATCGACCTCGCCGACGACAAGCGGCGCCATATTAGCCTGCTTCAGCAGATCGTTCAACTGCGGCAAGCGGGTTTTCTTCAGCCGATCCCATTCCTCCAGGCGCAGCTTCCAAGCCCGATTCGACTCCCCGTAGACTTCCATCGCCTGAGAAGGTATGGTTCGGTCGCTGCTCTCCACCACTTTCAATGCCCCGGTAAGACCCAGCACCGCCTGTTCCAGACCCATGGCGTCACCGGATGGCTCTCCACTGCCTTTCAGGATTCTGCGTATCTCATATTGCATCTGACTCACGCCAGCCTGTAGTTCGGCTCTAGGCGGCGGAACTTTCTGAGAGGCCGCCGACAATTGCTTCTCCGCTGACATGATCTCCGCCAGGGTCTGCCGGCTCTCTGTAGCGGCCGCGAAGATCGTCTTGCCGAGTTGGAATTGTTGGTCTAATTCTCCAGCCGTAGCCGATGAGCGTGGGTCCATGGCGATCGTCAGCGGCTGCACCTGGCTTTTTCCGTCAACCGTGAGCCGCGCGCGATAGGCTCCCGGAGCCACATGTGGGCCGCGTGGGGGCACGACCTCAAAGTCGTCGATTTCCTCTCCTCCGCTCGCTTTCCACGCCAGATCCCAGATCAGACGATGCATCCCAGCCGACGTCCCTGGAATCTGCGGTATGGGCAGCCAGCGATCGGCCACGGCAAACCTTGGCCGTCGCGATGGCAGGCGCTCGTCCGAAGAGAAACTTCGAATCACTTCGTTCTTTTCATCGAGGATTTCCAGTGCGACATGATTCGCAGCCCGCAGCAAAAAGAAATCCAGAATCGCGCCACTCGGCGGATTCTCGGCTGCCGGTTCCTCCGGAGGAACCGGAGTTCCGAGAAAACTG